>WLWF01002453.1_pt1 | contig 13397 bp, 12 predicted proteins | sample 6718331 | NCBI WGS metagenome assembly WLWF01 (sample SAMN12718692, study PRJNA515312) | sponge metagenome | isolation source: marine sponge | host: Mycale hentscheli | place: New Zealand: South Island, Marlborough, Capsize Point | collected 2003-05-01
AGTCGATATCAATATCAGGAGCTTCAAGACGACTCACGTCGAGAAAACGCTCAAAGAGCAGGTCATACTCCAACGGACATACATGAGAAAGGTAAAGCGAATAAGCAACGAGTGAACCGACGCCACTTCCCCTCGCTGAAGCGGGAATACCTTTCTCCCGAGCATGACGAACGAAGTCCCAACAAATCAGGAAGTAGCTCGCGAACCCGAGCGTATTAATAACATTGAGTTCTCGATCCAAGCGGGCTAAAACGTCAGAATGAAGATCGCCGCCCGGTTCGTCGAGCCATCGCTTTCCTGCCGTCGCATAGCGAGATCGTAGACCCTCTAAGCAGAGGTGCCTCAGTTCATCAGCAGCCGTTCTTCCTGCCGGAAGGTCGAAGCCTGGGAAATGACGTTTCCCGAGCTCAAGCTCTATCGAAACAGAATCAGCAATTTCCTGACTCCTGCCAACTGCACCGTTTACCCACTGCCTATCGTGGTCTGTGAATGCGTCGTACATTTCGGAAGGACTCTTTAAATAAAACTCTGTCGTATCCATTCTCATACGCGAAGAGTCATTTCGAAATCGACCGGTGTTAACACAAAGCAGGATATCTTGAGCTTCAGCATCTTCACGATTTACATAGTGACAATCGCAGGTAGCCACAGGCGGGATACCCATTTCATTCGAAAGATCGATTGCGGCTGCAGTGACCTGACGCTGCAAATCCAATCCATTGTCTTGAACCTCAATGAAATAACGATCACCAAAAATCTTTTGAAACCAACTTGCAACCTTCCGCCCCTGATTAAGTGACTCGTTTTGCTCACGTGAAGATCCAATAAGCGCGCGACTAAACTCACTGGAGAGACATCCCGAAAGACAGACCAAACTTTCTGAATGAGCTGCGAGAATCTCACGATCAATTCGTGGCTTAAAATAAAAACCTTCGAGAGACGCCTTTGTCGCTAGTTTTAGAAGGTTCGCAAACCCAGTGCGGTTTTGAGCAAGTAGTGTTAAGTGATAGCTTGCTTCTTTCTGGCTTCCTCCATCTTTTTGAAAACGGCTACCAGGGGCAATGTATGCCTCGTAACCAATGATTGGGTTCAAACCAGCGTTTTTGGCTTTGCTGTAAAACTCAAGGGCTCCGTGCAGATTTCCATGGTCAGTAATCGCCAAGGAGTTCATTCCCAGTTCACTTGCACGATGAACAAGCCGATCAATAGAACTCGCACCATCAAGCAAACTGTAGTGGGTATGACAGTGAAGATGGGTGAATGATTTAGTTGTATCTGCTTCCATCAACGTGCTCTTCCATGGGCGTCGCAAAGGGAGTAACTACGTTACGTATTCCTAAAATATCACTTAATCTGACGAAGGTTCACCTATCTGCCTTAACATTTCCGCAAGACTTGCCTGCAAATCAAGCAGTCCCTGCCAAGGAGCAAAGTCTATTTCAACCTTCTCATGTCCAGGACGCATCACAGCCCCTTCCATCGTTTCTCGTAGTATGGCTTGGACATAATCAAGGAGTTCACATAGTTCAGCAGACTGAGCAGGGCTTAACTGTTCGGGCATTGGTGGCGGGCCACCGGGGAGGAGTGGGAGTTTTGCATCACCAAGGTCCTCAATAATATCTGACTGATGCTTCGATGCTCGCTCAAGCCGCTCCTGCATCGCGCGGGCCCTATCTTGTTCATCCGCTGGCATTTTTGAGGCGATATCAGCAATTCGCCGATCTATATCACTGTGTGACCCAATCAATATAACCGATCGCCCGAGGGCTATCATGTCGCCATCTCGCACAATACGAACATGAATCTCTTCACCATTGACCTTCGTTCCGTTCGTGCTGTCCAGATCTGTCAAAACTATCTTTGAGTGATCGGCCTGAAGTTTCAAATGATAACGGCTGATGCGCTCGTCATTTAGCTGGATTGTATTCCCTTCTTCCCGGCCTATTGTTACCGGCGTAGAAACTTCGTTGTACACCTTGCCTCGATCAGCACCGTGGAGCACTCGAAGAGTAACGTTGGACATGGCAGAAAAGTACGATTAAAAAGTGAGTACACGACCCAGTAAAGCCGATCAGATTGATGAAGGAGTATCGTGTCCCACAAATCGGGTTCGGTCAACTTAACCCCCAAAACGATGCCAAACGGAGTCAGTCTTGAAACTATGGGCTAGCCCATCGCAGATCGACACAACGGTTGGTACACTATGTACCGCGCGTCCGTAGCTCAATTGGATAGAGCATCGGTCTTCGGAACCGAGGGTTGGGGGTTCGAATCCCTCCGGGCGTACTGGTTTGTTTGTAGTGTTCGCGTTTACGGGGTTTTCTTTAGACCCCGTTGGCTGTGACGGCCCCTGACGTCTCCTGACCGACGCTGAGTATGCCGGATTGTTTTTGGCTCTCACTGGTTGCGAAATTGTATGCGGTTCGCCACGTCCCTCTTGAAGACACAATTCGTGTCACGTTGAGCCTTTGTTCATGAGTCTTTAAACTGAGTCGTAAGTCTCAAGGAGACTTACGACCCCATCAATTTTTATCGAGTCTCATCGATTAGAAAGGCTTTCGCCTGCGGAGAATAAGGATCTCCCCAGCCGTAGAACAGCAACATCTTTGGAACAATTTCACCACCGGGCTTCGTAACGGGTTGGACATTATTGAACCGCCAGCCGAGGAACTCTGACGCCGTTGGGGTGAGATCTCTCTCACGCTGCCAGGTCATCCCTTGATCGGAAGATCGCCACTCTTCAATTCGGCCTCCCCCATGACTGTCCATCAGACCATCGGATTCTAAATACCCATCCCCCACCACGAGGAAGGCGACCAGGGTCCCATCTTCTTCTCTCCTCAGGTGGCCACTGTTCCATTGGTGTGTGGATTCGGTGATCAAATTCTTTTGCCACCCCTTTTCATCATGGAATACATAGAAGTAATTAGCTTCCTGCTTGGAATCATCGCCGGACAACACATGGAGAAAAGCCGGTTCACCTTTTTCATCTAGCACAATACTTGGAGGCACGCCAGAACCCCGCCACTCCGTGTCCCAAATGAGACAATTCTGATCGGCGTAATCCTTGTCGATCGGCGTCTTCATCGTTTCGCCCTCAAAGTTCATGACGTGCCCAGAAGCCAAATCAATCTGAAAGTAATAGAGATTGTATTTCCAATCTTGCCCCGTCTTCTCCCGGTATAGCGGATTGTAGAGTCGATCCGACATGGCCCGGTCAGGATTTTCAAATTTACAGTCGTCATAAACGATGAATGCGACGTGCAGCGTCTTGCCCTCCTGACTCAACAACTTCGTCTGGTATGAAGACCACTCAAACCGCCCCGCCACATCCATATCTGTCACCGCCTCTTCAGGCGTTCGCCAGGTTTCTCCTCCATCCTCGGTCACGCTGTAAGTCCAGTAGCCAACATGACCGAGGACCCGATAGTAGATCATCTCCTTGCCGCCTTCGATGTTGTAGACCGCAGGATAGGAAATACTTTCTCCAATCTGGGCACCCACTCTCCAGTCCTCGAGGCTCTTGCCGATCGAAGCCGGCCTCTTCGAAATCAAATGTGTTCCCGGTGTTCGATGACAACCAGACAGCACATGAAGATGCCGAGAATCGTCTGCCCAGATCACCGGACCATAGTGATGGTCCTTGCTTCGCTTTCCCAACGTGACCGTCTTTGAAAATGAACGTGTTTCAGGATCGTATGTTGATGCCATGGGAGTGGTCCTGAAACTGGAATCTTCGCCGTCCTTACCTCCTCCGTTAAACACCAAGTGCACCTTGCCATCCAGATACACTGCCTGGGGGCGTTGCCGCCGATCATAGAGCATCTTTTTCTGCCCGCCTTTACCGAACGGCATCGCTTCCGATCGTTTGTCGGAATCCGCTTGAACAGAGCCAAACATCCCGGCAAAGGTCAACCAGACACACACAAATCGAATCATGGGAGGAGCCTGCAAGTTTTCACCGCTTTCTGGATAAGTGCGACTACTAATAGTCTCCTGTTTTCCGCAACGAATAACAAGAATCAGAAGTGGTGGGAATACACCTAAGAATCAGGGACGGTTTCCAAACTCAGAAAAAGTCTTGGGCATCTACCTAATAGTACTACTGCCAACTAAAGGGGGCTCCTCCTACCCCATCTTCTTCAGCAACTCGAATAGCAATGCTCTCTCATCATCAGTGAGAGATGTGAATACTTGAAGCATCTGCACGAGCCTTGACTCTTCAACAACTGTGCCAGATTCTGTGCCGCCTTGTTCATACTTTTTCGTTGAACCCGGAGCCCCTCTATTTGATCCTAACGAATTGACTCTTCTGGCAAGCCGGACTGAATCCCTTGATCCATCGGCATCTCATCCGGCTTACCATCACCGTGTACCGTAATTAAACGATCAAGTTCAGACCGAAGGTCTTTCACAACATCAATATAGGAATCGCTATTGATCAGGTTCTTGTTTTCACCTGGATCAATCGTTAAATCGTAAAGCTCCGCCATATGCCGATCGGGTGAACCATCACCGTGCGGATAACGAATGTATTTCCAACGATCAGTTCTCAAGGCGCGTACATTCGGAGTGTACGGAAACTGGTACTCATAGTTGTACTCGTAGTAAAAGCTCGTTCGCCAATCAGAGGCATCGCCTTGAGCAAGCCGCTTCCAACTGTGGCCGTGAACTTTCTCAAGGGGGTTTGCCCCACAGATATCAAGGATCGTAGGTGCAAAGTCGATGGTCGCCGTTATCTGTGAAACCACTTTGCCTTGCTTGGTCAGTGCAGGATATCGCACGACAAGTGGAATCCGAATCGACGGTTCATGCCCAGTCCGTTTGTCGACCATGCCATGTTCGCCTTCAAGCAAACCATTATCCGAAGTGAAAATTATGAGCGTATTGTCTAGCTCACCGCGATCTTCCAAAAACTTACAGAGACGACCGACGCTATCGTCGACTGATAGAAGCGTGCCCCAATACGCGCGAACCATTCTGGCAAAATCGTCAACACCTTCCGGGCTTTCGTCAGGAAACTTTTTTCGCCAGTCAAAGAGTGGCCCATAGATTCCGTGCCAGGTATCCAGTCGCTTTTTAAACCAGCCCGGCTTGTCATCGAGGTCAAATGCACTCTTGGGATACTGGATATTCGCAGTATCAAAAGCGTGTTGGTATTTTTCCTCTGGCAAATAAAAACTATGAGGAGCCTTGTGCCCTATCATCATGGCCCAGGGTTCGCTGGATTTGTGACCTTTAATCCAATCTATCGCCATGTCCGTCACAACCTTTGTGTAATACCCCTTGACGACTCGTCGATCGTTGCCGTTGAAATTAAACTCGGTATCAAAGTATTTCCCTTGTCCTTTGTGGGTAACAAAATAATCAAAACCGGGACGTGGCATATCATTTTTTTCACCCATATGCCACTTGCCGACATAGGCCGTTTTATAGCCTGAATCTTGTAGTCGCATCGGAAAACTGACCATGCCCTTTGGGTACTCCGTAAAGTTGTTTGAGACACCATGAGAATGAGCATAGAGCCCGCTCAAAATCGATGCACGGCTTGGCGAGCAGAGGCTTGTGGTGCAAAAATGGTTCTTGAATAACAGACCTTCATTGGCCAACCCATCGATGTGAGGCGTCTTTAGATATGGATGCCCCATGCAGCTCAGGGCATCGTACCGTTGATCATCGGTCAAAATAAAAAGCACATTCGGGCGTTCTTGGGGAGCAGGCGTTTCAACCTGCGCGATTGCTCGTTCGCCGTCCAATCCTGCTAGCAACATTACAATCATTGCAATGTTCTTTTGATATGGCTTCATGTCTATCAACTCCGATTTTTGGATTCATTCGAAAACCGACGCGCAAGCCGAGATCATCATGTCTTGTGTCACTTACGCTTTTATTTTTGATACGTTTCATGCGGTCTTGACCAGCTAACGAAGGATACCGCGAATAGGCCGTCAGCACATCCATCGAAGCATGCTCTAAGGCAGGTTCTCAAACTCACTCAGATATTCCTATCAGGAAGAACTCATTCTTCATCGAGTCCGTCAAGAACCGTCCGAAGACGGCCTTCACTGTCAAAGAACTCAATTCTTCCTAAGGCCTCACCCGGCCGTGTTCCTATAGCCACAGTGTTTTCGCCTGCAGCATCCTTCACTTCTATACGGCCACCACCATCTACAACCCGTCCCATATGTAACAACACGGTTCCATCATCAGATTCAATAAGAATCTCACGACACCGAACTATAGAAGATGAGAGCACCTCGGTTTGGATTTCCAGCCCTGACTCTTCCCCCGGACGCATCGCGAGCCCGACTGCAAGAAAGAGAAGCGGATACACCGTCCAACGTTCGCGGCTTGTCATGTTTTCCTCTGATTATCTAGTCAAGTAACTCAGTCACCGTGAATTTCTCGTAAACGACCAGACAACCTGAGAATGAGTTGAACCCGCTCAAAGACATCGAGCCAGTCACCCACTACTGCCTGAAGAGATTCGTTGCTCGGAGGAACAATTCCTGTTGAGCAGCTCGACCCCGCGTGCTGAGCCATTGCAAGTCGATATGCTGAAAGAGTTCGGTCACCGTGCGTGACTATCGGAAAGAAATCTTCGCTTAAAAAAAGTGCAACAGGTACTCGCTGTCCACCACAAACGGTTAGATGGGCAGCTATTTCAGGCTGTGCATCTCGATCAAGAAACCGCAGGTCAATACACGGGGCAATCTCTGAGAAGTGTAAAAAAATGGGACACTGGCTTACGCAATCACCGCACCATGCTCCAGCTAAAACTAATACGGGCATTTTTCGAACAAAGTCTTTGAGTACTCTTTTATGCTCTTGATCAAGAGAGATGTGTGATCGAGAAGCTTCCCATTTTGCTTGCTGTTCGGGAGTTGCATGGTTCTGAAGAAATGCTTCGTAAGGAAGGGCCACGTTGAAAGCAGACTGCCAGGCACTTTGCGTAGGGGGGCTACCCGAATCAGAGATAATGGATCGAGGAGACATGATTGGCTGACTAGGTGACATAGGGGACATCCTTTGTTTAAACAGTTCTATTTCTTTCGAATTTATCTCATTGTAAACGGATAACGGCAGATCGGAATGGTTTTGTAAATTACGTTTTCTCGCTTCTCGCTGCTGATCCGTGTATCCACAAAAATCACTCTTGACCCATGAAACGGTGGGTATTTAACGTCCCGCCATCTGGAATGAAGATGGAATTGCCGAGGTTTCGCAATTTATGTCTGAACCATGTATTCGGATCGGTATTCAAGGCCGTTGGAATACGCATTCCTAAAAGACCAATCGCTCCCGGAAATGGCTCAGGTTCTCCGCCCCCCTGGGACCTAAGCCTTTCCGGGGGCCTTTTTTTTGGTAACTAGGTGTTATTGCGTCACTGTCTGTCATAAACGCTTTCCGGCAGACCGATACACTATTCTCGAGTAGAACCTTGTTCTCGAGAAATTTTTTTTTGCGGTCACTTCGTCCCAAGCACTTTCATCATTAAGAACTCAATTTTTCAAATAATGGCTGACACCTCTCCGAATCATTCCAAAACCAGAGAAATCCCTCGTTCCAATCCTCCAGGATCAAAAATCCTCATTCGCTGGATCTTCGGTGGCCTTACTGTCTGGGGAATAGCACAAGCCATAGGCGCTTATTCTTTTAACCATGATCCTAGGCGCCCTTTGATCGTTCTCGGCTGTATGGCAGTGTTTCTTGGATTTTGGCTCGTGCTTCTTGCCACATGGCAAAAACGACATACGAAGAATTCCTCGCATGCGGACGAGTAGAATACGTTTATCGTAAACACTCTTGCTTTCTCTGAGGGGCTTATCTTTTGTTTGGGCTTTTCAAATGACCGGCATGGAATTGTCAACTACTATCAAGCATCAACTAGCAGCAACAATAAATAATAGTTCTCGATAATGATGGTTATGAAACAGAACGACCTATTCCGGAAGGAATGTTCAACGACATCAACAGTTAGCAATACCAGATGCTTCTGCAGATGCTGGGTGGTAGCAAAGAATATGAATTTCGTAGCAAGGATGAGTTTGATAAGGAACTCTTAGAATCTCTGTCAAACGATACTGAAGTAAGCCCGATACTGGTGCACATAGGCCGTGAAGATCACAGGCTGCCCCCCTTGATCGCCGAGGTGCAGGTCTAGCAAAAATTGTTCACTCGTAGGCAACAGCTCACTGCTTTTATCTACGTTTTGTTCACCCTTATGCCACTACTTGAGATATCCATACGAAACTCTCGTTCGGAGACAAAATATGTGATTTCTCTGAGTGCTGGCGGCACATCACATGTCGTTGGGTTTTGAAATTCCTTATCTTGCATCCGACCAAAAACAATTAAACCTTGAGATTGCCGACAAATGGTTCGCATTGCATCATTCAGTCGTTTTTGAGAACCCTGATAGTATTTTGGATCTATGAGGCGCACGTACGTATCTGCTCCCATCACAAAGGTTGATTGCGGAAAAATATGGACTTTTTCAATAAAAGTTGCTGCTCTTGAAAGCCAAAGAGTCTTTCCCTCAAATTGCTCTACTCTTTGTGAGACCTCGATATAGTCCAACATCGGTTTGTCCACATTCGTCACAGACAATTCCCATTCGACGGGTCGTTCTGCTATTTCCTCGGCAATGCGGGCCATCGCAAGATGACCCTCGTGAAGTGGTGAAAATGACCCACTAAAAATTAGTCGATTATTTACATTCCCTAATCGCTGACGTGTCTGTCCTGCACCATTTATTTCAATTGGTACCTCAAACTCTTCTGAACTCCATAATTTTTGCCAACGAACTGGTGCCTTATATTCGTTGCGAACAATTTCTTCCTCTGGTAAGAGAAGTGATTCCAGCTCCTTTCTCCACGGATGATTTGACGTTTCCGTCACGGCACTGACCAAGACGTCTAGGCAAAGTAATGCTGCAACGTGTTCTTCTTCTAATCTACTCCTTGCATTCTTTTTGAGTTGCAATGTCGCAGTGACTGTTTCTTGAACCCGGTGCATTGCTACATGCACCCTGTGCTGGCCCATCTTTGGCTTCCCGGATCGCAAACTTGCCGTTGCAGCGATTCCAACATTGTTGCGCCCCTGACTGGAAAGCTTGATACTCCGCTGCCAGCCAGCAACTGCCAACTGCCTCGTTGTACGATCGCTGCAGTAGGCGTCGGGATTACCTCCTAAGAATTCTGCGACAGCTGACTTCGCGTACGGCACAAGAGCTTCGAGCATGACACTGCTAGCCCCACCCTCAGCAAGCAATTGAGGAATAACTTGAGTGCCACCTCCTGAAACAACTACTACAACCTGTGCATCTAAACGGTTTAATAATTCAATCGGAGAAGTAGGAAGAGAGGACGCCATAGAAAACCATTGAAATTGTTACTGGGAAAATCTGATTCGCCAACGACTGCACCGAACAGCCTAGTTTGCCCCCTTCGCCAGCCCTTAAAAAGGAGCCGCTATCTGAATGCTATTCAAACTCTACAAACACCAATAAGCCCACCATTTTCACTCGTTTTTTGGCGGAGAACGCACGAGCATGCCGATACCAAAACATGGAGATGAATGAATGAGGGGCAGATCTTTCACAACAAATAAATGAGAAACCAAAACGTGCACCTACGAATATTTTTACATTGCACCACTGTTTCAATGGTCCTTCTAACTTCGACTGTTGCCAGCAAGGCTCAAGATACCGAGAACCTCCGTCAAATACCAACTTCTTCTTTGATACAGCAGTCTGCGAATCCGAATCAAACTGATTTTGAAGTTCCACCAGACGCAACTGCTGAATCACTTCTCAACGAACTTATACCGCGTCGCAGTGATGCGATATCAGATTGGAATCCACAACCTGACAGCCTTTATCAGTGTGGAGAACCTCGGATTCTTTGCCCAATTATTCCACCGCCACCGTGCCACCCAACTAAACCACCGTTTTGCTTTGATCTTATCGGTGATACCGGTGCACCAACAAGCGGGCCTCTTTACAACGGCCCATGCTGTCCACGGGCCGGCAGTCGTGACGACTGCAGATGGCCAGTAGCCAGACATATCCACGACACTTTTGTCGATTACTTCTACTCCCCAAACTACTGGCCAAAATAAATATTTGACAAGCACTCACTGTTTCACAACAGTTAAGAAGTAATTTCAAAGTTGCCTGCCATCATTCAAACCAGAGGAGTTTCATTGTGCGCGTTGCCATTATTGGTATTGGCGCGATAGCGGAGATACATGCCCGCGCCCTAGCTGACATACCTTCCGTGGAACTCGTTTCAGCTTGCTGTCGTACAGAGGAAAAAGGGCTCTCCTTTGCTGAGCAACATGCTTGTTCCTGGTACCCGGATCCAGCACGTATGATTCGTCGGGAAAAGCCTGACGTAGTGACGATTGCAACTCCTTCCGGCGCGCACCTTGATGTGGCACTGAAAGCTATCCGAAAGGGAGTTCATGTTCTTTGTGAGAAACCTCTTGAGATCACTACTCGGCGAATTGATCGCATGATAAAAGCGGCCGAAAAAGCTGGCGTGAGTCTAGGTGCAATTTTTCCACAAAGGTTTAATCCCGTTTTACAGGCTGTCTATGCTGCATCAGCAGCCGGCCGATTTGGCGATCTTGCTGTCGCATCAAGTGCAGTTCCGTGGTGGCGAGATGATGCCTACTACGGGGACGGACGTTGGCAGGGGACGCTCGCATTGGATGGAGGTGGTGCCTTGATGAATCAGTCGATACACGGGGTTGATGCCCTCCAATGGATCGCAGGTGCATCCATGTCTCACATTCCACCTACCGCCAATCCAATTCAAAGTGTCGCTGCTTTTACTGCTTTAAAGTCACACTCACCAGAATGTGTTGAAGTTGAGGACACATGTCTTGCAGTCCTGAAACTCAAGAATGGCGGTCTCGGCCAATTGCTGGCAACAACAAGCCTTTTTCCAGGCCAGTTGCGCCGCTTCATCTTTGGCGGCCGTGGAGGAACAGCCGAAATTGAAGAAGAGCAAATCGTGAACTGGCAGTTCCAGGAACCTCATTCTGATGATGACACTGTTCGCTCGCGTTTTGGTGGTGCAAGTAGCACTTCTGGAGGTGCTGCTGATCCAATGGCACTAAATTATTCATGTCATACGAGGAATTTTTCTGAATTTTTTGATGCTGTATCAGCCGGAATAAAACCGAAACTAGATGGCCACGAGGGGCGCAAGGCTGTTGCAATCATCGAAGCATGTTATAAGTCAGCGTCAACCGGCAAGGTTATTAAACTTGCCGACTGACTCATAATGCCTTCACAACTCCTGGAAACTTTCGCATGCAGTACGGAATCTGTAATGAGACGTTTGGCAATTGGCCGTTAAAACGCATCTGTGAATTTGCCGCTGATGCTGGATACACAGGACTCGAGATTGCACCGTTTACGTTAAGCGATAATCCTCACGAGCTTTCATCAAACCAAAGAGACGAGCTGCGTCGCATCATCGCACAAGCTGGGCTTGAATGTATTGGTCTGCACTGGCTCCTCGCAAAAACTGAAGGGCTTCACGTAGCTTCTCCTGATGCCGAAACTCGAAGTCGGACTATTTCCTACCTGTCAGACCTAGCTCGATTGTGCCGAGACCTTGGAGGAAAGACGCTTGTATTCGGGTCACCACAGCAACGAAGCTTGATGGCCGACGTCACCAAACAGGATGCTCATTTATTTCTAAAAGAAGTTTTCGGTGCTTTGATCCCTGTTCTTGAAGAAACTGATACCGTTCTTGCTCTAGAACCACTTGCTCCAATTGAGACTGACGTCCTTACCACTGCAGATGAAACTCGTCGCTTAATTGATTTGATTGGCTCGCCACATATCCGCCTTCATCTCGACGTAAAGGCGATGGCGACTGAAGAACAGTCGATACCGGAGATTATTCACGCGAGTGCTGCACATCTGGAGCATTTTCACGCAAATGATATCAATCTTCAGGGGCCAGGCTTTGGGGCAATCGACTTTGTACCAATATTTCAGGCATTGCATGAAATATCGTATAGCGGATGGGTGAGTGTCGAAGTATTTGATTATGCCCCGGGGGCAGAACGTCTCGCTCGTGAGAGCATTCAATACATGCAACAAGTCGAAGCTGACATTGAGTAGTGGTCACGTCCGTACCATTATCCCAGAAACTCATCTCTTGGCTTTAACACGAGCAGCGTCTCGCCAACGATGCGGATACCAACAACTCAGGATAACAAGTGGTACACCGACTGATTTTAGTAAACCAATAAAAAACATACGCATCCGCACACAAAACCTGCTTTGATTTGCTTTTTCTTGCGTGCCGTCGAAGTATTAACTCTTCGAAACAAGGCAACATCCACTCAAACCCTATCACCCGGTTGCTTCGCGCAGGCTTGTAATGTTGACGAGTCCTCAAACTGCAATGTTGTGTGAGTAATAGCAAATCTGTCACGCAGCACAGACTGCGCTTCCTTCAGTGCACCTTGCCGACTTGGCTCAGCAATTACAAGATGAGCTGTCAGCATCACCTCCGATGTACTCATGCCCCAAACGTGGAGATCATGAATTTCGAGTACACCAGGAACTTCAGCCAGTGCATTTGTTAGTTCATTGATATTTATACGGCGGGGTACTGCATCCATTGCGAGGCCTACACTCTCAGTAAAGAGATCCCACGTACCCCAAACAATCACTATGACAATAATGATGCTGACAGTTGGATCGATCCATCCAATTCCGGTTGCCATGATGGCCACTCCAGCAAGTACCACACCAACTGATACTGCAGCATCAGCTGCCATGTGCAAAAATGCTCCGCGGATATTGGCATCTTCCTTGCTACCTCGCATAAAAAGAATTGCTGTCACTGTGTTTATGGCAACACCAATCAGAGCCACCGTAATCATGGTGAACCCCGCAACGGGTGCAGGATCACTCAGTCGACAAATGGCCTCCCATAGAATCACGGCACAGGCTGCCAACAGCAGTACAGAATTCAAAAAGGCCGCGTATATGGTTGCTCGCCGGAGCCCAAATGTGAATTTCTGACTAGGTTGTCGGCGGGCTAGAAAACTCGCTCCCCACGCAAGCAAAAGACCCACAACATCGCTCGCATTATGACCAGCGTCAGCAAGAAGGGCTAATGAGCCACTGAAAAAACCGAAACCAAACTCCACCAAGACGAAAATTAGATTGAGACTAACTCCGATCATCATAGCCCGATCAAGACTATCCGGAGTCATTGTGTGAGAATGGTTGTGAGAGTGATGACCAGACATACTATTGAAAATGGCCGAGTGGGATTATCGCAATGATCATGGTTGCTGAGAAACTCATGGTAGAATCATAACCATTTCCAGTAACGCTGTCCTGTTCATTTGCAGCGTTG
>WLWF01002456.1_pt1 | contig 13392 bp, 7 predicted proteins | sample 6718331 | NCBI WGS metagenome assembly WLWF01 (sample SAMN12718692, study PRJNA515312) | sponge metagenome | isolation source: marine sponge | host: Mycale hentscheli | place: New Zealand: South Island, Marlborough, Capsize Point | collected 2003-05-01
CAGTCGCTGTCAGGGTTATGTCATCAAAGATGACAACATCACCACCGAAATTGATTGAAGCAGGCGTTGAAATATCAGCCGCTATCGTTGTGAGGCCACCAAAAGAAATATCAGCGCTCGATGTGGATTCAATCGCTGAACCAATTGCTGTGCTCGAGATTGAGGCATCAATCTGAAGAGCCCGTGGCAAGGCTGTCTGATCAAAGGCGAATGTGAAAGATGTATTCAGGTTGGCGTCAGTGCTGCTCGCCGTGATATTCCCGGAGAAGCCGGAGGTTGTATATGTGTCGTAAAGATTAGATCCATCATAAATTTTAAATTCGTTGCCATTGAACTCGAGCGTGATGGCGTCACCTTCGGCGTCTGCAGTAATCGCCAAATCATTCCCGTCATAGCCTGCAGAAATCGCAAGAAGTTTTCGAACCTCGAGAGGTTCATGCATCAGTGAAACATCTGCATGAGAACCACCAGGAATACTTCTGCGACTGTGATGGCGGCTGCGACCAATGCTGCACCAGCGCCATTGCTTCCGTGCTTCGTTGAATGTCTTTACGCCAGATCGAGTGAACGGCCAGAGTTTCATAAAGTTCCTGGGTGAATGTTTTGGGATGAATCTTTTTGTGATGAATAATGGATGTTTCAATCGTCTGCGTGTGGTCCGTTGACATATCACTTTTGGTGATTGCCTTCAAACACACGGAGGGCCTCTAGAACCCACCTGTCGAACAGCATGAGACTGCTGCCGTGAGATGGCCTCTGAGGACCTCGTCATCTATCTTTTCTCTCTCTATCAAAGATGATTCATGCGGATTTGTCACGCAATTGTTCTGTCAGTTTTTTGACTTTTTTGCTCGCGCCCCCATGGGTACGGGGCCGGTGCAATCAGTACGACCAGAATGCCAGCAGTACGACCAGAATGCCGGTTTTTCGGCATGATTGCTATGCAATTTGCGCATGGGCACCAGCGTCCGAGATGTTCCGTTCTCAGAGGCTTTTGGCCGTGCTGCGTAGGAGAGCACCTGTGCCAGCGTGCCCGCAAACATCGAAGCCTCGTGCCTCATGGGCTGCCGGGCTGCAATTGAGTCCCAGTTTCGCGGTTGACTACTCGTCGAGTGTCACATCAGGCAGGCTGTCAAAAGCTTTCTTAAGGGCTAGCCCCCAGCCCTTTGAGATGGACTGAAAGTATGCGTCGTCAGCAACAATACGGCGGGAGATTCCTTTTTTGCAGCTATCAGTTTCATACAACTGCATGTCAAGTGGCGGGCCAACTGAAAGATTCGCTTTGATCGTTGAATCAAAACTGACAAGCAGCAATTTCACGGCTGCCTCAAAGCTCATCTCAGGTTCATAGGCTCGCACAAGAATTGGGCGACCGTATTTTGTCTCACCGATCTGAAAGTAAGGCGTTCCTTTTCCAGCCTCGATGAAATTACCTTCTGGGTAAATCAAAAAGAGTCGCGGTGGTCCATCGGCAATCTGTCCACCAACAATAAGCGTTGCATCAAATGTTGACTCACTCTGCTGGCCAGTGTCTGCAGTTGTCGCAATGACTTCTCGTAAGGTCTGGCCGACAATTCTCGCTACCTGAAACATGGAAGGTGCCTCCATGATCGAGGGGCTTCTGTCTGCAGGAGCCTTCGTTCGCTCCTCCAGCATTGAAATGACAGATTGTGTCGTTGCAAGATTGCCGGAAGTGAGAATGGTAATAAACCGCTCCCCTTGCTTTTCGAACGTGAACAGTTTGCGTGCAGTTGAAATGTTGTCGACGCCCGCATTGGTGCGAGTGTCTGACATAAAGACAAGACCACGGTCCAACCACATGCCAACACAATACGTCATGGAATGCCTTTTCTACTGCTGTACTTGAACTTGCACCGAGAGTGATTCTCGTGTGTCACCAAAACGAGTGCCTGAGACCGGAGCCGCCTCGGTATAGTCCAGTCCTGTCGCAACACGGACGTAGCGCGTGTCAGGAGAAATCCCATTTGACACATCAAAGCCAACCCAACCAAGCCCATCGATATTCGCTTCGGCCCAGGCGTGGGTTGCGTCCTGCTCCACGCGATCGTTCATCATCAAGTAGCCGGAGATATAGCGAGCGGGAATACCCGCGTGACGACAGCACGCAATAAACACATGCGCGTGGTCCTGGCATACTCCGTGTCCCGCCTCAAGTGCTTGTTCTGCGGTCCAGCCAACTTCAGAACTGTTGGGCTTGTATGTGACTGCCTCGCGAACTGCTGATGACAGTTCATGCAGCCATTCAAGACTACCACTCGTACCCGTCAGCGAGTTTGTGACTTTGCGAACGCGCGTGCCTGCCTTTGTGACGTTGTTTCCTCTCAGGTAAAGCCACAATGGTGCGAGGCCAGCATGGTCTCCTGTTATGCCATGAGCATCCTGTACTTCAACAATGCCATCACAGCAAACAGTTACTTCGGTTGTATTTTCCTCACATGAAATCAGGTCGACGATGTTTTCGTGGTGATCGTGAAAAATGAGCATCTTGTCCCCGCCCTGAACTGAGATATCCCACTCGTGTACTTTTTGTGTGCCCCTGGTTTGGGGTGTCACACGCACTTGTTGAAGCGCATACGGCACCGGTTGGTCGTATGTGTATCGCGTTGAATGATGAATCTTGAGGATCATGGGCTAGTTGTAAAATCGATAGTCAAGTTCGGTTTGGCTGCCAAGTCTGCCAAGAGCTGCAAGGAAGTCCGTGATAAATTCATGGAGGCCTGATTCAAAAATCTGGTCAATTGTTCGGGTTGTTGTGTGGGCCTCAAGCTGGTCGCAGAGATCATGGCAGAGCAGGTGGTTGTCGCTACCGTTGTAGAGGTAATAAAAGTTTTCCTGAAGCTTATGCACGCAAAAAGACAGGCTTCGGGGCATGCGTTTGTCGAGAATCAGGAATTGTGCAATTTCTCTCGGACGGGCCGCCTGGCCGTACGTCATATGAAAACCACCCTCAGCCGAAACTGATCGAAGAATCGTCTGCCATTGCACGTTATCGATTGACGTACCGACTGAAACAACCGATGGCAGGAGTACGTAATATTTGACGTCCAGAATTCGTGCTGTGTTGTCGGCTCGCTCGAGAAACGTACCAATACGTGAGAAGTCGTAGATGTCGTTACGAAGCATGGTGCCGTTGAGAGCGCCTCTGACAAAAGCGGAGCGCTGTCGGATTAACGACAGCACATCAGACAGGTCTCGTTCAGTGACTTTTCTGGCCAACGCATCTCGCAGCGACAGCCAGTTTTCATTGACAGCTTCCCAGACTTCACGGGTCAACGCCGTGCGGACAAGCTTTCCGTTTTCACGTGCGGCGGCAGCCATATTCAAAACGGAGGACGGGTTCTCGCGGGCACGGAGCATCCAGTCGATAGCTTGATCACGGAAGACATCTTCTCCATGGTGGTCCACGTAGCCGGCATATGTGCCTGCAGATTTCAAAACACCTGCCCACTCGTCACCCGCGGTCTTTGACTGGGTTAAGGCAATATGTTGCCCGGCTTCAATCAGACGTGCTGTGTTCTCGGACCGCTCAAGATACCGGAACATCCAGAAGAGACCACCAGCTGTTTTTCCCAACATGGTTTTAGTCCTCCAGTACCCAGGTGTCTTTGGTGCCACCACCTTGTGACGAATTCACGACGACGCTTCCTTTTTTGAGCGCGACTCGGGTAAGGCCACCCGGTGTGATATCAACTCCTTGGGGTGAAACTAAAACGAATGGGCGGAGGTCCACGTGGCGTGGCGTAAGGCCAGATTTTGTGAAAATTGGTACGGTTGAAAGTGAGAGAAGCGGTTGTGCAATGTAATTGCCAGGTTTGGCTTTGAGCTTCTTTTGGAAGTTGGCTAATTCTCGCTTTGATGAGACTGGTCCAATGAGCATGCCATAGCCACCGGAACCATGAACTTCTTTGACAACAAGTTCTGAAAGATTTTCAAGAACGTAGCTCAGGCTTTCAGGCTCGCTGCAGCGCCATGTTTGCACGTTGTTCAGAAGTGGCTTTTCGCCCGTATAAAACTCAATGATTTCGGGCATATATGAATAGATGGCTTTGTCATCAGCAATGCCAGTGCCTGGAGCATTGGCGATAGTGATTCCACCTGAACGATACACGTCGAGAATGCCGGATACCCCCAGTGTTGAATCGGCTCGAAAGTTCAATGGATCGAGGAAGTCGTCATCGACCCGGCGGTACAGAACATCGATCGGTTTATACCCACGCGTTGTACGCATGGCGACTCGTCCGTCGAGGACTCTCAGGTCGTGGCCTTCGACGAGTTCAACACCCATTTTGTCGGCAATAAAGCTGTGCTCGTAATAGGCAGAGTTGTAGATTCCCGGTGTGAGCACCGCAACTGTTGGCGGATTGTTGTATGCGGCTGGGGCGCATGCTGCCAACGAACGGTAGAGTTGCCGTGGGTAATTCTCGACAGACCGAACCCGATTCTGGGAGAACAGTTCGGGAAACATATGCAGCATCGTTGCTCGGTTTTCAAGCATATAACTCACGCCCGATGGGGTTCGAGCATTGTCTTCGAGCACAAAAAATTCATCCGGGCCCGTGCGAATAAGATCAATGCCGACAACGTGCGTGTAGACGTTTCCTGGTGGGGCGACGCCGAGCATTTTTGGGAGGAATGCTTCATTGTGTGTAACAAGGTCAGCTGGAAGTCGTCCGGATCGAATGATCTCTTGCCGGTGATAGATATCATGAAGAAAGGCATTCAGTGCCTGGACTCGCTGTGTGATGCCAGTAGAAAGACGTGACCATTCTCGCGCAGAAATAATCCGCGGAATGATATCAAAGGGAATGAGTCTCTCTGTGCTTGTTTCCTTGTCGCTCTCTCCGTAGACGTTGAACGTGATGCCGGTTAATCGAAAAAGACCCTCTGCTTGCGTCTGTTTCTTCCGTAGTCGAGCTGGTTCTTCATTTTCAAGCCAGCCATTGAACGCAGCGTAGGCGTCTCGCAGTGTGGCATCGTTGCCCCACATTTCGTCGAACAATTGGTCGTTGTTCATGAGGTCGATCGCAAGGTGGGAAGGCGGGAAGGTGGGATATGATCGAGGTCTGTATCGTAGCACCATCGCAGAATAAATGCTTGAAAAACACGAGGCTTTGCTAGAGACAAAGGTGGAACTAAAAACAATACTGTAAAAATTTGCCAATGGTATAACTTTTTCTGCTTCCTGGTTTTGTGTACCGGGCCTTTGTGGCTGGGGGCGTACGCTCCAAAGCGAAGGCTCCTTGGTGTGGTGAGTTACAAATGTTCTTTTAGCTTGGGGTGTGGAATGACCGCATCGGTGCAAGGTGTTTCCAGTGATAGCCTCGTCGTAGCTGCGGCAATGGCATTGATAGTCACTGGCTGTCATGCAAACGCAATTCATGAACAGGGTGAGCCACGACGTGTCTGGAGGTGGGAGTCGGAAGACGATCCCTATGAGAACTATGTGGAAGCGAGTATTGAAAAAGAAGGTGGTAACGTTGTCGTGACATGTACGCTGCCTCAAATTCAAGATGGATCAATACGCTATGAGGTTGATCAGATTTCGCTTCGTGACGCAGAGCAAAAAGAGGTTGCAGCACTCGAAAATAAGCCGACGCTCAGAGTGGCCTTGCCAGAGCAGCAGCTCAAGGACGTTGTTGTAAACGTACTTTATATGGACGAGCGAGCATTCAGTGAAACAATCACCGACCCAGACCTCGTGCCAGACTGGTGTGTTCTGGTGAAGAAATTTCAATTGATCGATGTTCTCAAGGCACACTAGGCAATCACGAATGTGAAATGCGGCAAGACGGCCTTCGTCGGCTCTGAGGTTTTAGCCCAATTTGAATCAATGGCACTATTCAGGACGAGGTGTTGGCCGCACATAGATTCGAAGACGCTTGGTTGAGTAGTCAGCGGCATTCTTGGTGAAGGTCCAATCACGGGTTGAGCCAGCACTGTTCCCAATACCAAGATCGGCGGCTTGTCCCATCCGCCAATGGTTGAATGCGAAAAGTGTTTGCTTGCCTCGTGTGTTGTGGACCTGCATCGAACCGTAGCCGTTGAGTGGCTCTTTAATGCTGTCTCCAATGTCATAAAGAGAATTCGAAGCCCCTCGAACATTTGCTGTGTTCTGCTGAGCGTAATTGTTTGGCCAGAACTCGATGTTGCCCTCAATGTTTTTGTGGTTGAGTGATGGAGTCGTTGAATGGGATTCGAGGTTTTTAACCGACTGCTGGAAGGAGGCGCCGGTACTGACTTCTGGTACAGCAATCTTTTTGATGTCCTCTGTGAATGCGTCCATGGAAACAAACAGTGACTGATTGCCATATGCACTGGATTCAAGTTCCACCAGGTATCCAATTCGATCAAATTCAGGAATCGTGTCGCTTCGGTCGATGGAGTAGTCAATTGATTTGCTGAGGTTGTTTAGATCGAGTTCATAGACAAGTTCATATCCCTCGCCGAGTGAGTAGCGGCTGAGGTAGTCAGGTACATCTCCGGCTCGACAGGCGCCGACTGGCAATCCTGTGCCTCCTGTTAGATTTGGTTCTGCAGATTTGTCCCACGCGAATCGAAAAGCTGTCGGTGTGCCGACACCATCAGCTGAGAGAATGACTGTGTCACCATCAATCTCTGCTATTGCAGGAAGAAAGTTGTTGACTCCGGGGCCAATGATTTCGAAGTGAGTCGGTGGCTTTGCATCTCGTGAGGTCAGTCCCCCACCCGTATTCTTGAACGTGACAACAAGTTTTTCGCCGTCGAGGTTCAGTGAGTCAACTTCTGGGCTCGCAGCAATTAGGTCACTTCTGCCGTAGTTGTTTTTGAGTGCGAGCATCGCAAGCCGATTCCCAACGTCTTGTTTGTTGGGTGGATGAATATTATCCAGTGTTGCAATGTCATTGATCACAACCATGCCTGTATTTGGAAGTTGCTGCACTGCTGCCTGTGCCTCCCAGAAACGGGCCAGAACTGTTCCGTCTTCATTGCCATATTGAAACGGTGCAATCTGGACGTAGTAAAAAGGGAAGTCACCGAGGCCCCACACGCGTCGCCATCCTTCGATAAGGGCTTTTTTCTTTTCAAAGTAAAGCATGCCCTCGGTGTGGTTCGATTCACCCTGATACCAGATGGCACCACGAATTGGGAATCCGACAAGTGCATGGATCATGCCGTTGTAGAGCATCGTTGGGTCTTGATGGCTGGTAAATGCTTTTAATTCTTGAGGGAAATTTGGGCTTGGTTTGACTGCTTCTTTTTTTGTGAGTGAGCTTTCAGCCTGCTGGTTCCATGCTTTATTGGAATTGATGAACTGCTGGAGTCTGTTTTGATACTGCTCGGTTCCAGGGGTGCGTCCAATGACTGACTGGTAGATGTTTTGAAGTTTCGGGACGTTTTCAAAGCCGATAGGAGGCGTCCAGGGTTCGACGCGTGTTCCACCCCACGAGGAATTGATTAAGCCGATAGGCACACCAAGTTCTTTATAAAGCGTTCTGGCCATGAAGTAACCGGCTGCGGTATAGCTGCCAGCAACTTGCGGCGAGCAGACCGTCCAGTCGGCCTCAATGTCATGAAGAGGGGTTGTCGAGGAGCGTTTCGCAACTTTTATATGACGAATGAGAGGATAGTCTGCTGCAGCAATTTCAGCTTCGTGGTTCGTCGATCGGTCAACGGTCCACTCCATGTTTGACTGACCACTGCAAAGCCAGACCTCACCAATCAAAACATCATTGATTTCGATTGTGTTGGTTCCTTCGACACGGAGCGTGAAGGGTTCGGTGCTCGCTCGCATTGCGGGCAGCGTTACTCGCCACGTTCCAGAGCTGTCTCCGGTGGTTGTTGCTTCGCTGCCGTCGAGTGTCACACGTACTTTTTCATCCGGGGCGCACCAGCCCCATACTGGGATCTCACTCTCTTGCTGGAGGACCATGTGGTCACCAAAAAATCCTGGGAGTTTGACTGCCGCCTGGCAGAGTGAATGCATGCAAAGGCTTGCAAGCAGCGTTATGCAAAAAGGAATTATTGGAAGGAGGTGCTTCATGGCTTTTCTTTTCAATTAAAAATGGGCAAAAGCTACAAGCAGAGACGATAGGGTGCTATCCATTTGGAACAGACGACACCTTTTCAAAAGAGTCGACGCTTGCTCAGCATTCGTGCGAACCGTGTGTGAGCTTCTCGAAGATTCTTTCCCCTGCTTGAGGCAAGATAGCAGGTTCAAAGCGCACCTCATAATGGACTGCATGGGCGGTGCGAGTTGTCGAGTGCGATTGATCGCGTAGCGGACGGGAACTTTAGTTCATGAAGGCTACACTTCGGGGTATTCGTCTGGAGTGGCGTAAAATCCATTCGGCCATGTTTCTGGCTCGTAACGGTCATTGGCTTCATTGAAAGGCGTCACACGAACCCAGTCGATTTCGAGCGTTGCCTGATCAAAGTCTGGATCTCCAGCCCAGCCGACTCGGGATACTGTCTCTCCATCAATGCGTTCAGCAAATCCTGCGGCGGGGAACCAGATTCCCAGCCAGAATCGAGATGCCCGATACGGAATATTGTCTTGACCGAATTCATTTCCTTCGTGTCGATAGACCTCTTCGCCGTCAATCAGCCAGATGACTCGTGGCAGTTCACCATCACCCCCTGCATGCCAGTCAATTGTGTAGGTGTGGTACTCGCCATCGTTAATGATCTCCACCCGGCCGGGATGATGGGCTCCCTCGCCACCAAGTTTGCCGCCCCACGTATTCACGCGAGCGTAGTCGTACGAAATCGGATCATCGTCAGTTCCTGTTTGAAGGGCAGTAGGGAATTCCCAATCGATTTCGGAGTTTCGTATCTTGCTTGGCTCCTCCCAGAATCCCTCGTCGTTTGGGCCATATTCGATGTAATGGAATGTCCAGAATGCAGATGCCGCACCGAGAACCTGTGGAACGCGAGCTCGAACCTCGTAGCGGCCAGACGCATAGTAGTCACGGGTGGCAATGCCTGCACCAACGCGGGTTGTCCGATCTCCGTGTCCAACAACGTCTCCGGAGTAGTCGTCCCCGTTTGCACGAAGCAGTAGTTTGCCATCTGCAAGCTCAACATTTTCGGGAACAAGACCGCCGTTATCTCCACCCCATGCCTTGTCAACAATTAGCCATCGTTCAGGATCAAGTGGGCCGCTGAAATCATCAAAGAGAACTTCAGTGGTTGGTGTGGGTATCGGGTTTGGCGTGTCGATCCACTCGTTGCCCTGTGCAAGAAGTGAAACAGATTCAATAGTGAGGCTTCCGGGACTTGCCTTGTACTGTTCGAGCATGACACGAACCGTCTCGTAGCCAGACGATGTTGTAAACGGCAAGACAACCCTTCGGGATGCACCCTCTTCGATCTGAAGCGAGGCGGTAAGTCCGTCTCGTCCAGCAACTGAAAGAGTCGCACCAGGACCTCCTCCGCTGACGACTGCTTCAAGGCTGTACGCTGTGTCAGGTGGCAGTGCGAAAGGAATGTCTTGTACAAGTCTCGCAGACTCATCAGAGGTGGGGGTAAGTGTGACCGTGTTATTTGTTATTGCAGCATGATCGCGCACCCAGCCAGTGAGCCCGTCTTCGAAACTGTTGTTGAGCAGCATCTCTTCACCAGCGCTCACTAATGCTCGCGGCGCGGGCAACGTAAACCAACCTTCATCTGGCGGAGTTACTCGTGTGAGTGTGCCCTCAACAATTTTCACATCGTCAAAAAATACAGGGCCCGGTTGTCCCATGTAACTTTCGAGGAACAGTCTCACCTGAGTACTGCCTTCAGCCGTGTAAAACGTGAAACGCTTTTCTTGCCAATCGTTTCCGGTGGCAGAATTGGTCTTTGCGTATTGGGTGCCTGAATCCACACCAAATGATGCCCACGCGTTTTCGAGAGAGCGAAGTTTCACAGAAAAGCTGTAGCGAGTCTCTGGTTGCAGTCCTGTAATCATCTGTTCAACGCGGATGGTATTGTCTTGTGTAGCAGCAAGTTTCAGAACACCGTCGCTGAGTGTTGCTGCACCAGTTGGACCTGAAGACTGCCAGCCAGAGAGGTCTCCAAGTGAAAAGTCGGCATTGCGGACAAAGTTGCCATCAACACGAGGAGGGAGGTCTTCCGGTGGAGCTGTATCTGGCGGCGATACGTCTGGCGGCGATACATCTGGCGGAGTTGTGTCTGTTGGTGGTGGATTGACGGGTTCTGGTGCCGGCGTGCCGTTGCTGGGCGCAAGACGAATGTCGTCAATGACGACTGGTGCTGTCTGCTGCCGATACGACTGAAGAAAGACGGTGACTTCGGACACGTCTTCACCTGTTACAAAATCAAGTGTTTGGCGACCGGATGCGTTGTCTCCAACCGAGATTTCAGACCATTTTCCGGCATGTCCACGAACGCCGCCGTAGCCATAGCTGCCACCGGCACTTGTGAGTGAAAAGGACAATCGGTAGCTGGTTGCAGGCTCAACTGCGACCTGTTGAACAAGCGCGGCTGTTCCCTCTGCACTCGGTGTGAGTTGTAATACGCTTCCGGTACCACCTGGAATCGTCTCAGCGTTGCCGCCAGCTGAGCTGATATTACTCCAGCCCGAGAGTTCCGATTCAAAGTCACCGTTGGTTAGCAGCGAGTCGCCTGCGATGGGAGGAGGTGTTTCAATTGGTAGTTCTGGAGGTAGCTCTGGAGGTGTTGCAATTGGTGGCTCGGGCTCTGGCGAAAGCGGTGGGGAATCAGCCAATGCAAGTTGAATGTCATCAATGTGTACGGGTGCTGTTTGCTGACGATATGCCTGAGCAAATATTGTGACTTCAGATACATCTGAACTCGTTTCAAATTCAAGCGTGTATCGCCCCGCCTTATTCTCTCCGGTAGAAAGTTCAGACCATTTTCCTGCATGTCCACGCACGCCTGCATAGGCATAGCTGTCGCTGCTGCTGCTCAGCGTGAAAGAAAGTCGATAGGCAGTACCCGGAGTCACACTTATTCGCTGTATGATTTCAGCTGTACCGGTATCAGTAGGTGTAAGGAGGAGACCAGGGTCTCCCACGGTAACGACTTCAACCTGAGCCGTTTCTGTTGCCTGTACAATCCAGCCAGCGAGTCCTTCTGAGAAATCTCCGTTGGCAAGATCAGCTGTCATCAGGTAGCGGTTTTCAAGCGACTCGTGAAGGAGATGGACGTGTCGTTGATGAGTCGACAGTCGAGCTTTGCGTGCCATGGTGAGTGCCTCATGGTTGCGAAGAAAAGAGTGATCGGAAGCCCCTTATTTTTCTACGCTCGATGATGAGGCCAATTCTTGTATTTATTCATCAGCTCTGAATTCAGTTCATTTTTCAGTAGTTAGAAATATTATGTTTTTTTGCACACGACACTTGACGATATGAGAATCTGAAAGGTTGCACGTCTGTTAGTTTGTGGAATCGGCTTTTGGGCAACCGTCCAGACAAGACCCCACGAGTGAGTCGATTCAGACTGCTCATGCAGAGGGCGCTGGCATGCCGGCAACAGGCGTAATGGTTGGTGCCGGCCCAAAAATAGGGTCATGCTTCCACGCTCTGCCAAGATGTGCTGATCGTCGGAGGAGATCATCTGTTACCACCAGGACAGCGGGCAGGAGAATAAGTTCTGCAACTGTTGCTGCTGCAATCGCAGCACATGCCAGGCGTCCGAAACCTGCGAGTGACGGCACACTGCTGACGGTGACAGCCGCGAACCCAACACCAAGAACAAGTCCACCAAGCACGACCGGATTTCCTGTCTCAACTATCGCGCGACGCATCGCACTGGCAATCGAAACACCTTCTCGACGGTTTCTGGCCAGCGCGGCCATGACGTGAACGGTGTCATCGACTGCAAGGCCAAGACAGACGTTAAACACAATCACAGTTGCAGGGTCAAGAGATTGACCAGTCAGCACAAGAACAGCTGCAATGACAGCCAGCGGAAAGACGTTCGGAATCAGGCTCACGATGCCTGCAACTGGTGATCGAAAGGCGAGGGCAAGAATGATGGCAATAACGGCTACTTCCAGAAGCAGACTGCCGCCAAGATCAGTGATGAGTTGTCGAATATTGCGGGCCGAAATAACAGACATGCCGGAAAGGTCAAAACGCCAGCCATTGTGCGTTGCTGCCAAGGCATCAAGCTCTGTGCGAATGTCGGCGTAGACCGTTTCAAGTTGGCGGGATCCCGCATCACGGACTCGAGCACGAACGATAGCCATGCGTGCCTCGGGGTCAACCATCTCGTTGACAGCATCAGCAGAGAGTCTGCGACGTACGCGAGGTGGCATTGAATTAGTGACTGATGCCAGTGAGAGCGGACGGCTTGTTGCCTCAGCTGTGTTCAGGACCGCATGCACTTCATTGAGTGTTTTCAGTAGTTCGTCACTCCGCCAGCTCACGTCTTCTGGCCAGCGGACAACAACATCAACACCCATGACTCCGCCAAACTCTTTATCAACGGCAACCAGCGCCTGTGAGGATTTGGCCTGTCGAGGAAGAGAATCAACGACCCGATTGTCTGCATCAACCTGAATACCAATCGCTGTAAGCAGCAGTGTTCCAACAAGACCAATTGCTGCAATCGGACGAGCATGTCGGATTGAAAACGTGGTGAGTGTGCCAGCAATTCGACTCGCCAATCGCCACGACCGACCGAGACGAAGCCCCTGACAGAATTGAGTTGATGCGAGAAGTGGTGTCAGCAGTGTGACGGCTGCGAAACTTGCAAGTGCGCCCGCAGCCGCGGCGATCCCAAACGTACGGACAGCCTCAATGCGAGCAGCAGCAAGCGATGCGAATCCAACTGCAGTGACGATACTGGTGAGTCCGCAGGCTGTCCCAACTCGCCGGATGGCGTTACTCGAAGCAATGAATTGATGTGTGCCGCGGCGGACACTTCGTCGCATGTCCTCAATAAAATGAATGGAGTCACACGTGCCAACAACGAGTGCAAGAGATGGCACGACACTCGTAAGAATATTAATTGGTGCACCAAAAAGACCGAGTATTCCCATGGCCCAGACGGCACCAACAGCCGGGGGAATGCACGCAACAACTGTCGACCGAAGGCTTCGTGCAAGCGTGGCAGAAAGAATAAAAGCAAGTGTCAGTCCAAGTGAGTTGAAGATCAGCATGTCATGCCTAAGTGCAAGAGCCGCCTGGTGCCGCAACGCAGGAAGACCCGTGAGCTGGACGCTGATGCCGTCTGCAGTAAAAGCGGAAAGAGTCGATTCAATAGCGTCAACAGCACGCCCGAGGTGAGGAGGTCGATCGGCACCCGCACTCAGCCGAACGATGCACAATGCCGTCGATCCATCCGCTGAGAGGAGCTGACCACTGATCAATGGATGTTCATGGGCGCGAGCACGCGCCTCAGTGAGTGTTTGGGGGTCGAGCT
>WLWF01002457.1_pt1 | contig 13389 bp, 6 predicted proteins | sample 6718331 | NCBI WGS metagenome assembly WLWF01 (sample SAMN12718692, study PRJNA515312) | sponge metagenome | isolation source: marine sponge | host: Mycale hentscheli | place: New Zealand: South Island, Marlborough, Capsize Point | collected 2003-05-01
TTGTGTACTGCGGGTTTTGAAACCATAGGCGTAGGCCGAAACATCTCAGAGTCTGGCTTGGGTCTATCTCCCGATGAGATTGACTACTTGTTACATAACGACTTAGAGCGTTGTCACCAAGAACTGCAAGATGCGTATTACTGGTACGGAGGGCTGAACAAAGCTAGACGAGACGCGATGGTTGATATGTGCTTCAATCTAGGTATTACGCGACTGCGTGGGTTTGTTAACGCTCTGGAAGCTATGTCCCGCGAGCAGTTTGATATTGCTGCGGATGAGTTTATGGACAGCCTTTGGGCCAAACAAGTTGGCAACCGTGCCCTAGAAGTAACTGAGATGATAAGGACTGGGGAGTACCGCTAATGCCTTTGCAGAAGCTACAGTTTAAGCCCGGAGTAAACCGAGAAAACACGCGGTACACGAGCGAAGGCGGTTGGTATGAGTGCGACAAAGTGCGGTTTCGCCAAGGTATGCCTGAAAAAATCGGTGGGTGGGTACGTATATCAGATACCACGTTCCAAGGCGTCTGCCGTTCGTTACATAATTGGGTTACGTTAAACAAACAGGATCTTATTGGCGTAGGTACCAACCTAAAGTTCTATATCGAGAATGGCGGCGGATACAACGACATTACTCCCATTCGCGCTACTACCGCTGCCGGTGATGTGACTTTTGCTGCGACTAATGGCAGTACCACCATAACCGTTACCGATTCGTCGCATGGCGCTCTCGAAGGTGATTTTGTTACCTTTAGCGGAGCAGTATCTCTTGGCGGTAATATAACCGCAGATGTCTTAAATCAAGAATACCAAGTCGGCCCTCTCCCTACTGCAAACACGTACACAATAACTGCTACAGCTACCGCAAACTCATCTGATACAGGAAACGGTGGAAGCTCTGTAGTCGGCGCGTACCAGCTAAACACTGGCCCCGAATTTGCTGAACCAGTAACAGGTTGGAGCGCTGGTGATTGGGGTGAGAATGTGTGGGGTACAGGAGGCTCTAATACGGAGGCTCTTCGTCTCTGGAGCCAAACTAATTTTGGTGAAGACTTAGTATTCGGCCCTCGTGGTGGGGGTGTTTACTACTGGGACGCTACAACTGGCATTACTGTTCGTGCACAGTTAGTTTCAGATGCCTTTTCCAGCACGGCGTCCAACGTACCTGTTGTACAAAATCGCATTCTTGTTTCTGACATAAGCCGGTTTGTGTTCTGTCTTGGTACTAACCCGTTAGGCAGTACCACGCTTGACCCCATGTTAATACGATGGGCAGATCAAGAAAGCGTAAGTAACTGGACACCCGCCGCAAGTAACCAAGCAGGTGACCTACGGCTGTCTAACGGTTCAGAGATTATTACGGCTACGCAGGCTCGCCAAGAGGTATTGGTGTGGACGGATTCTGCGCTTTATTCCTTGCAGTACGTGGGAGCACCTGCTGTATGGGGTGCACAGTTAGTAGGAGAAAACACCTCTACAGCGTCCCAGAACTGCGTAGCCTACGCTAACGGTGTGGCTTACTGGATGGGTAAGGATAAGTTCTATAAGTACGACGGGCGAACTCAACCGCTACGCTGCGACATCCGTAGGTACATATTCAACGACTTTAACTCCCTACAGTACGATCAGGTATTCGCCGGTACGAATGAGTCTTTCCATGAAATATGGTGGTTCTACTGTTCTTCTGACTCACAAACCGCAAACAGATACGCGGTGTACAATTACCAAGAAGACATTTGGTATTACGGTACGCTATCTCGTACGGCGTGGCTTGATTCTGGACTGCGAGAAGCCCCACTTGCCGCTACGTACAGCTATAACCTTGTAGACCATGAACAAGGTACAGACGACAATCAGACTACGACACCGGCAGCGATTACGGCGAACATATCTTCTGCTCAGTTCGACATAGAAGACGGACATCAGTTTGCGTTTATTTGGCGAGTGATACCGGATATTACCTTTGAAGGTTCTACAGCCGCCGCTCCTGTTGCAACAATGACCTTGTTACCTCTCGCTAATTCTGGTGCGGGCTACAACTCACCCCTGTCTGAAGGGGGGTCAAACAGCGGCACAATTACAAGAAGCGCGGTGCTGCCAGTGGAAGCGTTTACACAACAACTCAATACACGAGTGCGAGGGCGGCAGTTAGCAGTTAAGATAGAATCTACTGGAGAAGGTGTTACGTGGCAGTTAGGTACACCAAGGATTGATATGCGTGCGGACGGGAGGCGGTAATGAGTATTGATACTACTAGATACTACGTAAACTTTGTTGCTCCTGCACTGCCGCAGCCTACTCCCATGTACAGCATGGAGTACCAAGATCAGCTAAACAATACTCTACGTATATACTTCAACAACATGGATAAAGCTGTACGAGATGCGTATATATCGGATGTTTCTGAGGCTAACAGTTGGTTCCTTAGCTAATGGCTAATCTCTACAGGAACGCCAAGGTAGATTTAACTACCACTAACGCAACTACACTGTATACGTGCCCTATAGCTACGACGACCATCGTTAAGTCTATATTAGTGTCCGAAGACTCTGGCAATGCCGACACCATAACAGTGACTTTGACCGATTCTGCTTCGGCAGTATTTAACGTGTTTAACACAAAAGCCGTAAGCGCTAACGCTACCGTAGAGCTACTCGCTGCGCCTTTAGTGATAGAAGAATCCGAAATACTAAAAGTTACCGCTGCAACTGCTAACAGGTTACACGTTGTCGCTAGTTTGTTGGAGGTATCGTAATGGGTGAAGGTGGCGCTGGAGGTACTAATTTTTCCGATGACGACATAGCAAATTTTCTTAGGGAACAAGAGAAAGAACGTAAGAGAAGGGAAGCTGAAGCCAAGGCAAAAGCTGAAGCAAAAGCTAAGGCGGAAGCTGAAGCCAAGGCAGAAGCGGAACGTAAGAAGAAAGAAGCCGAAGCAAAAGCTAAGGCAGCAGCAGAAGCAGCAGCAAAAGCTAAAGCAGAAGCCGAAGCAGCAGAAAAAGCTAAAGCAGAAGCTGAAGCCAAGGCAAAAGCCGAAGCGGAAGCAAAAGCGAAAAGAGAAGCTGAAGCCGAAGCGGAACGTAAGAGAAAAGCAGCAGAACGCCTCCGAAAGGCCGCTGAAGCCGCAAGACTACAAGAGGAAGAAGATCTAGAAAGGCTTAGGAAGCTGTTTGAAGAGGAAGAACGTAAGAGGAAGGAAGCTGAAGCGGAAGCTGCACGCAAAGCTGAAGAAGAAGCAAAAGCGAAAGCTGAAGCGGACGCACTTGCTGAACGCCGTAGTCAACCTCTAGCCGTAAGCCCTAAAGCCGCTCAAGATTTCCGTGCAGCGTATAAAGCTAAACTAGCGCAAGGCGCTGACTACTACGCAATAGACGACGTAGATGAAGTAGACGACTGGTATGACAGGGCGTACGACGAAGCGCTTAAAGCTGCGAACATCAATGACTATGCGGATATTGTCGGGGGTGAGGGCGGTACCTATGGCGGTACCTTAACATTCACTATCAGCCCAGATGATTACGTAGCAGCTACAGGTGCCCCTGCGTACCTCAAGGATATATTAAGAAAGGACAAATCTCGTAACGAGGACGAAGCGAAAAGCGCCTATGCCGTACTGTCTATTACGGACTCGCCAGAACAGATGGCTACCGTCCTTAGTGGGTATTATGGAATAGATTTCTCTCCTGTAGCGCAGCAGCTAGGTAATTTTGGCGGTAACTTGCAGACCCATACAGGTTCTTCGCAAGGGCAGCTCTCTGAGTTTCACTCATTTATTGAGCCTATCCTCCAAGAGCAAATACCTTATTTACAGTTAACTCGTGGGTTAGGTTACCAAGACGCATTGCAGGCTGCGTATAACGAAGATCCTATGATACAAGCGTTGTACGGTAAGTACGATGTTACCCCCATACGCCAGACAAAAGACGGCTCCACCTACGTATACGACCCGTTTACCTATGGTGAAATACGTACAAAAGAAGTTAAAGACGAGGACTTCAAAAAAGCCGTTAAAATCATAAGTTCTGTAGCAGTAGCATTTTACGCACCGCAAATGCTTGTAAAAACAGGAATGTTCGGTGCTCCGGCCGCTGCGGGTACTGCTGGTGGTGGTACTGCTGCTGGTACTGCTGGCGCTGCTGGGTATAGTGCTACACAGTTAGCCGCTGCTACCGCAGCAGTATCCGCAGGGCAAACCGTTATATCTGGCGGCGACTTTGAAGACGTACTTAAAAACGCAGGACTATCCTTTGTCGGATCAACCGCCGCACAAAAGCTGGGTAATGCTAAAGCAGCCGCTGATGCGGCAAACGCTGCAAACGCCGGGGCTAATGCTACTGCGGCTACAGCACAAGCGGCACAAGCGGCAAACGCTGCTTACACCACAACAAAACTTCTATACGCAGCAGCTCAAGTAGGTTCTGGTGCTGTGAGCGGCAATCTTGGTGTGGGAGTGATTGCAGCCTTTGGCCCTGATCTAACCACCACTGCTCTCAACAAGGTAGGACTTACCCCCGAACTGCTTGACAGAGCAGGTGTAAACCAAGATTTGCTGGTGAACGGCTTAGTCCAGACTCAAACGCTGCTAGCTAGAGGCGTAGAACTAAACGAAGCCTTGGCTATGGGCTTAGGACAGTACATCAAGTTGGGTGGTGGTATAGCTGGTGTAAACAAAGACACCTTCTTCGAGAAAATGGGCGAGGTGTTACGCGGTACTGGTGAAGCTATATTTGGCACTGATGAAGGGAATTCACTAGACCCCAGTAAACTTACTGCGTCGTTAAACACTTTATACGCAGATGACTATGTGTATGGAGAAAATAACATATCTGACCTGTTCCAAGGCGCTGATAAACTAACTACAGATATGTTGACGGAAGGTGGCGCACTTTGGGTACGTCAGCCTGATGGTTCTTTCAAAGATATTGGTAGCGGCGTTGTATTAGACCCCAGCCAAGGTGACTCTCGTGACCTCGCTCTCGCATTAAAATTAAGTGGCGCTAATTTTGATATGAGTGAGGCACAGATACTCACTGAATTAGACCTTCTAAGTGATTATTACGATCCCATAGTTCTTAGCGACATCAAAGCCGCGATTGTACCTGAAATGCCCCCCGGATTCTTGCCCACTGCTTTTGTAAACGGACGTAGTTTCGAAGATTTAATGGAAGACTTTGATGCAGGCAAAACAGTTGCGGACATCGAAGCTACCTTTGATCCTAAACTTACTAACCTCCTAAACGTAGGGCTGGGCATAAATTACTCAAACCCAGCGAGCGTATCCCAAGCACAAAACGCTTTTTTCGTAGGCAACGCTATAGACCAAATAGCGGAAGCTATGCACGAAGAAGCTCGCAATACCGGAGGCGGTTCTACTAGCCCAGATGACTTTCGGGGGGATGCAGCGGAAGTCTATAAAGAATTGCGAGCAGAGGGCTATTCGCACGTTAGGGTTATGGAAGAGCTTGGCGTAAATACGTCTGGGCGGGTGTTGGATGCTGTGCGTGCGTTAGACACCACCGAACTTGAAAACCTACGTCAAAGTAATTCTAAAGAATATATAAATAGGTTAGGGCGTGTTGACTCAAAAACTGGGGAACAACACGAGAACGAGCTATATAACAAAACACAAGATACGAGTGCTTTTGAACGGTACAACTTGGCTAACATAATAGCCGACCCTGAAGAATACGGCGTGCCAGAAGAATACGCAGGGGACTTCAGTACCTTTATGGAAGACTTTGTAGGGTACGTGCTTCCAAATGCGAAAGAAACCGCCGTTAAGTTAATACCATCAATGATGCAGTTTGTGAAAGACGCAGTGCGTCTTGCATCGTCCACTAACGAGAGCTTAGAAAAAATAATATCTGTATCTGGTATTGGGACGTTCGCAAACCTGTTACCGCAAGAATTTATAGATGATGCTTTTGCCTACTCAGAAGAACTAGGTGCTTTAGCAAAACCTTCAGGTAAACTATCTGAAGGTATAAAACAATCTAACCAAAGACTATTAGATGCAGAAAAACAGGCTAGAAGCCAAGGTTTAGATGAATACGAAACGGCACTACTGTTTGCAAAAACATTTGCAATAAATGCAGTAGAAGATCCATATGCCCTAGCTATGAACACCCTTATGACTGAAGCGGTTGAAGAGATACTTCCTCTTATGACGGGCGGTATCGTAAAGGTAGGGGCTAAAGTCATTAACGAAGCGTCGGAACAAGCCGCTAAATCCTTCGGTAAAGAATTCTCAGAGGCTGCTGCAAGAAAAATAGACCCTACGGGTGCAGCAGTTGAAACAGAATTTTTAGTTGGTTTAGCAGAAAGCGTGGGCCTTGAGTATGAAGGGGCATACAACGAGGCATACAACTTAAAAATAAATAAGTTTGCTAAAGAAGAAATGCGGATTGCTGAAGCATTGGGGCAAAAAATAACGTATGACCAAGCAGTAGCTTCCTTATCTCCAGAACAGATAGCTCAAGCAGAAGAGCACGCAACATTTGCGGGGGTGATGACAGGTATTGCTGCGGGTATAGCGACAACCGCCAGCCAAGCTCTTGGTGGCGCAGAGCGTATGCGAAAATTGTTCGGTGACGACGGTTTTATTGGTAACAGTATAAATACAATAGTTGACGGTATAGCTGACCGCACTAGCTTAATTATTAAGGAAGGTTTTTCTGAAGGTGTGGAAGAAGCTGTTGTTGGTATGGTACGCAACGCCATAAACATGAGCGAAGGGCTTATTGACGACGTTTCCGCTATTGGCGATACAGTTAATAATTTTCTCACAGGGCTAGTTGTCGGTAATACAATAACCGCAGGGGCAGTAGTAACTGGAGATGCAACGACTGCTGCTGGTAAGATTTCACAGGTTGGCGGTGTAATAGGCGACAGCGCTGTAGATGTTACTGCTGACATACTAACAAAAGTAAATCCAGAGGTGCGGGGCGTAATTGAAGGCGCTAAAAACGGGTTTATTAATGACGCACAAGCTCGTGAGCAACTTGAAGATCTTGGCATAACAACTACCGAGTTTGGCGACCTACAAACAGGGTTGCTAAATAAAGGGTTTGATGCGGATTACACTTCGACCACCGAATCCAGAGATGCGTTTCAAGCTGCGAACCCTAACTACAACCCCACTGACGCTGATATACGCCAGTTTACTGGGGAAATTGCTGAAAACAGGTTAGCTGATAGCGTTGCAGACTTAGTAGACCGCAGCTATATCGACGCACAAGAAGCCATAGATGCCGCAGCGCTTGAAGGTCTGACATTAACTAACGAGCAGGTAGCTCAGTACGTACGCCAAACCGAGTCTGGGCAAGCCGAGGCTGCGCTTAACAGCTTACGTTCTGATGTTTTCGACCCAATGTATGTTACTAACCGAGAAGCTAGAGACTACTTTACTGACATTGGGTATACACCTACACAAGAAGACTTGGCTGAGTTTGTAGGTAAGTCAGAAGAGTACGCTTCAGACAATGTGACTGAATACTCTGAAAACATGTTAATGCTTCAGCTAGACGGGCTGCTTGGTAATCCAAACACAACGCCTTTGCAATTAGACAGCCTGCTAGACCAGATTGAATCAATCAACCCAGACTCTACTGCTCGTACGGATTCTGGCATTGACGATGGTGGTAACAGGCCACAGCCAGAGCCTGAACCACAACCTGAACCACAACCAGAGCCACAACCAGAGCCACAGCCAGAGCCTGAACCAGAGCCACAGCCAGAGCCTGAACCAGAGCCTGAACCAGAGCCAACGCCTGACCCTGTAGACGACACTACGCCTGAACCAGAACCAGATCTTACGGCAGATCAAATAGCTGCGTTGTCCGACCAGCTAACAGAGTCTGAGCAGCAGCTTAATGATCGTATAGACCAGCTACAGGGAGAGGGTAAGACTCGTGATGAAGCATTGGCGCAGGCTATTAGCGAGCTTGCAGGTCAGTTGGGTACAACAACACAAACTCTGCTAGACATCATAGGGGAATCTGAGTCTTCCTTACGAACAGACTTTAGGGACGAACTAGCTGTCCTAGAGACGATTGTATCTGAGGATATGGCTAATCTTGAGACAAGTATTCTTGGCAAGATGGCTCAGTACCAAGCGGAAGGGCTTTCTCGGGATGAAGCACTAGCCAAAGCTATTGAAGATGTGTCTCAAGACATGCTTACCCTCGAAACAAGTTTCCTTGGCAAGATGGATCAGTACCAAGCAGAAGGGCTTTCTCGGGATGAAGCACTGGCTAGGGCCATCGAAGAGGTGTCCACAGAGCTAGGTACAACAAAGGCAGAGCTGTTAGACGTTATAACAAACTCTAACCTCACCATACGAGAAGACTTCAAAGGCGAATTAGCTAATCTGAAAGCAAGTTTGCTTGGGGATATGTCGAATCTTGAAACAAGCATTCTCGCTAAAGTGGCTGAATACGAAGCAGCAGGGCTTTCTCGTGATGAAGCGTTAGCGCAGGCTATTGATGAGCTTGCTGGTGATCTAGGTACGACAAAAGAATCCCTGATAGACGTTATAGCGAACTCTGAACTTACCATACGAGAGGATTTCAGGAACGAGTTAGTCGATCTGAAGGCAAGTTTGGTTGGGGATATGTCCAGCCTTGAGACAAACCTTCTTGAGAAGATAGCGGAGTATGAGGCAACAGGGCTTTCTCGTGATGAAGCGTTAGCACAGTCCATTGCAGATGTATCCGCAGAGCTAGGTACAACAGAAGAAAACCTGCTGGACACTATAGCGGACTCTGAGCTTGCCATACGAGAAGACTTCAGGGATGAGCTAACTACCCTAGAGACAAGTTTGTCCGAGGACATGTCGAATCTTGAGGCAAACATACTCGATAAAGTAAATGAGTATGAAAATGCAGGGCTTTCTCGGGATGAGGCACTATCGCAGGCTATTGATGACCTTGCCGGTGATCTCGGTACAACGAAAGAAAACCTGCTAATCACCATAGCAAATTCTGAACTCGCTATACGAGAAGACTTCAAGGGTGAGCTGACGGGCCTAAAGGCAAGTTTACTCGGAGATATGTCGAATCTTGAGGCAAGCATCCTTGATAGAGTAGCTGAATACGAAGCAGCAGGACTCTCTCGGGACGAAGCACTGGCTCAAGCTATCGAAGCTGTGTCGGGAGAGCTAGGCACAACAGAGCAAAACCTGTTAGACGTTGTAGAGGACTCTGCACTTGCCGTACGGGAAGACTTCAGAAATGAGTTGACTACCCTAAAGACAAATCTATCTGAGGAAATGTCCAACCTTGAGACGAACCTCCTTGGAAAGATGGCTGAGTATGAGAACGCAGGGCTGTCTCGGGACGAAGCACTGGCTAAGGCTATTGCAGATGTGTCTGGAGAGCTAGGCACAACAGAGCAAAACCTGTTAGACAGAATAACGGACTCTGACCTTGCTATACGAGAAGATTTCAAAGATGAGCTGGGTGCCTTAAAGACAAGTTTGTCCGAGGACATGTCGAGTCTTGAGACGAACCTTCTTGGGAAGATGGCCGAGTACGAGAACGCAGGGCTGTCTCGTGATGAAGCACTAGCTAAAGCTATTGAGGACGTATCTGGGGAGCTAGGTACAACAGAGCAGAACCTGTTAGACAGAATAGCGGGTTCTGAACTTGCCATACGAGAAGACTTCGCAAACGAGTTATCTACTTTACAAACAACTCTATCTGAAGATGTAGCTAACCTTGAGACAAGCCTCCTTGAGAAGATGGCCGAGTATGAGGGTGCAGGACTTTCCCGCGATGAAGCGTTAGCGCGGTCTATTGCAGATGTATCTGGAGAACTAGGTACAACAGAGCAGAACCTACTAGATAGAATAGCGAATTCCGACACTGCCATACGGGAAGAGTTCAAGGATGAGATAGACAATTTACAGGCAAGTCTAGCTGGAGACGTAGCTAACCTAGAAGCAAACCTTCTTGAGAAGATAGCGGGGTACGAGGCGGCGGGACTTTCTCGGGATGAGGCACTATCGCAGTCCGTTGCAGATGTATCCGCAGAGTTAGGTACAACAGAGCAGAGCCTGTTAGACAGGATAGCGGGTTCTGAACTTGCCATACGAGAAGATTTTGGAACCGAGTTAGCTAACTTACAGGCGAGCTTATCTGGGGATGTAGCTAACCTCGAAACAAACCTTCTTGAGAAAATAGCCGAATACGAAGCAGCGGGGCTTTCCCGTGATGAGGCATTAGCTTTAGCTATCGAAGATGTGTCTGGAGACGTAGCTGGCCTTGAGACAAATCTACTTAACAAAGTAGCCGAATACGAAGCAGCAGGGTTGTCCCGTGATGAAGCACTATCCAGAGCTGTTGCGGATGTATCTGGTGACGTAGCCAGCCTTGAAACAAACCTCCTTGATAAGATAGCGGAATACGAAGCAGCAGGGCTGTCTCGTGATGAAGCACTAACTAAAGCTATCGAAGACGTGTCTGGGGATGTAGCTAACCTTGAGACGACCCTACTTAATAAAGTAGCAGAATACGAAGCAGCGGGGATGTCCCGTGATGAAGCACTAGCCAAGACTGTTGACGAGCTTGCTAGTGATCTAGGTACAACAAAAGAAACCTTACTAGACGCTATAGCGGACTCTGAGCTTTCTGTACGAGAAGACTTCAAGGGCGAGTTAGCTGATTTACAGACAAGCCTATCTGGAGAAGTAGCTGACCTTGAAACAAACGTCCTCGACAAGATGGCTGAGTACGAGGCAGCAGGGCTTTCTCGGGATGAAGCATTAGCTAAAGCTATCGAAGATGTGTCTGGGGATGTTGACGCCACAACACGTACCCTTCTGACGAAGATTGACGAAGCTGAACAAGCAGGTGCCGACAGAGATACGGCACTGCGTACCTCTATATCCGACCTTGCTAGCGAGCTTGGCGTTACCGAAGAAACTTTACTTGCACGTATCGGAGAGTCTGAAGAGTCCCTACGCGCTGCAATCGGTGAAACTGAAGCTGATTTGTTACGTGCAATTAGCGGCACTGAGGGCGCACTGACTGCCGAAATTGAAGCGGTAGCGGAGCTTGTAGGTAAGCCTGCCTCTGAGGTGACTGATGCGGACATTGACTTTGTTGCTGACCTTATCGCACAGCAAGAAGCGATCAACGACCCTGCTACGTACACACAAGAACAGCTAGCCTATGACGTAACAGGTGACGGTGTAGTAGACCAAGCTGACCTAGACCTCCTGCAACAAGCTAGAACAGGGCAAGATGTACTGTTTGACCTTGACAGTATGTTCGCTCCTACGGGCCTATACGCCGCACAGCAGCAGACGCAACAAGCGCTACAGCGTCAGATGGAGCAGCAACAGCAGCAACAGATTCAGACGCAACAGGAACTGCAACAGCAGCAAGAGCTACAGCAACAGCAGCAGATGCAGCAGCAAATGCAGTCGCAGCAGGCAATACAGACTCAAATCGCACAAGAAGGGGAGCGGGACGCTAAGAGGGACTTTTTTGATTTGCTAATGGGGTCTTCAGATTTAACCGGCCAAAAAGTTACGGTAGATCAATCCCCCTTGGCGCAAATAAACTACTTATATGATATTGGTGGCGGTAGTATATTTGGAGACCCAAACAGAGCTGGGTTTTACGAACAAGCCACTCCGTATAGTTCAGGTGTTCTAGGGGCGGTACAACCACGACCACTACCCACTGCCACCCCTCCTGTACGGCGTAGACGTGGTGGTATAATTGATGCAAACGATGAATTATTACGGATTATCGGAGAAAGCTAATGAGTTGGTGGACTGACCTTACATCTGGCGTATCTGACGCATTTACTCAAGACGATACCTTTCTAGGTGGTATTGGAGATTTTGCTAGGTCTCAAGTAGGTGGTTCTCTTATAAATCTTGGGGCTAAGGAACTGGGGTTACTCGAACCTAATATCCCCGTTGTTGGGTACCAAGGGAGCATTCCAGAGTATCAGGCTGTACGAGAACGTGTACCTATGCAGGCAGACCCTAATCGTAGGCCCGGATCTGCCGGTAGAAGATACTTTAGTGACGTTCAATATGCTGACCGCCCAGCACGCCAACCCATGTCTGTAGAGCAAGCGCGGCAAAAAGCCCAAACACAGGCGCAGGGGTTAGCCGCGCTCAACAAGCCACAAATGGCTGCTGGTGGTATAATTGGTATGAACAAAGGGTACTACTTAGGTGGTGCTACGGACGGTATGGCTGATAAGATTCCAGCTACTATTGATGGTAGACAAGAAGCACGTCTTAGTGACGGAGAGTTTGTTATACCTGCGGATGTGGTGAGCCATCTAGGTAACGGTAACTCCGATGCCGGTGCAAACCAGCTACATCAAATGATGACCAGAGTACGTAAAGAACGTACGGGTAACCCAAAACAGGGTAAACAAATTAAGCCACAGAATGTGCTACCGGCTTAGGAGGATAAGATGGCAGGCGAAGACGATATAACTGTTCCCCCAGATCAAAATGTAGGAAAGCAAACAGGCACCACTTCCTCTTTATCGCCGTATGTTGGCCCATACGTCACTGAAATGCTTGGGCAGTCGCAGGCAGTCGCTGACATGCCGTACCAGTCTTATATGGGGCCGTTGTCTTCTGGGGCATCTGACGTACAGCAACAGGCGTTTACAGGACTAGCTAGCCTAGCTGTACCCACCACCCCCGCTACATTTGATACTGCTACTGCTCAACAGTATATGAACCCTTATACAGAAGCAGCTCTTCAGCCTCAGTTACAGGCGGCACAGCGTGAAGCGGATCGTGTGCGGTTGGCTAACGCTGCTAGGATGCAGCAGGCCGGAGCTTTCGGCGGATCTCGTTTGGGTCTAGTAGAAGCAGAGGGTAACCGTGCGTTACTAGAGAACTTAGCAAACATCCGTGGAACAGGTTACGCACAAGCATACCAACAAGGTCGAGAACAATTCGCCCGTGATAGAGGGTATGGATTAGAGGCGCTAGGTGCTCAACGTGCTGGCGGGGCTGAACAACGTGCTATTGAACAAGAAGGTATAGCGCGAGACTACGAACAATTCCGCGAAGAACGTGACTTCCCATACAGACAATTATCCTTTAAGTCTTCGATGCTGCAAGGACTACCAGTTGCAACGCAGTCATACTCCTACGAACGCCCTAGTGAGCTAAGTTCTTTACTGGGAGGAGGCGGTATATCTGGGATGCTAATGGATTTGTTTGGTGGTGGCGGTGGTAATAGTGGTAGTGGAACTCCACCCATTGTTTAGAGGAGTCTCTTAATGCTTAATTCACGAGGTTTGGGCGAGCAGGTACAACGTAAGAAAGAAGCGTACCAAAGCAACCCACAGGCACTACAGCAGCAGTATCAGCAGAGTCAGCAGTTAGTTGACCTTCTTGCGTTGCA
>WLWF01002458.1_pt1 | contig 13381 bp, 12 predicted proteins | sample 6718331 | NCBI WGS metagenome assembly WLWF01 (sample SAMN12718692, study PRJNA515312) | sponge metagenome | isolation source: marine sponge | host: Mycale hentscheli | place: New Zealand: South Island, Marlborough, Capsize Point | collected 2003-05-01
GTGAGCTTCTGCTTTACCCAGTCCATTAATGCATAACCGATAATGACTACAGGAATGCATGCCAATAGGCAAAGAGCGAGGAAGCGGAAAGAAAAATCCTCAGCTGGCACCTACGGTCTCCCGTTCCTGCTCGGCGTACTCAAGCCGAGCACTGTAAAGCTGAAGCCCGTGCTGCCAGCGTAAAAGTCAGACGTGGCTTCCGGACTGGGTAGTTGTACCTCGATAACGAACACATGGTTTTGGGGTCCCGCACGTCATTTACTCCTATCGCTCTCAAAAAATAGGTCGGCCACTGCGCATGCGATACCTAACGGAAGCACGACAAGAATTGCGAGCCCTATCCTCACCGCATGGTAGGCAAACATGACCATGATGCCGATCACGGTGATGGCACCGATCGCGATCGCCCCGCCGATGAATGCGAACCAAAGTATGTTGAGGATGAGTTCTATCCCCGACCCAATCATCGTTCTCCAAATCCGTCACCCGGCTTCTCGTAAAGCCGGCTCGCCATCCAGATCAAAGTCGTGCTCTGCAGTGTTGGTCAGCCGCGAGCAGCCACCCATGAGTAGTGCGTTGGGGGAGACCACCTGAGCTGGGTCGATCAGCCCTGCCTTGTCGGGCTGGCTGGTGAGATGCCAGCCTTTGCAAAAGGGGCATTCGTAAGAACGGCGCTCTTTGCGCTTGCCCGACCCGTACCCAGCTTCACCCTTGATGGAGTGCAAGGCTTGGACGGCGTCTTTGTGGTCAAAGAATCGAATCTTTCCTGTGGTGGGACATGAGCGTCTACCCATGATCTTCGCCTCCTACAACTCTCGCGTTTGAGTGCTGCTCTGATTAGACGTCACCGGTGTGACAGTCAAGCTCTCAAGGGGTGTCCGGGCTCTTGCGAAACACTGTGACACCCCAGCATTTGGACGCAGATCTTCACCGTACAATTATTGCTTGCGTTCACCCACGCGAACAGGGTTGGATCACAAAGCCGCGTAGGACATGTTCAGAAACCCGGCAAGCTGATCCCGACCAATCAGGGTTGCTCGATCCAATCCTTTGTTCCAGTAGGCGCAGGCCGTCTCTGGCAGCAAACAACACTGATGGCAAGCCCCCGCGCTGGCCTGCTTCACGTGTTGCACCGGGTTGAGGCACACGGGATCGAGACTGCACCAGCGGCTGGCGTCATAGGTCTTCCTCAAGAGACTCTCGAGGGCTCCTGGTTGTGCGAGCTCAACCAGGCCTCCGAGTGTTCCCAGCACGTCTCCCTCGCCTGTGTAAATGAGTAGAGCCGTTGTTTGAGCGGTGACGTAAATACGATCGCGAAGAGAAGCGATCGGGTAGCCACATTCAAGCGACGCCGCATTCATGAGCAAATGGGCGAAAGTGTGGGCGAGTTGGAACTCTGCCGTCAGACTCTCACCGCTCAGGTCAATATTTGGCAAATGATCGCGTGCCTGGTGGGCCCACGTTGCTACGTGCTCTTGGTTTAGTTCGAGATAGATGCCTTCGCCATATATCCGCATGCCAGGAATCCAGTTTTGGGTAGCGTCCTCCGGCAAAGAGCGCCCCCAAAGGAGCTGGTAGCCAGTCAGCGCTCTCGCAGCGCTCGGATTGGGAGGCTCAATTCGTGTGAAGCCAGCAAGTGCGCGAGTTTCTGCCAACCGGTGAGCCGCTACAACACGGGTGATAGCCGCATCTCGAGATATCAAACTCGATTCGTACTCACCGACCGGAATAATCTCAGCATCCAAAATGGGGGGGCCATCGCTCGTGTGTTTTCCTCGAACGCCGCTGGTTAACGCCGTGATTTCCGAAGCTGGGCCCGTCTCTTGTCCAATTGGATTTGCTAGATGCTGAAGGTGAGCAACTAGTTCTTCTTCGCTTAAGTCGGGAAAGATTGACTCAGCGCGTTCGAGCAACTGAGGTATCGCGCTAGCGCCCACTTGACGGAATGCGTTGGCGATGTGATCAGATTGAAGCCACCGCAAGACGGTGTCCCGTAGTCCGCTGCTAGCCGGAATGTGAAGGTACGAGCGTACGTCTGGGTAGTAGGTGCGAGTATCCGTTCGATCAAGGATGCTCGTGGGCAATTCACAAGAATCTTGCGGAAATCCGGGAATCCAGGGCCGGCGCCCAGAGCACTGCGGGGCTAGTTCTCGAGTGAATCGGACTTGAGTCTCACAGTCGAGACATTTGATCTCGGGAGAAGTGATGATGTGACCTGGCCGGTACTGCAGTCGTGGCCTCGAGGTGCACGGTTCATTGGGGTGGACGAGAGATTCAAAGTCGGGTTCATCTAGGTGGCCGTCTGGGCAGGCAAGCACGATGGGAATCTGCTGGGTAGGTGCCTGGCGTTTACGGTTCTGCTTGCACTCGGCGTCTTGGCAATAGTTGACGGATGGACTTTCCGGCGAGGCGACTTGCAGCACGCGGCATCGAGGTGAGGTGCAGTACTCCGCTAACGGGAATCGAATCGATGGAATAAACCACGGAGTCACTCCTATTTCATCCACGTACACCGGTGGCTGCATAAGCCGATCGACGTTCAGTTCATGCTCAGCATTCGAGTCGTGAAGTGTGAGCTGATCGAGCAACTGCACGAGCTCTTCTTTCTTAGCAAGCTCATGTGCGCTTCGTCGGGGTGCTTGGCTGTTCCAGGTGGGTAGTCCACAAACCAACGCAGTGATGCCGTTTCGGGTCACCATGAGGGATCCCACGCCTGCGGGGCCAACGATGTGATTGCGTCGGACAGGCGTGAAGAATGGTTTCTTGCTCATAGGTCACTCTCGTCGTCATCACCGTGGCTTTGCGCATTGGTCTCGGCATCGCTCGGCCGAGGCTCGGGTATGGCTGCACTCCTTGTAACCCTGACGGCTGTTTCGGCATCCACGGATCTCATTGACAGCGGGATGGGCCAGACCTTGAAAGAAGTGTCGAAGTTTGCTTCGCCCAAGGGAGTGAGGAGCGCATGCTCTGTTTCTTTGCCAGCATCTCCCCATCGCAGGTACGGGGAGTCTTGCCTGGCTGTAGCAGCAAGGCGAGCCAGGCGCGCTTCTTCTTCGTTCAGAGTGATTTGTCCGCGCGTGTTTCCGACCGCTTCAATTCGATCTCGCCAGGGGCCGAGCGCCACGTGCAGCCCGTTGTCTTTGATCAGTGGTGTCGGGTCTTCGAGGTCGTGCGTGTTGCGCAGAGCTCCACTGACGGCTCCCGCGAGGCCACGCTCGAGGGCCTGAGGCGTGAATGGAGTGATGCTGACGGGCTCGACAGAGGCATAGAGACGCTGGTGAGTAGACGTAAATGTCTCGTAGTGCGATCTATCGCGCACCGCGTGAGGTGAGAGCACAACGACAACGAGTCCGGGGGACTTATCGGTTCGTCCGACGCGTCCTGTGACTTGGATGTATTGGCTGTAACTCTTTGGTTGCCCCATGACTGTCATGAGCCCTAGGCGAGGTACGTCTACCCCAACTTCAATCATTGATGTGGCAAAGCACAGGTCAATCGACTTCTTCTGATCCTTGGGGATATCCAGCTGCGCCAGTACTTGAGTGACGTTATCTCTCGATGTCGCCGTCAATTCTTTGATTGTGTGCACGGCACGCGTCGCGTGACGGTTACCAGACTCTGCTTCCCGCCCAATACGAAGTCCCGATAGTTGGGACAGTCGATAATTTGACTTTCGAAGTCCCGTTTCACAAGCGGCAAGCTGCAGACCGAGACTTCGACGACTTGAGAAGAAGACGAGATTGCTCCACCACGGATCTGCATTCGCGTCGAGGGTGTCCAGAGTGCCGCCTGCATGCACGAGAGCGCTGAGCGATCGCAGCTGGGCCTGAACATTGCTCCCGTACCCAGGTGCACATACTGCGACGTAGGTTTTCGCTGGCTTTGAGTGATCCACGTACGAGAAGAAGGAATCTTCAATACTCAACGCCGGTGGGGGTACTAGTCGAGAATTGCTTCTCCCGTACAACCTCAAGACTTGCTGCTCGTAGCTCTTCGTCGTTGCCGTAGCAGCAACGATCCGTGGTGCGTGTCCATTGTCGTAGGTGCATAGGTGCTCCAGAGCTACTTCATACAGCGCATCAAGGGAACCCAGAGGCCCAGCAATCAGATGTAGCTCGTCTTGGATGAACAAGGATGGGGCTGGAGCTACTCTATGGACGCGACCATCTGTCGCGGTTAGTCCAAAGAGTGCTCGCGTGTCGGACCTCCATGCGATCTGTGCGAACTTGTCAATAGTTCCAACAACAAATACTGGTCGGGCATTGAAAATATCCTCGTCGACTTCCAGTACGGGCAAGCCGCCTGGCTGAGCAGCATTACCCGAGTATGAGAAAGGACAGCTCGTGTCTGGGCAGCATGCTTGAACACGAACACCTCCCTTCGCGCGCCTCGAATTTACTTTCCGATACCCAGCAACTCCACCTTCAACGGGGCCCATTTGGGCCGCACACCACGGGCAGCGAGTAAGTAAAAGACCCCCGTCGCTCACTTCCTTCGTGGGATTCTTGTCCATGTATCCCCATAGGCGTGCCGCGTCTTTGCACGTATTGGGGGTAGCAGCACGACCAAGGTAGGCACCGATTCGGAAGGGCTTATCGCCTAGCTCTTGCGGGTACTGAAGACGCAGCATTTCCAGTGCACACATGAGGGCAGACGCTCGTTGCACCTGTTGTGCGGTCAGCAAACGAAGCGTGTAGCGCATCAGTACATTGACAGAGGGAACAACCTTTCTTCCATCAGCAATGATCTTGCTTCTCTCCCACAGAATCGTGAAAGCAGCGAGCCCCAAATATGCCTCAGTTTTCCCACCACCCGTTGGCATCCAAATGATGTCAACGTCGTGACGTTTTGCATGAGTTGGATCCATCGCAGCGGGTAGGGCAGCGAGTATGAAAGCAATCTGAAATGGTCTCCAGGCAGCTTGGTCTCCAGGCTGCCCGGCGTGAGGTGACGTTCCCTCTACCGTTACTGCTCGTTCCTTGCCTTCCACCACGATGGTGGTGGGTCGAGTGCTCGCCATTGATGCTCGCCTTTGCAGGTTCATGGCGCGCGATGTCCAACACAGAACTGTGCGTACATCATTTCGCGATTGGACGAGCTGCCAGCCGGACCTCATGTCCTCAAGGAAGTCCTTGCATGCTGAGAGGTTAGTCACTGCGGCTTGGTGCAAACGCTCATCAGTGATCTTTTGTAACTCACTTTCTTGTTTTGTGATCCAGGCTGCATAGTCGTTGAGGATTCGATTGACGGAGTGCACTGCATCGTGATTCATTTCGGCGAGATCGTTCATGCCGATCGCATAAGGGACCCCATGTGAATCAGCGACGTCTGGGGTCGTTGCGGGGAGAGTCACAGTGGGTACGGTTTCAGTTTTTAGAACCCATGAGCTTTGCGTTTCATCAAACTGCGCTGTCGCGTCCGTTCCGTGGCCGACGACTTGAACGGGATGATCCTTGTAAAGCAAATCGAGACTTGCGTCGTCTTGACCGCTGTCTCGTTTCGTTGGGTAGGGCAGTACGGATGGGGTTGTGACAACAAGTTGTGCTTGAAATAGAGACCGCGACGTGGGATCTCCCTCTGATTCACCAGTATTCGCCACGTACACAGTTACGAGTCGCCCGTCGGCTGTGCGGGCGTGCGTATCAACTCCAACCGCCAGGGTGAGTGCTTCGTAGCTGTTTGTTTGCGATTGAGGAGATGTCACGTCGAGCGTGAACTCCTGAACAATTGGTGTGCGTTGCCAAAAATCAACCGCCGAGCCACCGACAGCAACAGGGAGTTTGGTGTAGCGGCCACCGGTGAGCTTGACGCTTAATTGAGTGGTAGCGGTTGGAAGGTGGAAGGACATTGCAAGTGATCGTGGGCGGTTGCCTCCTGATGAGACGCGGATGCTTTCTTCTGCTTCCCCGCCGCTCTGCTCTACTTCTGGGACAGGCGTTGCTTCATCTTCTTCCTGTTGGCTCGCTGACGTGCTCTGAAATTCGCTTTGCTGCTCGGTGAGCTCCTCTTCTTGGCGTTCTGTGAGCTTGGGAAAGAGGATTCCGACGCCATACACGTGAATGGGATCCAGTGTGAGTACTTCGTTCCCAGCTTCATCCACCAGTGCGTCTGACAATTCCTTCCAGTCTGCGAAGGATTGGTCAGGTTCCACAACTATGGGAGGTCGGACGGTCCCAGGCCATCGAGCGTCTGACGTTCCCGTGGGTCCGTGGATAGCGCGCTTGAGTATCGATGCTGTGAGGTCACGGGCCTCTTCTGGTGTCAGGGGTTCCACGTTTGTCCCTCGCTCGTGAGCGCCTGCCCTAATCGCCATGTGGGAATTTCAGTTGGGTCCGATGAGATGTTTCGCACCACCAGAAGTGCGACACCTTCCACTCCCGGCTCAGAGAGCAGCACTGCACCTGTATCTCGCAACTGGTCAGAGAGGTCTGTCATGGATTCAAGTTTTTCAGCAATCCGTGAGGATATTGCGAGTCCAGCTTGGCGGCGACCAGTGCGCAGGTTTTTCAGTTGACGGAAAGCCTCTTCTGGTTTCTCCAGTCGCACTGCGCGACACACTTTGTCGTAGACGTTTTCGCGTTGCGGAGCGATGAAATCTGGGTGAAGGGCACGCCCAACAAATGCTCGTGCGTAGTCACGTTCAACGCCTTCGGCTTCTAGGGCATCGACCAGATCGGTCCTGGAGTAGAGACCGACGTAGTTCTGTATCGCCTTCTTGAGTGCTTGTTGATGACCAATAGCGGCGTCGGGTGTGGATCCGGCGGGCTGTTGCTTGAACCATTCGCGAGTTGCGGCATCTAGGGCTGCCTTACCGGCCGAGCTCGTCCTCAACATGAGGCAGTTGCCCAAGTGAATGGATCGGAGCGACACTTGCGAGACCAGAACTTCGTCATCGCTGAAGGTGACGGTGGTGGGCTTCGGTCCAACCTCCGGGCTGAAGTAAGCAAGCACGGTCTGCTCATGGACATGAAACTGAAGTCCAAATGCTTCCTCTGTCTCGTCTTCATCGCTCGAGAATTTCGGGGTAGCGACGGGAGTGAATGTGTCAAGAGATTCGGGAAGGAAGTCATCTTCCACTAGTAGATCAGGCTCACGAGAGTTAACTGTCGGCTCGGGTGCTCCAAGCCAGGGTTGGTACCCGTCCTTTGCCATTGGCCGGTGTCCCGTCCAAGAAATCATGCGTACGTCAGGGGCGGGGGGCGCTGTGAGTAACCATCCGGCCGTGGCAGCCGCTTCTGAGCTTTGCACCCATACGGACGCGGTGTACCGCTCCGGTGGGCCGAAAATGAAGGCGAGACATTTCCAGGGTTTCGACTTCCTCGCATCGCTCACCTTCACCACATCAACAGGAATACCTTGCTGATCGCACCATTCGCGGACACCCTCAAGCCCGTCACCACGAAGAACCATGACGTGTCGGTGGGAGTCATCTTCTGCCCTGGCTTCGCTGGCATGTGCAGCAATGGCACTCACGATGGCGTCTGCGGCTGGATGTGGGCCCTGCGCCACCTGATCTACGGCTTCATGAAGTCGCTTTAGCTTCGGCAACTGGAGGTGTTCATCAGCCTCGCTGATCAAGTTCAGCAGATGGTGGAACCCTGTCGTGGCGTGACCAGGTGGAACGGGACCGTCCATGCAAACACTTGCCCACGTCCATGCAGCCTGCGCCACTTCCACTTCACGGTCCGATAGAGGCGAATCCGGTGATTCACGAAAGGATCGGCGCAAGATTTGGAGAACACGAGCCATCGACTCCCAGCGGATTCGCCGCGATGAAACTTTTCCTCGCGCGGTGACGTCCAGTAGCGCCAACGTCACATCGAGATTTGCGCTTGTCATCACAGATCCCAGTCATCTTCGTCGGCGGCACTTGTCAGGCTGCTGGGTTCCCCAAAAGCTGTCAGGGTCAATCCATACTTTTTAGTGTTTCGTAGCCCCGGCAGTGTGAACTCTCCAAAGGACGTTCCGTCGAACCATTGGCGGAAGTCCGATACATCCGTGCTGCGCTGGTTCAACATGAGAACTTGCGGAGCAGCATTCCAGCGCTGACGCGCTGGCGACATCCACGTGGAAAAGCCAACGACCACAACGAGGCGTACTGGGAGTTGATCAGCCCATGGGAGTGCAGATAGGGCTTGAGGAGACACCACAATGATTGGTCGTCGAAACCACCATTCGGCGCCCTCAACTAGGTCCAAAAGCGCAATACTTTGGGTTGAGTTCCACCAATCTTCCGCTGAGCAAAGTTCACTCGCGTCATCCACGACCCGGCCGGGCCGCTGGGTGAGAATCACGATCGGCTCGAGGCACATTTGCTGATAAAGCCACTCCCCCACAGGCAGTCGCTCTCCCTGTGGCGGTGAAAAGCCCTGCTTTAGTTTCTCTACTGCAACGTCTGGTAGCGGGCGTGGTTGCCTTTCAATGTCCCATTCGTCAGGCAGCGTCGCAGCCGGAGGCAGCGGCGTTCGCGAGGGGTCCAGTTGTGTTCCACTCAAGTTCAGTCGGGTTCCTGCACCTTGAGCGACTGAGACGTCTTGAAACTTCTTTGACAGAACAGTGGCTACTCGCTGATCGGGCGCTATCGGTGAACTCCATTGCGGTGTTGGCGGCACAACAGCGGACGCAGCGAAAGCCACAGGCAAGTGTCGAGTTGTGGGGGCTGCGACTACGGCGCGAGGAGAAAAACCATCTGCCACCGACGCCAAAGGGAGGCGCCCAGCAGCAAGCATGAATAGGCGTAACCACTCCGGAGCTCCATCTACCGGCGCTGGAATCGAGCTGCTCGCCGCTGTCGCGGTCATCTTGACCGACCCCCGTTACACAAGACGTCTCGATGAGTCCCAAGGGAGACTCACCAGGAAAATGTAGTTGCTGGACACCTCGCATGGAGGCCAAATCTCCCTCCCATCTGATTGGCCCTTTAGCAGGTGTCTGTGCCTCGCCTGAGGCTTGCACTCAGGTGCCGCTGGTCGAGGCCTCCACGGTGTGGAGTCCAGGCGTTGACGCAGGTACGACTAGGTGGAAAGGCACACCGTCGTGGCCGTCCTTACGGGGAAATGAGGACCCGTTTAACGTCGCCGCCTCTCACTAGAAAGTTCGTGGTTGCATCTCACGCAGCGTCACGCTGGCCTGAGGGGGCACCTTTACGCCATTCGACTTGAACAAAACCCAGCGAATGCAAGGTGCGCACAAATTTGTCGTCGCTCATGAGCTCGTGAAGAGTCCGCGGATCACCGTCTTGACTCATGACAAACCACCGCCAGGCAAGGGCTCGCTTGATGTTCTCGCGGTCTTCGACATTCCACTGAGTTTCTGCGAGACGCTCCAGCGCCTCGGTGGCGGTTTTGCCTTCAAAGGTGCTTCCGGTCTCAGTGAAGGTAATTCGTACCGCCCAGTCGTCTCTCGTGAAGTTCACTGCCGTTTCTCCCGTCTCAGTAGGCCGTGGCGCGAGAACCCCCAAGTTGCTCTCGCATCTGAGTTATGCCCTCCCGGATGGGTGGCTAAACGCTCCCCGCAAAGTTGAAACAAAAAGGGGGAATTTGTTTCACCCGATACTCACCAGTCAAGGGAGATCCATAGCAAGATGGCCACTCAGAGGAAGTTCGTGAGGCACAACCGCAGCAGCCTGACAGTCAGGGGGAAAACCGCGATGCCTGTTCCCACATTTGAAGAGTGCATGGTTCCCGTCCTCAAGGTGCTCTCAGATGGCGGTGAGCACCGTCGCAAAGACGTACGGATTCGAGCCGTTGAGTCACTGAATCTCACCGACGCTGAACTGGCGGAAACCTTGCCAGGTGGTGGAAACCGGGCAAGGAACCGCGTCGGTTGGGCGATCTCGTACCTAAGTCAGGCTGGAGCAATCGAGAGACCACAACGCGGTGTCTTAGTGATTACTGACCTGGGCCGCACGCTGCTTGCGGCTCACCCGGATGGATTGACCCGCCACGACCTTGAAGGCTTACCTGGATACGAGGCTTTTCGTGAGCGAAGTCGGACCAAACGCGCGCAGCGACGCGAAAACGTGGAAGGCGATTCAGGGAACGATTCTGCAGATTCCTTCGACGAGTCACCTTTGGAGAGACTCGCGGAGGCGATCAGTGAGTTAGACACGCAGGTGTCTGATGATCTCGTTCAGCGAATCCGTGAAATGCCACCTGAGTTTCTTGAACGAGCTGTCCTGAAGCTACTTCGTGCGATGGGTTATGGCGGCAGTGATGACTCGGAGGAGCATTTGGGTCAATCCAGCGATGGTGGAGTTGATGGAGTCATTCGACAGGATGCGCTTGGACTTGAACGGATTTACGTTCAAGCCAAGCGATACGCAGCCGATAACTCTGTTGGGGCGCCATCCGTGCGCAACTTCACTGGCGCCCTGGAGGGCTTTAGCGCATCTGGTGGAGTGTTCATTACGACCTCTCGCTTTTCTTCAGAGGCTCTTGCGTTTGTCGAGAGGCTCTCCCGCCCCATCGTGCTGATCGACGGTGAAGAGCTCGGTCGGCTCATGGTGGAGTACGGCGTGGGAGTCACGACCACTCAGACTCTTCACGTGCATGAGGTCGATGAAAACTTCTTTGAAGAGTAATCAGAGATGACTCAACCGTCTTGCGTATTCCATGTGTCGTCGATCTGACCACTGCAGCGAACTGGGAACTGACCCAGATGCGTGGGACAGGCATTGTCCCCTGACGCCAAAGCCGTGGTTTCAAGAATCACTGAGCGAGTTCGTGCAGGCTTTCCAGGCGGTTCTTGGGGGTGATACCGCTACTGCACTTGATCATCTGAGAAACACCCGTGGACATGAGTTGAACGAATGGTTTGACGTTCATGCGCAGAATGTTGGTCGTTTCCGTGCTCGTCACTTCGGGGAGGAGTCCGTCACGCCGGTAGAGCTGGACCCAGTGAAGTCCATCTCCAAGTTCGAGGCGGCCTTGATGAGTAGGGACGCGTTTACGTGTCAGTACTGCGGGACGCGCGTCTTCACTGGTTCGGAGCTTCAAGCGTTTCGTGATCGTGTGGGCAGCGAGAACTTCCGCACGGAAGGCTCAAATAAGCAACGTCACGGCATCAAGCTCGTGTTTTCAGGAACGCTCGATCATGTTGTTCCGCACAAGCGTGGTGGCCGCACATCTCCTGAGAATCTCGTGACGTGTTGTTGGCCGTGCAACTACGGGAAGAGTTCATTCACGCTGCAGGAGTTAGGGCTTATTGATCCGCGGGCACGGTGAAGTGCACTTACGCAGCCAACAAGAGGGCCCTAGATGCACTCAACGAGGAATAGTTTTGGGCTGCTCAGCGGCAATGCGTAACACGCGTCTCGAGCGCCAAGGCCACGACCGCACACCGAAAACATGAGGACACCCGTCGTGTGGTCAGGAATCCGATTAATGAGTGCCGCAAAATCCTCAAGCTACCGTCAGTGTCTTGCAACTGACCTGTGCGAGTCAGCCGCACACCTACAGGTCTGGTGCCATAGGAATTGAATCCCCGGCTTCTTCTCTTATTCGTTTGATTAGCGCCTTTACGTAAGTGATCCAATCCACGTACGGACTATTTGGATCATTCCATTCTTTCGATGGTTCAAAATCAAGTGGGAATCCGTGCCCGGCGCGTCGCTGCTCGTAGAAGAGCGCGCAGCGGAGCTCATGCAGGGTTCCGGGGAGGCTTTGATTACGTTCCCAGTTATCGCTCGCTGCGTTTGCGAAGTCACCCAGCATGTTGGCTTGTCTGGTCGAGTCCCCTTCTTTAGGGGCGTAGCGCTCGTATCCGTTGTAGCTGAGTGCAAATTTCGTTATGTCTTGCCAGCTTGCGTCAGGATCGGGCACAGGAGTGATGCCCGAGGGCATATCTCCGGCGTCCTTGTCCACCTTTCAAGTTGATCCGGAAACTTCAATCTTCTTTAGATTGAAGTTGATCTCGTATCGGTAAAATTCGATTCCTGTCGTCACCGATAGTGCACGGCGGATTCGCTTGTCATCTTCAAGCGCGATGATCACGCCACGGACTGTCTGATTAGCTTCTAGGAGCTCATCCTTGACGTAGCCCATGTATCTCTGGATTTGCCCCACAACGGAATCGCTAGCTCGTCCACGCTTCAGTTCAATGACCAGCAGCTCGGTCTTGTCGTGACTGATCGCAAGAATGTCGATGGGTCCTGTGTCTGTGTTGTACTGCTGCCCGACCAGTTGACCATCTTCTTCGTAAATGTCGTGTGTTTTACCTAGCTCTGTGGCTTTCCAGTTCGCGACGAGAAAATCTTCGAGATGCTGCTCGAGCGCAAACGCCGATGGATCTTCAACGTCTTCGTACTCTGGCGGTGGCGTTGGGGCACCCGAAAGGACCCCTTCGATTTCAGCCGCGTGTTTCGTGACTTTTGAAACTGTGCCGATGGATCCCATCGAGTTTTGTAGAGCTTCACTGAAGTCACTGCGGTGGACCGTGGTTTGCATCCAGTCCACTTTCCGCTGGTGTGGGAGCGGCGAGTCGGCAACGTACATGTATTCGCTTGAGACTTTCCCGAAGTGAAAGTTGCCTTGCTGGTCGGGGCTCAGAACTACGTCGCCAACCTTCATGCCCTTTGCGATTGTGTAAAGCATGCCGCCTGCCACGGCAGCGGACATTTTCGATTTACTCGGTACTTGAGCCCTGTAGGTGGGGATAAACCACTCGTTGAATTCACGGCGATCCTCAGGAAGGCGGTCCGTCAGATCGGGTACTGCCCAGTCACCTCCTATGAAGCCACCCTCGAGGCACTCTTTCGCGAGAACGCTCTTGGCGCCGGGCATGATCCGGTAGTACTCCATACGACTTCTCCTCAGGCTCGCAAGGAGGCGATTCTTTCACGACGTCCTGACAGGTGGGTACGCTCAATACCTGATTTGAAGGGGGGCAAAGACGTGTTTGACAGCGCCTTCAAGTACGTGGACGACGTTCTCCGCAAGGAGAAAGGTTGCTCCACTGAGCTTGACTACGTCGAGCAATCCTCATGGGTGCTGTTCCTGAAGTACCTCGACGACCTCGAATCAGACCGCGAAAACAGCGCCCTACTCACTAGCAAGCCCTACAAGCCGCTACTGGACGAGCCGTACCGGTGGCGGTCATGGGCAGCACCCAAGACCGCCGCAGGTGACATCGACCTGAACAACGCTCTCACGGGCGATGACCTCGTCGACTTCGTCGAGAAAACCCTGTGGCCGTACCTCGCCTCCTTCAAGCAGTCAGCCACCAGCCCAGACACTCTCGAGTACAAGATCGGCGAGATCTTCTCCGAGATCGACAACAAGATCTCCTCCGGATACAACCTCCGCGAGATCATCGATCGATTCGATGAGCTGCGCTTCGGTAGCGCAGCCGAGCGGCACGAGTTGTCCTCGCTGTACGAGGA
>WLWF01002466.1_pt1 | contig 13338 bp, 24 predicted proteins | sample 6718331 | NCBI WGS metagenome assembly WLWF01 (sample SAMN12718692, study PRJNA515312) | sponge metagenome | isolation source: marine sponge | host: Mycale hentscheli | place: New Zealand: South Island, Marlborough, Capsize Point | collected 2003-05-01
TGAAACATGCGCTACTAACAGCAGAGGTTGATGCAGTGTATGATGGAGTAGTAGAATTTATTAAAGACAACAATTAAAAAAAATAGTAAAATGAAATACTTTAACGGAGAAGGCAAGTATCAGACTGCCTATGAACTAGCGTTTGACACCTACGTTCCTGACAGGGGGCATGGAGATACAGTATATGCCGAATGCCTACGATGTGCATCGAGGTTGACGCATGAGTTCTACAACAACGGGAACGGTAATGCTCAGGAAGGGTGTAACCGAGAGTTCTACCTTCATTGCATAGATTTCTTGCATGGACACATAGATGATATAACAAAAGAACTTATTGAGAGCAACATCTATAATCCGAGAGGATATGCAAACGTGGAAATCAACGAGGCATTTGAATCTATGATAGACCAACTTGTAAACGTGGACAGGATTAACATCACCCCATTGGAATGGGTGGAAGGAACAACTAATTGGACTATGGGCGAGATAACATGGGTGGAAGTTGAAAGACCGCAACCTGACATCGCATCCCTGAGACAAATTGACGCATTAAAAAATGTGTTAAATAATTTGGAAGCGTAGAACGTTTGTATTATATTTGTACAAATCTTATTTAAATCAGAAGCGTGTCTTCAAGGACACGTTTCGCAATACTCAACACATGTGTGTAATAATAATTAAACAGAAATCTAACAAGATTCCGATGCTGACTTTAGAGAATGCATCGTTTGTAAATCCACACGGACTAGGTGTGGTGTGGCTTGACACCTTCAAGACGGAATACTTTAAATCAAGTGAGTACAATGTACTCGACACCGAGAGACCATTCATAGCGCACTTTAGGTATGCTACTATCGGGAAGATTAATAAGGCTAATACACATCCCTTTCCTTGTGGCGAACAAGCGGATGAGATGTTCATGATGAATGGTACGGTGCGTAAGTACGGCAACAAAGACATGACCGATACTCAGCACATCGCAAATATCTTAGGGGATAAGAAGCGTGGCGAGTGGAAGAAGTTCTTGTCACAATTTAACTGCCGCTTTGTATCTATCAACACCAAGAAAAAATCGTTTCAGATATACAACCGAGAACTGTTTACATACAAGGACGGTGTATGGTATAGCAAGACAAACATCTTCCGAGACAATGTCGTCGCAGTATATGGTACGCTGAAGCATGGGTATGGGAACTACGACACATACTTAAGAGGACAGTCTATATACATGGGAGAGGGGGAGACGTACAGTCAATTTCCTCTCATTATAAACGGACTACCATACCTATCTCCAAAAAAGGGTATAGGAAAGAATGTCGTGGTTGATGTATTCCGAGTGGATGATGAGACCTTTGCAAATTTAGATAGGTTGGAAGGTCATCCAAGATGGTACGTGAGGGAGGAAACTGACATCGTTATGGAGGATGGAGAGGTTGTGTCAGCATGGGTTTACTTCAACGATGTAAAGACCGAGAACCTTACGCACCACAAAAGCTATGAGCCTACACCGATAGGCACATTTAAATTTCCTGAACCGCTTCAGCCTACGGTAGAGAAGGAATGTGAAGGTGACTGTTGGGAGGTTATAGAAGACCACACCACCGAGTATGAGGCAGACTTGCTATGTCCTACGTGCTACTCTGACGTGGAGTTTGACGGGTTCAACAACTACCTGTGTATTAACTGCGACGAATGGTATGCCGAATCAGACCTACAAGAGATTTTAGATACTACTAACCGTGTCCTCAAGGACACTGATGTCCAATAAGGGTAAAAAAGTGAATCAACTCACCTAATAGCATAGCCAAATGGGAATACAAGAACGAGCTAAAAACAGAGAAAGAATAGACAGGGAAAGAGTTATTAAGAACCAAGCTAAAGTAATCACGGAATTATGGAGTGAGTTACAAACGCTTAAGCGTGTCCTCATAACCAAGCATAGAAGAGTATGGGATGAGATACAAAAAAATAGAAATCATGAATAGAGATATAGACAAAGATGGCTACTACATAGGAGCCGAAGTTAGATGGAACGTGGAGGACGTAGAGAGATGCGCAGCGGAGAGCGACCTTGACCTGTCTGAAGAAGACTGCAAGAGGGTTCTTGTAGCTACGTTTCAGGACAACGAAGACCTGATGCAGATAATAAACGAGGCTATTGACACAACGATTGAACACATGATAGAGACGGGTGCATTAGAGACCAAGCCCCCTATGTGCGCTCATTGTGGTGACATAAAGGTAGAGGCTGAAGGTCAGCCTTGCTCTAAACATTGCCGAGATGGATACATCTATGATTGGCTAACTGAGAAATCATGAGTATTGGAAAAGTTTTAAAAGAAAAAAAGAATAGAGCGAGAGACCTTATACAACAAGGTCAGTATGCTCGGGGTGGAGGTATGGCTGAGGTGGTAGGTGCTATTACCGCAGAGATGAGCCAACAGCAAAGGTTCTTGACTAAAGAAAACACCATCGTAAAAGATGGGTATGTGTATGTGAAAATAAATGACATTCCATTTGGTAATGTATAAATTTAGACTTATATTTAAACAAATAAATTTTAATGCTTATGGCAACTTTAATTAAAACAGACGGCACTATCGTAGAAGATATTGCAATAGACTCTCTAGCACAGCAACAGCAACTTGTTGGTGGCTATATAGAGTATGTTTATAAGGATGATAAAATCTTTATAATAAACGAGGAAGGACTACTACGTTCTATGCCTGTAAATGAAACAGCATCCCACATGAGTGGCCGGCCACTTGTTGGTGATGTGGTAGTAGCTAACTCTAATGAAATAGATTGATATGGATTTACTTTATCTCAGAATGCATCAGCCTTTAACAAAGGCTTATGTTCAGCGTGTTCAACAACACATAGGGAAGCTTGACTATACGCTCAAGGACTTACAGGAGACAGGGTTAATGATGTCCTCCGCAGACTATATCAAGTCAGGCGGAGAGACTGACCTACGGTCTTCATGTACGGACGTAGTATGGTATGCTCTTAATAATAACATCGCGCAATGCTTAGACTCAGGCTTTTTTATCGCAGATATAAATGGGATAAGCAAGAGGAGTAAGACACTTGACGTGGTAGAAAAATTTATCTATGAGCAAGGACGTAATTAAGGATGCATGTCGAAAGCTATACGAACTACTTCATGAGAAGAACGAAGCGTATGGTAACTCGGCACTTGAACCTATCAGTATCTTCTCTAAAGGTAGCCCTGTTGAATCCTTGTGTGCAAGGATAGATGACAAGCTATCTCGAATTAAAAACAGAGGGTTGGGCGATGCCACCGAAGACACTCTGCATGACTTATGTGGCTATCTAATTTTATTAATCATTGCAAATGAAAAAGAAAGTAAATCGAGAGCGCGTGTCCTCAAGGACACAGCCAAGTGAATCAAGTAAAATGTTACACGAACTCTTCCAAGACTTCGTAGATATATATAGTGGAAAATTTAATCCTAAAAAAAATGAAAGCAGAAATTTTTAATCAGTATGCAACAAAAGTTGCAAACATATATGAGATAGACGAGGAAGCTATCTTCATTAAATCTAAGAAGAGAGACATAGTAGACGCAAGGTTTTTGCTCTACTACCTATGTCATAAAAGACCTATGAGGTTGGTAAATATCCAACGGTACATGAAGGAGAGGGGATATGATATCTTCCACAACAACATCCTACATGGTATTAAGACTGCTAAGAAGAGGGCAAGAAGAGATAAGGATTATGCTAAAATAATTAAAGCTTTACAAAATGAGGTATAGAATCAAAGCATGGCTCTCATATTTATTTAGAGCTAACTACGTGTACATAGTTGTAATCAGAAAGAAGTCAGAAGACTTTAATCAGGTGTACGCTTCTTATCAACTTGAAGAGGCAGTAAGTATAATGAATAAGTTCAATACCGAGAACGTATCAACTGCGAGGTTGAGTAAAATAGAAATCCTATGACATATACTTTAGACGAAATATTTAATCAAGCTCTTGAAGATAAATCATCCGCCAATGTAGATAGTCAAGGATATGAGGCACGTATAGGATATGGAACAAAAATTACTCGCGATAAAAACACAGGAAAAGTTGAGTTTTTCAACAGCACCACAGGTGGTGGGTTCTATCAGGTTCTCAGTGTATTAGACATAGAAAATTTCTTACAAAAAGGTTGGAAAGTTGGAGCATATGTATTATATTTGTCTAACAATCGTACAAAGCTTGATTTAATTGACCGTATGATTAGAAAGGAAATAAACAGTAGCAACAATCCTGCTTCTATAAAATCCTTGAAGTCTAAAAAGGAAAGGGTAATCAAGAAGTATAATAAAATTAATCTTAAATTAAAATCAATTCAAAATGGGACAGACTAAATCTGTATTCGAAACGTTGAGCGCAATCAACGTAAATGATAAGGTGGAAAAGAAATCCAACCTTACTTATCTATCATGGGCATGGGCATGGGCAGAGGTAAAAAAGAAATACCCTGACGCAACCTATGAAGTTTTGCGTGACCCACAAACGGACAAGCCGTGGTTCTTCGACCCTAACTTAGGGTATATGACTATGACTACCGTAACTATCAAAGGTCAGTCGCTTGAGATGTGGCTACCTGTAATGGACGGAGCAAATAAAGCTATGCGTGAACGTCAGGTGACATACACTACAAGGTATGGGGAGAAGACTGTTGAAGCAGCCTCTATGTTTGACATTAATAAGACCATCATGAGGTGTCTTACTAAGAACCTCGCGATGTTTGGTCTCGGTCACTATATCTATGCGGGAGAGGATATCCCTGAGAGTAAGCCACAGGTTGTTGAAGCTAAACCTTTAAAGGTGGGTGATGCAAATTGGGTGAACATACTCAAGTACATAGGTGAGAATAAAGCTAAGGGCTTAGACGAAATTTCTAAGATGGTAAAGAAGCGTTACAAAGTAACCGCCTCTGTACAGAAAGCTTTAAAATCTGCTATCGAGGAATCATGAGTAGTGTTATAGATACCCTAAGAGACGATGAGCAATACTATGGAGAGTTTGGGCAGAAGTATCTGTCCAACTCTGACATAGGTGCGTTACTTAAAAACCCACAGAACTTTAAGAAGCGTGAGCCTGACAATCCTGCATTTGCAAAGGGAAGATACTTCCATCAACTTATCCTTGAGCCTGAGAAGGCTAAGGAGTGGGGCTTTGTGGGAGTAGCATCGCGTAATTCTAAAGCATACAAAGAGTTCTGTGCCGAGCAAGGCGTAGGCTTTGCCTTGTTAGAGAAAGAGCGTGATGACGTACACTTTTGTGTACACTCTATGTTAGGCAACATGACTATGTTCGATGACATAAGACACGGTGAGTGTGAGTATGAAGTTCCTGCCGTAGCTGAGATAGGTGGTGAGATGTGGAAGGGTAAGGCAGACATCGTACATCCTGAGATGGTGATAGACCTTAAAACCACAGGAGACATAAGCGGATTCAGATGGAGTGCTAAGAAGTACAACTACGATAGCCAAGCTTATATCTATCAGACGATGTTCAACAGACCTTTAATCTTCTACGTAGTAGAAAAAGGAACAGGTATGTTGGGTGTGTTTGAACCATCGCCAAGTTTTATAGAAGGAGGTGAGGCTAAGGTGCATAAAGCAATAGAGCAGTACCGTAAATTCTTTGGAGACAATCCTTCCGAAGATATTTCTTCATATTTTATTCACGAAATCCTTTGATGTTTCCACAGAAACACTTATATTTGTACAAATTAATTTTAAATCATGTCTAATACAAAACAAGACCCTATCTTCCCTGATGGATTTATCCTGAAGAGAAATGAGAATGCCCCTGAGTGGGTAATCGGAAGCCTATCTATTAAGGTAGATGAAGCAATTGCTTTTCTAAAATCCAACGAGAAAAAAGGTTGGGTAAATATCGAAATGAAAACAGGTAAGTCAGGTAAACCATACTGTCAACTAGACACATGGGAGCCTAACAAAGACGCTGCTAATAAAAAGACTGTGGTTGAAGCGCATCCTCAAACAGAGGATGCACCCTTCTAATCATTTGTGTTGAGTAGAGAGAGGGGGGTTTGTCAGCCCCCCTTTTTTATGCCCTGTCGTATGCCAAGATAATATCTCCATACTACTACTACTACTCCATACTCTTTTATATTTTTCTTCTTGTATAGAGGAAAAAAAGTCGACATTCTCGACATCCCTTTGACAATCAATATTTTAAACGACACAAAATCGACACAGTTATGACACAGACCGTCACATTATTTAAGAACATAGTAGAAACAGACACTCCGTTCCACCGACCTGTAAGTTTGGTGCTCAAAAGGATAAAGGATGGAACTACTAAGGATTTAGTTAAGCGCATACGACTAGAGAAAAATAAAAACGAGCGCAATGAATTAAAGAAAGGCTTACCTGCTATTTGTTTTAGTGGGAGGTTTAATAAAAGAAACGATGCATCCCTATCTGAGCATAGCGGAATTATCTGCCTTGACTTTGATGGGTATGATAAAAAGAAAGAGCTACTGAGCCATAAAGAAAACCTAACTAAGGATTCATATGTGTTCTCAGTATTTGTGAGTCCATCAGGTAATGGTCTCAAGGTTCTAGTTAAAGTTCCTGCCGACCCTGACAATCACGTCAACTATTTCAACGCACTACAAAAACATTTCGACAGTCCTAATTTTGATAAGACATGTAAGAACTTATCTCGCGTATGCTACGAGTCTTTCGACCCTATGATTTATATCAATGAGAACTCCTCATTGTGGGATAAGATAGATGAGCCTGAGTATAAAGAGTTGGTTGCTCGGAGAGACCCACCAACGATACCTATTACGGATGAGAATAAGGTCGTAGATATTCTCGTTAAGTGGTGGGCAAAGAAGTATCCTATGGTGGAGGGACAGAGGAATCATAACGCCTACGTTTTAGCGATGGCATTGAACGACTACGGAATTAATAAAAGCCTTGCTGCATATGTACTTAATAACTACGCTACGAAAGACTTTCCTGAGAGTGAGATACAACGCACGATAGATTCAGCATACGCACGAGAGCAGAACTTTGGTACGAAGTATTATGAGGATGAGGATAGGGTTAATCAGATACGCGTTAAGATGAAGCGAGGGGTATCAAAAAAAGAAATCCGCTATCAACTAGAAGAGTCGGCGCTTGATAGTGGGGTTATAGATGCCGTCCTTACACGGGTTAAGGAAGAAAATTCTATGCAGACTTTTTGGGAGAAGAATGATAAGGGAGTGATAAAGATTGTTCACATCCTCTTCAAGCAGTTCTTAGAAGACAATGGGTTCTACAAGTACTGTCCTGAAGGTGGACGCAACTACATCTTCGTTAAGGTTACCAATAACCTTATCGACCACACATCTGAGAAAGAGATAAAGGATTTTATATTAAACCATCTCATTCAGTTGGATGACGTTAGTATTTACAACTACTTCGCAGACAAGGTTCGTTTCTTTAGAGAAGAGTTTCTCTCTCTACTATCTACCATTGACATCTACTTTATTGAGGATACCAAAGAAGCATCATACTTATATTACAGAAATTGTGCGGTAAAAATCACATCAGATAAACTCGAGACCATAGACTACATAGACCTTGGGGGTTACGTTTGGAAAGACCATGTTATAGACAGGAAATTTATGAGGTGCAGCGCAGACGGATGTGTTTACGGAACATTCATTAAGCGTATATGTGGAGGTGAGGATACAAGGGTTGATACAATGGAGTCTACTATAGGTTTTATGATGCATGGATACAAGAACCTTTCATACTGCCCTGCTGTTATTCTAAATGATGAGGTGATAAGTGACAATCCTGAAGGAGGAACAGGGAAGGGGTTGTTTATGAATGCTCTCAGTCAGATGAAGAAGTTGGTAGTGATTGATGGGAAGGCATTCGCTTTTGAAAAGTCTTTTCCTTATCAGACGGTTAGCGCAGATACACAGATACTATGCTTCGATGATGTAAAGAAAAACTTTGACTTCGAAAGATTATTCTCGGTAGTAACGGAAGGGTTGACGCTTGAGAAAAAGAACAAGGATGCTATCAAGATACCATTCAGTAAGTCACCTAAGATTGCTATCACTACTAACTATGCTATCAAGGGAACAGGTAGTTCTTTTGCTAGACGCAAGTGGGAGGTAGAGCTGCATCAACATTATAACAAAGACCACACGCCATTAGATGAATTTGGCAAACACTTCTTTGCTGATTGGAACGATGACGATTGGTGTGCATTTGATAACTATATGGTGGGTTGTCTGCAAGGGTATCTTTCAACAGGTCTTGTTACTTCTAAGTTCGTCAACCTTAAAGTTCGTCAGCTTTCTGCTGAGACTTCATATGAGTTTATTGAGTGGTGTGGGTTAACGGTTGGCTCTCCGCAGAATTTGCATCTTGATATTGGATATAAACTTATGAAGCAAGATTTATACTATGAGTTTATTCAAGAGTATCCTGACTACGGCCCAAAATCTAAGTTGACTATAAGTAAGATAGGGTTTTACAAGTGGTTAAAAGCTTATGCTACTTTTGTTACGGGCATGACACCTGAAGAGGGAAGAGACCCTAACGGTAGGTGGTTACGAATTCGTACTAAGCATGAGTGTGAAACTCAAACATCTATGGTAATATGAAACGCGATACATTCATATGGAAAGGGAAGGAGGTCTTTAATAGAAAACCTTTCTACACCAACGCTCATATGGTGGCTAACTTAGAAAGGCTTGATGGAATTGTGAACGCAAAGACAGAGCGCACGGTAGGTAGGGGTAAGTCGGCTACTAAAGTGCAGGTTAATAAGTATAGAGATATATCTCAAGATGTGAGGGATAGGATAGCGAACAGTCTTGAGTACTACTCCTCTGCGCCTGAGATAGAGTTTAGGGATTACCAAGAGGATATAATAGAGAGGGGTGCTCGTGTCCTTGAGGACACGGGGTTCCTTTATCTAGCGATGGAGGTAAGGACGGGTAAAACTTTAACGAGCTTAGGTATATGTGACACGTTTGATGTTGACAACGTGCTCTTCTTAACAAAGAAGAAGGCTATCTCTTCTATCACGGACGATGCGGATAAACTCTGTCCTTCTTATACTTTGTTCACTATTAACTATGAGTCCATGCATAAGCTTCCTAATATAAAGTGGGATATTATTATCTGCGATGAGGCTCATGGCATGGGGGCATTCCCTAAGCCAAGTAAAAGAGCGAAGGATGTTAAGGCTTTGATACAAAAAACGAGGGCTGCAGTGATACTCCTATCGGGAACTCCGACCCCTGAGTCCTACTGTCAGATGTATCATCAGGTGTATGGTATACCACGCAATCCTTTCCGTAAGTTCAAAAACTTCTATCGCTTCTGCGATACGTATGCAAGGGTAACGCAGAGGAAGATAAATGGTCTTATGATTAACGACTACTCAAATGGTTTGGAATCTATCCTTGAGGCTATGAGACCATACACGATTAACTTCTCGCAGAAGGAGGCGGGTTTTAAGGTTGACACGCGGGAGCATGTCCTTGAGGTAGAGATGTCTGAGATGACATACAGTCTAGCGGCACGGCTAAAGAAAGACTTAGTGGTGGAGGGGAAGAAAGAGGTTATCTTAGCTGACACCCCTGTTAAACTAATGATGAAGCTGCATCAGTTGTACTCAGGTACTGTAAAGTTTGAGTCCGGAGCCTCAGCTATTATAGACCTAAGTAAGGCTGAGTTTATTAAAGAGAAGTTTAAGGGGAAGAAGATAGGTATCTTCTATAAGTTTAAGCAAGAGTTAAATGCTCTTAAGCAAGTCTTTGGAAAGGATGGACTAACGACAGAGCTTAGTGTCTTTAAGGACACACGTTGCCCTGTTATTGCGCTGCAGATAGTAAGTGGTCGAGAGGGAATCTCATTAAAAGAAGCTGATGCTTTAGTCTATTACAACATCGACTTTAGCGCAACGTCCTATTGGCAATCACGGGATAGAATGACAACTAAAGACAGGCTTGAGAGCGATGTCTATTGGATATTCTCTCGTGGGGGAATAGAAAAAGATATATACAAAGCGGTTACAAAGAAGAAAGACTTCACCATAAATCATTTTAAAAAAATACATGCGGAATAACCGACAAGGTATTTCGTATCTTTGAGTAGTGACGGAACAACAAATACAATCTAAAAGAATTAAGCAGCTAGAAGCAGACGGTTATTACGTTATTAAGTTAATTAAGACTAACAAGAACGGTATACCTGATATCATTGCTATCCCGCCTGAATCCAATGTAATCTTTTCAGAAGTTAAAACTCCCAAAGGCAGGTTGTCTCGGTTGCAGGAGTATAGATTAAAAGAATTAGAGAGCTATGGAAGAACAGAAGTATATAGGGGTGAATAATGCTGCTGAGTTTGAGGTGGAGGAACAGTTTGCAGAGCAGATATCCACCTTTCCTATCGTATATAGAAGGCGTATCCTAAATGACATACTTACTTCTCTTGATTATTTGCCAACAGATAATGGTTGGAGTCAGACAACGGGCGGTGTAATAAGTATCCCTAAGCCTATGTTTTATGCGGTAGAATTCTTAAAGCAAGAAGGCGACATACCGCTTTTGTTAGATGTATTTGAGGTGCACTATGATTTTTATTTAGACTTAATTTTAGACAATAATACAATTGAATCACATGTTAAAAGAAAAGACACAGTACGAGTTTGATAAACTCCACGAAACAGTAAACGAGGTTTTTAATGTAAGGATGTTAACCAAAAGTAGAAAGCGTAAAAACATTAATGCTCGAATTTGTTTTGCACATCTCCTTGTTGATAGAGGGTATAGTAAATCAGAAGTAGCGAGGTATATGGAGAAGAATCATGCGACCATAATCCATTATTGCACAAGCTTTTATGGGTACTTAAAGTCAGATGCTATCCTTCGTGAAAGGTATAAAGAGGTTAGTGATATATATAACGGAGACTTTGACCGTGTATATATAATGGATAAAGAAAGACTAAAAAATGAGGTATTTACTTTGAGGAAAGAAATTTCTGATTTAAATTGCACAATCCAACAACACGAACGCGACCTTGAGGTCTTTCGAAGTAAGGCAGACAGGATGGCTGCCATACATGATTTAGTTAGTCAACGGACACGTCGGGGAAAAGAAGAAGAGATAGAAAAAAAATTAAATACTTGGTTCAATGGTGTATACTCTTGATGATATAGATAAAATTGTGGAGTTTAAAACATGGAATCAGAAACAGAAAATTGATGAGCTCCTTAGAATTGATGCCGGGATGTATTGTAATCTTGGCACTGACTCTACCGCAACGGAAAGGTTAGAAGTTAAAAGGAATTCTCAAAAGATATATCGGGCAATTAAAAAAGTGGATAAAGTATTGGGAGACATATTTATATTAGACGTGGATAAGAAGCGATGACCAACCCTTCTTCTCACGAGCAGACTAGAATTTCGCACATCAACAATTTGATGCGTGAACTTCATGACTCTAATAATGAGATATACGAGGGGCTAATAGATAGGGATTTTGAATCCATCAAGTCAGTTATTGATGAACAGATTGCACGTTTAACCGGACTCCGAAACTCATTAGATGATGGAGTCTGATTTTAGACCAAGACTTAAAGGGAATACAAAAGCAGCTTACGACAACTTTACAAAGAAGGAGCGTAGGATACTCGTCATAGGCGATATCCATGCTCCTTTTACTTTAGAGGGATACCTTGAATTTTGTCAGGACGTATATGCTCGTTACAACCTAAACCAAGTTATCTTCATCGGAGATATTTTGGATAATCATTACAGCTCATATCATGAGACAGACCCGTCAGGTTTATCGGGGAAGGATGAGCTCGAGTGCGCTATTGAGCATGTGGCCTTATGGAAAGAGGCGTTTCCTGTGGCTGATGTGATAATTGGAAACCACGATAGACTTATAATGAGGAAGGCTTTCTCATCTGATGTCCCTAAAGAGTGGATTAAATCCTACAACGAAGTGCTCGGAACAAATTGGAATTGGACTGAGAGAATTGTATATGACAACGTACAATTCGTGCATGGCGAAGGTGGAACAGCTCGTACCAAAGCGCGTAACGATATGATGAGTACAGTTTCCGGTCATATCCATACGCAGGCTTACTGTGAATGGCTCGTCGGCAGGAACTTTAAAGTGTTTGCGATGCAGGTAGGATGTGGGATTGACGCGAGCAGCTATGCCGCAGCATACGCCCGAAACTTCAAGCGTCAGGCTATTGGGTGTGGCGTTGTATTAGGCGGCCATACCGCTATTAATTGTTTAATGGAATTATAATGACTTGTCCTAGATGTAACACCCAAATGATATGGGCAAGCGATTTTGCTTTTGAAGACTACGGATATGAGGGGGAGGGGATTATAGGAGTATATACATGTGCCACTCACGCTTGCGATGTGGACACAGTAACTATAGAGACTCCTATCACCTAATGAGGTATGAAAACGACAGTCACCTTGAGAGGGAGAATAGAGCTATAGAAAAGTTTGCTCAGATGTTTAACCTGTCGTTTACTAAACTTGGAGAGAATGATGTAGACTTTCAAGTTTTTAAAAAGGATAGGTTAATAGGATTTGTGGAGGTAAAGGGGAGGCATAGAGACCTTAATAAAGCCTACCCCTTACCCGTGGCTATCAGAAAGCTTAATAAGCTACAGGGAGAGCTCGCTCCGCGTCATAATCCTATGATAATATGGGCGTGTCATGATGGTATTATATACGGGAGGGTAAGGAAGTTGACGGGAATAGTTAAGCAAGGGGGAAGGAAGCCACGAGAAGGGGCAGCTAACGACCAAGAGCTAATGGCTTATTATGATAAACAGAAAGACCTACACCATGCAGAATATTAGGAAGTACGGAGAGCTTATTATTGTGCTCATACTTAACGCTCTTGCCTTGTGCGCTCTATCCCTATTGCTGTGTCCTTAAGGACACGCTATCTCTTTCTTGAGCGTTCTCTCCCTCTACTACGGCTACGACCTCGTGTTCGTTCCCTACCTCTGTCTTCTAAAAGCTTTTGCTGTCGATTCTTCTCTTGCTCTTCCTTACGTAGTTGACGGTCATAAGCTTCATTTATTTCCTGTATAGTCTTAACTTTCTTATCGTCTTTTTTCGGCCCTGAGATTTGATATTCAGAGAAGTTTAGCAATCTTAAGATAAGCTCTCCTGTATCGTCAGCCTCACCTGAGATAATTTTATCATAGTTGTCAGCCAACTTAGCTAGGGTAGGGGCAGGAATACCTGTAAGGGTAATGAGTTCAGCGTATGCTTTCTTCA
>WLWF01002469.1_pt1 | contig 13327 bp, 18 predicted proteins | sample 6718331 | NCBI WGS metagenome assembly WLWF01 (sample SAMN12718692, study PRJNA515312) | sponge metagenome | isolation source: marine sponge | host: Mycale hentscheli | place: New Zealand: South Island, Marlborough, Capsize Point | collected 2003-05-01
TTATTGCCTATATAAAAATTTTAGCAAAAGATTACTCTTCACGCAAGTTTTCAGCATCATATTGAGCAAGGATATCTTCAGGCATAAGCTCACGTAGACGCAATACTTCCTGATACAGAAGCACAATACTTTCTTTGTGCTCCTTACATTTACTTGCAATCTCAATCAATGCATCTTCCACCCTGCATGAGTAAGTATTGAGGAAGCTTGCAGCATTCAATCCGAAGTGTTTCATCACATCAACCGTATGCGGGTCAAGTGAATCACGTTCGATTAACTCAGGCACCTCGTGAGGAAGCGCCTTGCCTGTACGTTCTGCTGCTTTCTTCGTTACTGCTTTCTCTAAGTAGTTCATCGCTCACTTGCTCTGAAACTCTTGAGTGGTTACGAAGTCAGCAATCAATCTCCTGAGTACTGCTGTCTTCTGGAGACACTTGTCATCACACAGGGTGGCGAATGCTTTGTACATCTCTGCATCAAGCATTACGCCGCAGTGGATCTTGGTCCCATCTGGGTTGTTCTTTGATTTAGTTTCGGTTGTTAAACCATTAGCTACTGGCATTTGTTTATCTCGGTTATGTTTAATACAATCTTACACTATTGTGTGTTTATGTGTGAGGATTTAGATTTGCATGTAGAGCTTTCTCTAGTTCATCCAACCCTTCTAGTACTGGCTCTAAATCTCCATCGTTGTATGGATAAGAGTGCACCAGCATTGAGGATAGATAGTACATAAAGTTACGCACTCGCCGTTCCATTTCTGCTTCATTCTTCTCACCATCCTCGAAGTAAAGCATGTGCAATGCCGCAGCATTGTTGAGGATCTGCACCAGTGCTACCTCGGTTTTCACTGATGTAACTGGCTTGAGTGCTGTTGCTGTTGTCATTGTTCTATCTCCTGTTGTGTTGATGGGTCTTCTTGTACTGTCTGGTATTGCTCCTTCAGAGCTTCAGTAACTTGTGCACCTGAGATGATATTCATTCGTCTCAGTTCTGTTGTTACTGCATTGTCTAGTACTTCACGAATGAAGGTAGACATCTTTACTCCTTTGAACTTTGTGATGGCGCGGAGTACCTCGTGCATGTTGTCATCTACCCTGCAGCAGATGGTCTTCTCTTGATTAGCTTTCATTGGTTTCTACTGTGTCATTGGGATAGCTTTCGATTTAGAAATCAGTAACTACAGCAGGAGTATTCTCAGCTGTTGATACGTTGATGTTGGCGATACGGCTTTCAAAGTTGGCTCGCAAGATTGATTCATATTCAGACAATGCATTACGGTCTTCCATTGCTGATAGAAGTCGAGCACTCGTTGTGCTGATGCTGCCTGATACAAAATCCTTTGTTGCTTTAGTCATTGTTGTGGTCCCTCCATAATACGGACATTGATTTCTCCACTCTTCATTAGATGAGGTGGCGTAAGATTTAATGCAGTTGAATGTGGCTTCGGTATCTTCACCACTGGGTAGCTGCTCCCAGAACATTTCCAACTCTTCACGACCATCTCGCTTCCCTTCCTCAGTACATTGCTGAGAGAAGATTACGAATGCCTCAAAGAATATCTCACCATTAGGGTCATACTTTTTAAGTACACGTCCAATCGTGAACCACTTATTCCTATCGGTAGCGTAGGAGTTATCCAGTACTCCATTAGTCAGAATCCAGTTAATGATGTTGGCATCTCTTGAGGAGAGCTCATCACTATCACTGTAGTTCTGATGCTGATAGTCGTACTGATTGGTGACGCTTGACTTCACGTATGAGAATTCAGCAGCGTCTAACAACTGATTGACTTGGAGTGCATCTAATCCACCACCAGTGAAGTGGACTTGGCATGGCTCCGGGTACTCATCAGCAAGAGGTCCAAGTCCAATCTTGTAGTTGCTATTGCATCCAAAGAATTGCCTTGCTGCCTCACGTCCTGAAGTATCTGAAAGCTTCTCACAGCCGAGTGCTTTAACTAATACCGAGTGGCAGTAATCCCAGATAGCTTCGAGTTGCCAATGGGGATTGGTGTGCTCGGTGCTGTCGTGGAATGTCTCAAGCCTGCGACCTAATACAAAGACCAGACGGAAGCGGTCTCCATCTTTCTTGCCGTGGCTACAGCTTGTGTAGACCAAGGTCAATATCTTTCGTAGCTCCTCGTTATTGAGCACATCCTGCAGAGCACCATCACCATCAACTTCCATCACCACAATGTTTGTGAGATAGGAGTTGCCCTTACATCGGGGGCTGTCCCCATAAGGACGTTGGAGGAATGGTCCTGAGATTGCGGACATCTCCTCCGTCCAACCAGGGCGACCCGACTGGTTCAATCCAATGGGATCGCAGTGGGGATGGCCCTGCTTTACAAGCTCACCTAACTCCAGCACATTGATATAGATGTTCTCAATGTCCTTGTATTCCGTGGTTGAGGGTTGCTTGTTAAACGCTTGGCGATTGGTAGCAACCCAAAACTTCTGAGTGTTTGGGTTCCACATAATCAGCGCTTCAGGTCAGCCAGTGAACGACGCTTCGGAGGTGCCTTGTCTTCTGATTGCTCAGAGAACCGCACAACCTTTTTCTTTTGTCCAAGCATCTGTACTTGACGCTTACCTTCTGACTTCCCATTAGGAGCAATGCCTAGAGGAATGACATCAGTAGCTACGAGACGTAGACGGCTGTAAGCCACAGGTGAACCCTGTCTGTTGTAGAAGCCACCCTCACCAAACTCAAGCAGACCTGTCACCGTCACATATCCACTGGGGAATGCTGATGGCATATCTCTTTCAGTTGCTGGTGCAAAGAACTTCTCGACAGCAAGACCTTCACCTGGACGTACCTTGATTGGGTCAACAGTTTCATTGACCTCACTCATTGCTGGGATGCACAGATGCATCTCATTACAGACTTGATAGTCAGCAGGTACCTTTGCTTCTACCCCGTCCTTAGGTTTGGGGAAGTAAGTGTTGATGCCTCCAAGTCCAACGGCTACGACAGTACTTGCGGTTGGTTCGTCAGGATGTTTCTGACGTGCGGTCTGAACATCAATAATCAGAGTTTTTGCTTGAGCACAGCTCTCCTGAGTATCAGGTAGCTCCTCTTCACTTCCGTTTGCTTTCTTCAGTGTCTTACCTGAGACATCTACATAAGTTGCACTGATCTCTGGGCAAGCAGGTCCAGTAACACCAAGGGTGTTTAGATATCCGCTCTCAACCGAATCGTTAAGCACATCATTGATGTACTCCTGTGTTGTCTTGTTCTTGTCTGACACACGAAGTTGAATCAGATGGTTCTGATCGTTAGCTCCCTCGTGTACTCCACCGAATACGATGTATCCATCTTCTTGTTTAGGTTCTTGCTCAGTATCTAGTGTCACTGAATAATCTAAAGCTTGTAGCATTTTGTTTTCTCCATATAGAGTGTTTGCGGCACGGAATGCTTTATTCCGATATAACTAATATAGACTATGATTCACCTTGGCGTGTATTCATTTGTCTAACAATCTGACTTATTTATGTTTCTTAATGTTTGATTAATACTCTTGTTATCTGTTGGTATGCTTATGTCTATACCCTTAGTTGATATCATTTATTAATAATCTTATTTGATGTAATGTATTCATCTGTCCTACATACATTTAATAATGTGCATTAAAAAACCGCCTGGCGTATCTACCAGACGGCTTTCAATGTTATGACTACAGCCGCTGTAGCAACAACACAAACAAACTTAAACCTCTTAAGTATAACTTGTCCGACATTCAGGAGAGGGCTAATTGTTCCCTAGCCTTTTCAATTTGTTTGCGGATTGAATCGCCTACAACTGTTGGAACAACGTTATACATTTCCATATCCAAAGCTTTGACTAGTGCAAGGTGAGCAAAGGTCATTGCCCTTCTAGTCATTGGCGTTTCTTCTACAACCGCACGACCTAAGTCCGAGAGCATCCAGTCACCAGGGCTAAACGTTGGGAGCTCTCCTCCTGCTAGCTCTGCTTCTGGATTGAACGTGAAGATGCCTTGTGTTGTTCCACGACCGAGGCTCAGCTGCATTGCTGCTGCCATTCCGATTTGATCAGAGCTCTTCGATGCTTCTTCGATCAGTAGGGCTACGCCTTCCTTTGTACCGAGAGGTGCCTTCCACTCCGTCGCATCCTTTAGGAACTGCGTGTAAGGACGCTTACTCATAGGCATTTTCTTAGAGCTCTCTTGCCTAATGATTTGGATAGGACCAGGCGTTAGGTGATGTCCAGACAACCCCCACTCAGAGAAGAGGCCTCCTCCGTAGACACGAGCAATGGGGATTGGCCCGATACCAGGGAGGTGACTCGTAGCCCCAAAGCTATCGAGAGGTAGAGCGTGAATGACAGGAGCTTGAAGGTTCTCTGCTATCTCCATCAACTGTGGTTCATATGCGTTCAAGTCCTGCATATTCCTAGCGACACGAATACAGGGCGTACCTTCCATATTTGTTTCGTACAGATTCAGCTCTGGTAGTCCCTCACCTAGTTCAATGCCTAGGAAGTTGAGGAACGCTTCATATTCTTCTTGCTGTTGTTCAAATGATTTGCCTTCTGCTACGGCAGGGGACAGCTTGATATTCTGTTTTAGTGATGTCAGTGTGTTCATTAATGTCCTGTTATTTGGTTCCTGTTTCTTCTCTCAACAGGCTAGCTAACTCTCTTGCCCAAGGTGTATATATCAGCAGAACCTAAATAGGTTCTCGCCCATCTCTTGTAGATACTGGAGGTTCTGGTTATAGGGATAGTCCCTGTAGATACCACGGCAGCCTTCAGCAATAGGAATACCTTTCTCTCGCTTCTTGTCGAAGTACTGCTGCCTTGTCTCGCCTGTCAGCTTGAAAGTGAACTGACCTTCAAGTCCTTTGGTATCACTACGCTTCGCTTCAATAACATCTTCCTCATGAAGCTCATGCAGAAGGAGGTTTACTTCTTTGAGTGCTTCCTCTGAAACGATATTACTTCGCAGCATTAGTGAGGTCAGACTATAAGCCGTGTGCCTCTGCCATTCGTTGTTGTCCATTGAGAAGAAGACATCAAGCAGAAGTTCTTTTTTGGTTTTGGTTTTGTTGTTATTCATAGATCTTTCCAGATGCTTCACTGTTTACAAACTCTAAACGAATCAAACCAAAATAGCGATAGATAACTGTACCTATTCTAAAGAGTTATCCGAATTGACAAGTGGATTGCCCTCGGTATCTTGTAGAAATTGGTGCAACTTTACCCCACATTTTTCATTTGGTTGATTTATATTAGTGCTATGCAGATATTAGTTCGAGATATTTTTATTGAGATGCATCTGCAGCCGCACCCGTAAACAAACTTAAACACACTTCATAACCTTATGTCAATTACAAGCACAAGGAAGAAGCAAGATGCTTCTATCAAAGTTCATATGCCTTCTGAACTACGCGATGAATTTAGTCGTGTCACTGATCGTTTAGGTCAGACCCAATCTGCTGTTGTAAGGCACATGATTGAATCCTATCTCCAGCAACATAGTGAAACGGAGATTACTTTTCAAGACGTACAGCAAGTCAACAAATAAAACTTAGTAGCCGTTTCTAATGTCAAACAAACTTAAGAATGCACCGAAGACAGCATTGTTGAAAGCAGTCAAGTCTTTGAAGAATGAGGCGCATATCAGCAATGATCGTGCCCTTGAATTTCTTTGTAACTTCGTTCAACTTAATTATTCAGACTGTATCGCTGAATGGAATGAAGCCGAAGATGAAGACGCTCGTAGCTGGATTAAAAGTCAAGGACTTAAACATCTATACGACAAAGTTGATAAGGCTTCAGTAGAAGGTGCCATCGCAGGTGCTTCTCTTGTCTCGCCTATCTCTGAGGTTAAGGAGGAGCTGCTGACTGTCCTTGGTATTGCAGCCTTCGCTCATATCGATGATGACCTCATCTCCGCTTACAAGGAGCAGGAAGAGAAGAAGCGGGCGAATGATCCGTCTGCTCGTCAGTCTCTTGCTGAACTGAGGCTCATCAATGAACTCCTACCTGGTCTATGCACCAACACCATTGACCAAAGCATATGGATGACAGACACGAAAACGAATGAGCTTCGCCGTCTCACTTCTAATGAACTGGAGTTTCCCGACATCTTGATAGCAGAGGAGCACGGGTACGGTATCTCTCGTATGGGTGCTATCAGCGCCATCCGTTATCAGTCAAACAAAGAAGAGTTCAATCCAGCACGGGACATGATTCTGGAATGTGCCGAAGAAAGAGGCAGTCAGTTCCCTGATACCGAAAGCTCCGATGCTTTCCTTATGTCTATCGCCAAGGTCTTGTATGACTGCGACGAACCTGTAGCTCAGAAAGGTTTTGCTCAAGCCTTGGTCTGCCTCGTCCAAGGGGTAATGGACCGACGGGCTAAGCCTTTGATGTATGCACCGACCCTGGTTGGTCCTGGGGGTTGCGCCAAGTCACGGTCAATCGCTTGTCTTGTACCTGAGAAGTGGAGGCACCTACTCTTCAAGGCAATCACTGTCAGTCCGAACAAGCTGTTCAATGACCTGACGCAGCTCTCTGTTGCTTGGATTCAGGAGCTACCTGAGGTTGATCGGTACATCCGCAATCAGTTTGCCGAGGACTTCAAAGCAATCATGACGGCGGAGAGTAACTCCTTCCGTGCTCCGTACGCTCGCATTGCAGAAGACCACAAACGCATCGCTGGCTTCTTCGGTACCAGTAATAAAGAAGGACAGATCCTTACGGACAACACCTCTGCTTGTGACCGACGTATCCTCCCTATCCGTATTCAAAGCGGTCACCGTATTCCGTGGCAGAAGCTTGAGCAAGGGTTGAACAAAGACATCTGGGCTGCAGCCTTGCAGAGCTACCAGTATCCAAAGGTGTTTAACTACTACTTGTCTGAACTTCCTTTCGAAACGTATGAAGAACTAGGCAGACTGCAACAGGACTTCCGAGAGGCTGACCCCTACGAGGATCGCCTGGAATGGGAGTTGTCTATCTCCAATACCATTTATCCTCAACACTTCTTAGCGGACTGTGTAGATAAGCCTGTAAGCCAGCAGGCTACCGATGATATCCGTAGGGTGAATGGCTTGATGAGGACGCTTCATTCTGATGAATGGGTCCAGAAAAAAATCAAACTCCACAAGGATTCAAAACGTATCAATGCTTGGATACGTAAGACTGCTATCCCTCAGCTGGACTTCATTGCCAACCTTCAGGCTTACAAGACGCAGGGCTTTACTCCCCGTCGTCATAAGTATCTGAACCAGCCTGACCCCTTCAGCTTGGACCAAGTGCCTGATGCTTCTACTGATTTCTAGTCAGTCACTCATTTCTTTTTAACAGGGAGGTTTATAGCCTCCCTTTTTATTGCTTGCTTATATCTGTCCTTGTCAATGTGTCCACGGGAATACCCAAATGTCCACGACGATTTTATTTTACGTGGACACTTTTTAATTCCTTGAGATAGCAGTTGTATCAATGCTTCTCGGTGATTAATTTTTGAAGTTGTCCACCACCCAAAAACACCCTCATGGACACTGAGATTAACTGCTATCACAAGCATCTCCTCTCCTTTTCTACTATTTGTCCACCACTAAGTTGGAGACTAATTATAGAAATAAAATATATATAGAGAGAAGGCTATATGGGTTTTTTATAAAGGGGACACCACTTATAGGAAAGTGTCGTGGACACGTGGACATTTAGTCATTCAATCCTCCTAACTCCACTCCCTCACTACGTTCTTACGTGTCCACAGTATTTAGTAGGTCGTGGACACCTCGTGGACACATGCAAGATATTGATAAATAATGGGGGAGATTTACCCCACTATCTCTAAATGACTACGCTAGACTTTGGAAAAGATGTAAAACAAAATGAGTAAGATAAGACTTGAACCTGACCTTGTCCTTCTAAATGGTGGACTTCAATCAGGTGGTGATGACCAACCGCAGCGTGGTGTTGGACGTCCACGATTGCAGAACTCAGACTTAGCTCAACAGAAGCTGGCAGATATTTCCTTATTGGATGACATTGGTGTCTGTCCTCAGCTCAATAGGCTGACCAATCGCATTCACTATATTGACCCTACAGATGGTGACGCCAAAATCTACGGGGGGAATGATGCGATTATTCTTCCACTAAAGCTGGCTACTACTCATGGGACAACTCTGAATGAAGCCAACTTCAAGCAGGCTTGGCAGTTCATTGCTGACCGTGATGGGTATGCGCCACACATTGATTACATCGAAGGCTGTAAAGCAACAGTCAAACCAGCCAACTACTTCAGTCGTCTAGCTCTCCGCTACTTCAATATCTCAAATGACTTATTGAACACAGCACTTCGTAAGTTCTTTATTGGTTTGGTGGCACGTGCATATCAGCCAGGCTGTAGCTTCTCGTGGATGCCGATTCTTGTTGGTGGTCAGGGTATTGGCAAGTCAGCCTTTGCTCGGGCTTGTGTTCCAAGTCAGCTCTTCTCTGAGATCACAGCAACGCTCGACATCCTTAATAAGGAAGCATTTCGAATGCACGTTGCTTGGTTGCTAGAGCTTGCTGAGGTGGAGCAGTGCTTCCTATCCAAGCAAGCAGAGATGCTCAAGAACCTTGTCTCTGTCAGGTATGACGAGGTCCGTCTGCCATACCAACTGCCTTCACAGATGCCACGTGGCTTTGGGTTGATTGGTACTGCCAACACAAAAGAGATCTTGGTTGATGGGACGGGCAACCGACGGTTCGTTCCTATTGATATTGGTGGGCACAAAATTCCTTGGCGTCAGCTGGAAGAAGAGCGTGACGCTATCTGGGCTGCTGCTCTGATTGCCTATGAGAAAGGCGAGAGCTGGGAATTATCAGACAAAGAGCTGACACAGCTGACTTCCTATCAAAAAGAGTTTGAACTACGCGACCCTTGGCACGACACTATCGCTGCCCACCTGGAGAACAAAGACAGCGTACGTATTGAAGAAATCCTAACGAGCGTGGTTTGTATTCCTATCGAAAGGCAGAACACAAGTCACCGACGACGTGCTGGTGGAATTCTTCGTGCCTTAGGTTTTGACGTAAAGGTCGTAAAGATCAACGGTAAGAATGCACGTGTCTGGAAATCATTGAAACCTAAAGTTGTTACAAAGGTTGATGATTTCTAGCTCACGTTTACATTTAATATGATTTATATTTGTAAGTGTAAGACAAATGTATAACATTAAATCATTTGACTGCAGCAAACTAAACAACTTAAGCCGTTATGAATTACGTTCGTTACAAGAATGAGCTGCTGTCTTTAGGACAGCTCTCAACACAAGCTATACATGAGCTTCAAAAAGAATCAAGAGAAACTGGAGAGTATCCGACAGAGCCAATCACACAGCAGCGTGTGCAGTTTGTGAGTCCCTGTGTTGAGAACGGAAAGAGGACTTCAAGAGCTCACGGTCGTTTCTCCTCATCAACAGGAACACATCAACTACAAGACACTTACCTGTATGACCCAGACACAATGCTTGCGCTAATCAACGATAAAGTTGAACCAAGCTGTAGTAGTTATGAGCCAGATGCATTTTTCTTACGAGCTCAGCACGATAGCTTTGGGCAGAGTAGGAGCCACTACGAAGGCAATATCCTCCTAAGAGATATTCATAACGATGAGGGAAACTACCAGCACTTGCTAGGCATCTACGATTTTAGTTTCCTGATTGAGCAAGGGTGCACTATTCAAGGTGAGTACCGCCTGCCAATACCCAGTCAAGGTAATCGTTATCGCATCATTGATAACGCAGTACTTAGTTCTGAAGGGGAGCCTGAATTGGCTATCGAGCTTCAGTGCAGCCTTCTAACAGACCAAGTCTTGAATCAAAGAATTGATGATTATCACACTGCTGGTATTCCTCAGATATGGGTACTTGCTGGTAATGCTGGTACTTCAGATGCCATGAAGACTGCCTGTAATAGACAAGGGGTTCCTGTTGTTAAGTGGGGCATTTAAGCGTGGCAGGTAAATCAAGTTTTAATCCTGACGCAAAGATTGAGCTATTCCAACGGCATGTACCTTCTGTACCTTCACTTGAACCTATATGTAAAAGCTCCATTCCAAACCTAGGGTCGCTGCAGCCAATCTCAAAAGCCTCTGAAGATCTAAACTTAGATGCAAAACTAGAGGGCTGCTGCACTCCACCGCCATCCCTAAAATACTTTCAACGATGTGATGTAGCAAATGGTCTTGTAACAGAGGATGAGATCAGGTTAGGTGTCTCTGAAAGAGATAGAGACGATCCGATGTACAGGCTTGATATGGTTTATATCGAGCACTTGAGGCAGCTGCGTGGCTTCTCAGTTGACAGGGTCAGGGAGAATGCGACTGTATTCAAACAAGATAAAGATGTAAAAGCTGAGGCTTTGTACTTTGCTACGGCAGGCTTACCAGCTATCCATCATCACTTACCATCTTGTAGTTTTGAGAAACGCAAGCAAATCATTAGGCAGAACTCAGAGGTATCTGCAGCCATCACTGCTGAAGGTATTGATTGGCCTACACATTTAAGGGTTAACCCCAGCTCAACATTTGTTCTAGCATCTGGAACTATTCAAGTTGCTTACGTTTACAACCTTCCTTCAAGAGTTACTATTGATGATTGCGAATGTATAACATTTGTAGCAAACGGTTATAGTCGTATATCACCTGATGTCTACGTTTCTGGTCCGGCAATCTTTGTTGCCAATGTGAATGATGCCAATGCAATCCTCAGTTCTATCAAACCAGAACTTGGTGAAGCGGCTTCACTCCTGGTTGATTTCAAGTCTTACCAAGGCTACCTAGGTGATCTTCTTATTCCTGAAATCTTTTTTATATCACTTTAAATATTCGTCCCATTCATTTCTATTCATAAATTAAACAATGAAAATCTATCACACGTCTACACCTTTCGATAACCAGCTTGCAGGTGAACCCTCTCAAGCAATCCTACGTATGGAAGAAAATGCTCCTGAAGTATTTGATATCTTCCTGAAGTTCCAAGAAGCATTGGTGGAGGGGCATCTAAAGCGTGACGGTGTTGTTTGCGATGACACCTACGACGCTCTACTTCCTGTTGCAGCACAGCTAACAATGGCAACTGCAGTGGCTTCACAACATCCAGAAGATGTATCCCCAACTGACGAATCCAGTAGCTAGGATTAACTTATCGGGGTTAGATATCCGGCTTTTAGTTTACGAACTAACGACCGTTAATCACTTGGATGCTTGCGAGTATCACCCGTAAATCTTGGCCTCAACGTTAGTTTTGCTGCAATAAAGTTCACGTTGTGTAAGCCCAATCCAATAAACCACGTGGAAACAAAGCCACATTACTTTCTAATTTAAAGATGTCACTACAAGTTATGCCACCTGAAATGCTTGCTAATACAGCAAGCGGTACTGGTGCTAAAAAAGAATTTCAAACATTTGAACTACTCCCCAATAAACTCGAAAGCGGTACGTCAGAAGAGGTACGACTACTTGGTACTTATGAAACTGGACAGATGCTCTGCCCCTGGCGTGCTCCCGTAGAAGAGAAATTACCTGATGGCACGCTCAAGTTTGCTGGATACGATTTCAGTATGAGCTTTGATGGCTTCGAACGTCTGGCTCGTGCCACTGATTGGACTAGTCCTGATCGTCGCAAAATTGATGACGAGTTCTGCAAGCCCAAACGTGCGCTGTGTGCAATCGTTTACTCGTATGCTCGTGAGCAAGTTGAGCTGCTGGTGATGGAGCAGCGTTCACTTAAAGAGGGTCTAGTCGAGATCCTGAGTGATGCAGAAGACTTCACCTTTAATGAAGAGACGCTGATTGCAGACTTCGTTCTCAAGATCAGCAAGTCAGGTTCTGGACTGGATACCACCTACAGCATTCTTCCTAAGCCACGTAAGACAGAAGTCAAAGTCAAAGAAGCTTTTGCTGCTGTGCGTGAGACAGCAAAGGTTGAAAAGCTTTTGATTGGGCAGCACCCTATTAGGCAGCCAAAAGCTGAGTTCAGCACTGACAGCTCTAACGAGTTCTGATCGTGAAGCTTCTGCATCACGTCTACTACCACGCATCGTCTGGGTACCCGGATGCGACACCCGCAGGCATTATTTGTATTGACCTTTCAGACAGCTGTGATTTCACAGATGATGCCGACACTATTGCTCGGACTTGTACTTCAGTCGGTCTCTTCGATGACTCATGCTTCCAGCTTGGGTTTACTAATGAAGACGCTGACTTAGTGCGTGGTAGTTCTGATAACTTCCAATATGTAGTCTCCAATCAGCTAGTTTCTGATTGGCAGTGGGATGTAATGAAAACTTTAGGCACCTTCCGTATTGCTGAAGTTGATCACGAGTCTGTGCTTGAATCCATGCGCTTCTTCATTAACTTGCACGAGTAAGTAACATTTTGTATTCGATTAGTATTAAGGGGAACATACGTTCCTGGCGCTACATGTTAGACGTCTCTATCAATGCAATCGAATACATCTGGAGCCATCCTGATTGATGGCTTAGCTTTCCCTAGTGTGAGTAAGATTTTAGTATCTGACCCCAAGCGAAAAACATTTTATAAATCTCGTGGAGCGAAGCGTAAGCAAGGCTCCCTTGATAGTGACAGCGTATCTACAGGTAGGCACCGAGGTGAAAGCCTACATGAAGCATTTGCTCAATTCATAACTACTGGTGAATGTGATGTACCTGAGATTTATCTTCCGTACTGGGACAACCTTTATAGCTTTATATCCCCGTTAAACATTCAACCCGTATGGGCTGAGAAACCACTATTGCCAGAGCATCAGCATTTCACAAGTGGGGAGACGAGTGTTATCTGGAGTACCAAAGATAAGTTCCTCGGTAAGCCAGACCTCATTGGGAACATCGAAGGTGTCAATGCTGTCGTAGAAATCAAGACCAGCCGTACGCCCTACAGCAAATCATTTGACCACCGCAAGTTCATTGCGTATGGCGAGTTCTATTCATACGCACATTCCGCAATGCAAGTAGCAGCGTATACGTCTGCCTGGCAAGAACGCACCAAACAGAAGATAGACGTAGGCATAGTCATTAACGTGATGCCGGATGGTCTTCAGTTCTTTACTGTTGAGTATCCAGAGATGCAACTAAGGCTAAAGAACTTTCGAGCTCTAGCTCGTGAGTACCACAAAGTTCACTAATTATTTTTAAAATATAAGTAATAGGAGAAACAAGATGTCTTACAGAAATGATCCAAGCTCAATATCTTTTGGACGACGAGTTCAGCAACTAGAACAACTCACCGCCACACAAGCTAACCGTATTCAAGAGCTTGAATCGAATGGCTTATCCCCTGATGCAG
>WLWF01002470.1_pt1 | contig 13306 bp, 13 predicted proteins | sample 6718331 | NCBI WGS metagenome assembly WLWF01 (sample SAMN12718692, study PRJNA515312) | sponge metagenome | isolation source: marine sponge | host: Mycale hentscheli | place: New Zealand: South Island, Marlborough, Capsize Point | collected 2003-05-01
ATCGACACTTCATCGGGGACGGACTTCACCAGCGCATGGAATGGCTGCTCCGACCTCACCCCCTTTCCAGCAATCGACACTTCATCGGGGTTGCACTTCTTTAGCGCATGGAGGAATTGCTCCTCCCTCACCTCCTTTCCAGTAATCGACACTTCATCGGGGACGAACCTCAACGCCGCATGGCGTAACTGCCCCAATCTCACGTCCTTTCCGTCTCTTGATTATAGCAGCGCTACAGATATGTTTGCTACGTGGCTGAGTTGCTCCTCCCTAACGTCATTCCCTAGCTCCACATTTCCTGTGGCGAACAGATTCGGCTACGCTTGGCAAAATTGCTCGAACCTCACATCATTCCCCTCTGGAGTCTTTGATAACTGGTCACCATCTTACGTAGCCAGCGCAGCCTTTAATCTTACGTGGGATGGTTGCACATCCCTCACCGCTCAATCAGTTGAGAACATCCTCACCTCCATCGATACCAGCGGCATCTACGGAACCGACACAGGAGCAAGCGGCGGGACTCAGCTAGTGGATCACACCATAGACATTGACTACGATGGAACAACGCTCAGTGCCGCGACGAACTTCGCAGTAACATCACTCAAGGCCAAAGGCTGGAGCATCATCGTGAACAACGTAACACTTTAAGTATGACAGACGAGACTCACAGATTCTTCCGGTTTAGCAACAAGGACAGCTACGAACAACTCACAGCATCCGGCAACACAGCCCGAAGTCTACCTGACGGTGCCGGCACTGAACGCTGGTTGGCACTTTGGGATAACACATTCTTAGACCCTGAGACCAACAGCGACCGACTGTATTGTGTTAAGCGCAGTGGCATCCTTGAGACCGACGATTTTACCTTAGAGGGCATCGAAGAAATTAATCTCGACACCTACCTGCAACGCTTGAGCTGGGAGCCACCTATCGAAGAAGACCTAGAGCTTCTCGACGAACTAGAACTACCTGACTAATGGAAGACCAAGAACCACTCACAGAAATCGAGCAGTCACGCGCTGACACAGGGTTTCGTTATTACGTAGTGCAACCCGATGTCTACACAGGATTATCCGCTGCTGTCGATGCAGACCGTGGCTACCCGAATAAACAAGGCACAACGATCACTGGGTTACCACCTGTTGCTAACCTGGCAGAAGCTACGGACGACTCAGGGCGACTCATAGCCATCGACTGCTGGCGCTTCACTGCCAACGATGACGCGTTGCTTGAGGGGACTGAGGGTGTCCAAGAGCTTACTCAACTAGAATTTTTATCAATCAAACCTCAACCCGAGGAACTACTTTAACAACAATAACACATGCACGTCGAGACAGCACAGCAACTCTATACCACCCTAGAAGGCGCACGGTATTCCTACCTTGACCGAGGACGGGCCTGTTCAAAGCTGACACTTCCTTATGTTATGCCTGAGGAGGGCTTCGGTCCTCACAGTCGCCTAGAGACACCCTTCAGTGGCGTCGGTTCCCGTGGTGTTAACAATCTTGCCTCTAAGCTGCTCCTTGCCTTGCTGCCTCCTAACTCACCTTTCTTCCGCTTCCAAGCCAACGAAAAGAAGCTTGCCGAGGACGAGACTCCACCTGAGTTAATGAGTGAGATCGAAGCATCTCTCCAAGCCCTTGAGGAGCTAGTGATGGATGAGGTTACCCGAGGTGCATACCGGGTTGCTCTTCACGAAGCCCTTAAGCATCTCATCATCACCGGTAACGCATTGTTATATCTACCGGATGAAGGAGGACTCCGAGTCTTTCACCTCGACCGCTTTGTTGTTCAGCGTGACCCTATGGGTAATTTGTTATCTGTAGCCACCAAGGAGTCTGTTGCATTCAGCACTCTTTCGGAGGAGATACGCCAACGACTACAACAACAAGATCCGAACCTTGCCGAAAGTGACGCTAAGGTGGACTTGTTTACCTCATGTAAACGGAAAGCCAAACACTGGGTGATCACTCAGGATGTTAATGGTGTAGATATTCCGTATGCTGGTGGTAAGGTCACAATGGACCGCAACCCATTCATCCCTTTAAGACTTTCTAGGATTGACGGTGAAGCTTACGGACGTGGGTTCGTTGAGGAATACCTCGGTGACATCCAAAGTCTCGAAGCGTTGACCCGTGCTATTGTCGAGGGATCGGCTGCTGCTGCTAAGGTTCTCTTTCTTGTTAACCCTAATGGCACCACACGCGCCCGGACGTTAGCTGAAAGCCCCAACGGTGCGATTGTCCAAGGCAACGCCGCTGATGTTAACACTCTCCAGCTTGATAAGTTCAACGACTTTAGGACAGCCCAGGTCACTATGGAAGCAATCAAGGACCGCCTTGGTGCTGCCTTCCTTCTCACCTCAGGTGTAGTCCGACAGGCCGAGCGTGTGACAGCCGAGGAGATCCGTATGTTATCCCAAGAGCTTGAGGCTTCCCTAGGTGGTCTTTACTCGCTCCTTGCTGCTGAGATGCAATTACCATTGGTGAAGCGCATCATGTCAGTCATGCAAAAGAAGAAGATGTTACCTAAGCTTCCTAAGGACTTGGTGAAGCCAGTTATTGTTACCGGGGTAGAAGCCCTTGGTAGAGGTAACGATCTTTCTAAATTAGATTTATTCCTTGCCGGTGCTGCTCAGGTCGTAGGACCAGAAGCTATCGGCCAGTTTGTTAATGTTGAAGACTACTTTAAGCGTCGTGCGACTGCACTCGGTATCAAGACCGAAGGACTCATCAAGAGCGCCGAGCAGATGCAGCAAGAAGCACAGATGCAACAGATGCAAGCTATGACTGAGAAGCTAGGACCAGCCGGTATTAAAGCCTTGAACGATCAGGCGTTGGCCGGTAATATGCCATCAGTCGAACCACAAGAATAAATATGGAAAGCGTTACATTTAGCGAACCCACAGAACAAGAGAATATGTCTCTTGAAGAACAGGCTGAGATGCAAGATGCACAACAAGCCACAGAACAACAGCCCGAAATGGCTGAAGCATCCCCGGAACGCCCTGAGTGGTTACCGGAGAAGTTTGATAACCCGGAGGCTTTAGCAGACGCTTACAGCAACCTCGAAAAGCAGTTCCACGAGAACAAAGCCGAGCCATCCGAGACCGACGACAACGCCACAAGCGAACCAGAGGTAACCAACACTGCTGTCACCAGCGCCTCCGAAGAATACTTCGAGACCGGTGAGCTATCCGAGGAGACCTATAAGTCCCTTGAGGCTAACGGCATTCCTAAGGAGATGGTTGATATGTATGTTAATGGCTACGAAGCCGTGGCTAACCAACAACAACAAACCTTGATGCAAGAGGCTGGTGGTCCTGAGAACTACGAAGCTATGTCCGAATGGGCAGCTACATCTTTAACAGACCAAGAACAAGAGGTGTATAACAACACTGTCGAGTCAGGGGATGTTAATGCCGCAACTATGGCGATCCGTGGTCTCTATGCTCGCTTTCAGTCGGACGGTGGAACACCTGTTTCTCTTGTCCAAGGGGACACCTCGGGAACAGCCGGGGCTTTGCCTTTTAGCTCCTCTAAGGAGATGACGATTGCTATGCAAGATCCACGCTACGGTTACGATAACAAATACCGAGAGCAAGTCTCACAACGACTATCAGTCACAACCGCATTCTAATTATGTCATCTATTATTACTTACATCCTCGACAACACACAGGAACTCTTAGCCGCCCTTTCAATGGTGGTCGCTGCTTGTTCCGCTATCGCTGCTTTAACTCCTACTCCTACGGACGACGGGTTGGTCAAGAAGCTTTACAAGGTTGTCGATTTCCTTGCACTTAACATTGGCCGCGCCAAGCAAAAATAACAACCCTTACCACACACGCGCCACATGTCTGTGTCTCTGCTAGTCAAGTTACTTATATCGTTTCCTCGGTTAGCAGAGGCATTTCGTGGTCTTATGGAAGCCTATGAAGAGAAACTATATGTTGAGCGTCACAGCAATATGCGTGATGTTATTGATGAGTGGATGCACTCCGACTCTTCGTCCGACAAAGCTCCCTTACTTTTTAGAGAAGGCCAAAGAGCAACCATGGACAACGGACCAAAAGCAGATGGTGGGGGAGATGTTACATTACATCAACGACTTAGAGAACAATGTCCGCTAAACGAAAAGGATTGTCCCTTCGCAAAGAACACAAGTCAGATAAAGGAGGCTTAACAGAAAAGGGACGCAAGTATTACAACCGAAAGACAGGTAGCAACTTAAAGAAACCGCAACCAGAGGGAGGCCCGAGGAAGCGGTCTTTTTGTGCGCGGATGTCAGGCGTCAAAGGCCCGATGAAAGATTCCAAAGGCAGGCCCACCCGAAAAGCGTTAGCTCTTAGAAGGTGGAAATGCTGAACCCCAACCCCAACACTAACAACAACACTATTATGCCAAACGTAGGAAATAAGTCGTATCCGTATACCCCCAAAGGTAAGAAAGCAGCTAAGAAAGCCGCCAAGCGGAAGGGGTTGAAGATTATGTCGAAGAAGAAGAAAGGCAACGGATCTTGAGGAAAGTAGTTATCACTTCAACAAGTTTTATTGAATAACAACTATGGCTAAGATATGTCCTAAAGGAATCGCATGGGCGAAGCGCACGTTTGATAAGTATCCAAGTGCTTACGCTAATATGGCGGCATCTAAATACTGTAAAGATCCTAACTACGGAAAAGGTAAGAAGAGATCTAAACTAACCATAAAGCGTAAGAAGAACCGTGGGTGAACTAGCAAAGTGGCGCAAGCAAAACTGGGTCCGAGTAGGCACCGACGGTAAAATCAAAGGTCCATGCGGAACCTCAAAGAACAAAAAAAATCCAGACAGATGTCTTCCATCATCGAAAGCGAAAAGCCTATCAATCTCTCAGAGAGCTGCAACAGCGCGAAAGAAGAAACGTGCAGGAGCCAAGGGCAAACAGTTTGTTGCCAACACCCCTGCTGCGCGTGTAAAGCTGCGTTTGAAGAAGAAGTAGCTCTGGGAGATGTTATTCAAATCGATTTCCTTGACCACGTGCAAGACGGCACCGATGGTCCACTTGAATGCTCAGTCTATGGTTCACTTACGGACATAGGCGATAAATACCTTACTGTTACCTCATGGCACGGCTGTGAGGATAACACAACAACTTTCACCATTATTACAAGCTGCATACGTAGCTTGGTGGTGTTTAAACCAAACGTCATCATAAAGATAGACTCCCCCGAGGCCGACGATGAGACCCACTGCGGTGGATAATCAATAACTCCGAACCCGGTTATGGACACATCAGAATGAGGACAACCTTAACAACAACTAAAGAAAACCAAATATTATGGCTAACGGAGATACATCCGCGTCCCGCTTGGGACAAGTTAACGTGGCAGGTGATGTCGACGCTTTGTTCCTCAAGGTGTTCTCAGGAGAAATCCTGACCACATTCGAAGAGTTCAACGTGATGAAAGAACTTCACACGATTCGGACTATTGCTAACGGTAAGTCTGCTCAGTTCCCTGTAACTGGCATTGCTACCGCTGCTTATCACACCCCAGGTCAGAACATTGCTGACGCCGGTAACAGCTACCTCAGTGCTATTAAACACGCTGAGAAAGTTATCAGCATTGACGATGTCTTGCTTGCCTCAACCTTCATTGCAAACATCGATGAGCTTAAGAACCACTACGATGTCCGAAGCATTTATGCTCAGGAACTCGGTAAGGCTCTTGCCAAGCGTTTCGATCTTGCAACCATGAAGACCCTTGCGGCTGCGGCACGTACTGAATCTGCACTTAAGACCGGAGCATCTGATGGATACGATGGTATAGACGGGATCGCTATCAACAGCACTGTCGCCCTTAACTCGTTAACCGGACAAAACATCCAAGATGTCCTCTTTGAGGCTGCTCAGAAGCTTGACGAGAACGACATCCCTAACGACGGAAAGCGTTTTGCTATCCTTAAACCTAAAGACTACTACACCTTGATCGCCTCTGGTGAAGAGGTTGTTAATCGTGACTTCGGTGGTCGTGGTGATGTTGCTACTGGTCGCATCCCAATGGTTGCTGGAATTAACCTCTACAAGAGTAATCACCTTAACGATATTGATGTGGACTTGTCATCCGTGTCTACTGGAGATGGTTCATCTTCCGTTAAGAATGACGTGTTTGGTGGAGGTTCCAATGGCGCTGGCTACAACGGAAACTTGGCAAAAACTCAGATCATCGGTGGACACCCATCGGCTATCGGAACTGTCAAGCTCCTTGACCTTGCTACCGAAAGTGACTACAAGGTCGAACTCCAAGGAAACCTGTTCGTAGCTAAGTATGCTATGGGCCACGGCGTCCTTCGCCCCGAGGCTGCTTTTGAAGTAACCGCCCCCTAATACCCCCTAATAACCCCAACGGTCGCACTCCTTTCTTTAATGATTGGGGTGCGGCCTTTTCCTTTTTCCCAATTACTATGGCTACCCTTACCACCAAACTTGACGCTGTTAACACCATGCTCGGTTACGTTACCGAAGCACCTGTAAACTCTATCGCTAACACTACTTCTTTGCCGCCATCTGCTGCACTTGCTAAAGGTGTTATTGACGAAGTGTCACGTGAGGTTCAACAAGATGGGTGGCATTTTAACACAGCCCAAGACTACAAGTTGGAAGCCAACGCCTCCAATAAGTTTGTGTTACCTGACAACGTCCTTCAAGTGGACACAGTTGACACCACCTATGATGTAGTCCAACGAGGCACCACATTGTTCGACCGTAAGAACTACACTGATGTATTCACTGTAGATGAGCTTAAGGTTAACATAACATTTTTACTTGAATACGAAGAGCTACCAGAACAGGCTCGACGTTACATCGCCCTCAAGGCATCCCGGATGTTTGCTAACAGACTTGTTGGCTCCCGTGAGATTGAGGCACTTATTTACCGTGATGAGATTCGCGCCAAGGCAGCTATGGAAGAAGCTGAAGGCAACAACTCAGATCGAACCATTTTCGACAACTACGACACCGCTACACGTATCGGCATCAACCGCCGCATTGACCTTGCTTAAACGATGGCTAACATAACAACTACCGTTCCTAACCTCATCCAAGGGGTCAGCCAACAGTCACCTCAGGTGCGCCTAGCTGGTCAATGTGAGGAACAGATCAACGGTCTTTCCACCGTCACCAAAGGACTCACCAAGCGTCCCCCGGCACGGCTCATAGACAACCTAGGGGCTGTAGCTCTTGAGGGTGACTTCCTGCACTTCATCAACCGAAGTGAGACTGAAAGGTATGTTGTTACTATTGAGCATCGGACCACAGGTGACGGCACAGGTGTTATCAGGGTGTTCAACCTAGAGACAGGACTTGAGGCATCTGTTGAAGGAGCCACTGGTGGTTACCAAGTCAGTGGTGATTATCTTAAACTAGCAACAGCTAACAAGTCCCACGAACAACTTAAAGCTCTTACCATAGGGGACAGCACGTTCCTTCTTAACACTGATGTTACTGTCGCTAAGACAGCCGAGAAGTCCGAGGCGCTTGATTCGTCCCGTGCCTTAGTGTTTGTTAAACAAGGAGACTTCGGTAAGAAGTATGGTCTTAAGTTTAGAGACAAAGGAACCTTTAGTGGAGGTGGTGCAAAATTCCAAGTCACTTGGGTTCGCGATCAAAGCGGAGTGTTTAGTATTAAATACGCTTACAAGATTCAGTCTATTACCCTTATCAGTGGAGGCTCTAATTATGATGAGGATGACGAGCCAACCTTAGAGTTCCCGTCAGATGTTGATTGGGACGTTCGTCCTGAGTTTAACATTACAGTAGACCCTACTACCCAAGCAGTAACCGGTATAACACTTCTACACCCCGGTCTTACTGTTGAGTATGACTCGGCTCAGACCTTCTCTACAAACGTTGATGCGTCCCCTGCGTTTGATAAAGTATTTGTTACATCTAAGAAAGCTACAGGAAGTACCAACGACGCAGCCGATACGACCAACATTGCAACTGGTCTTTCACAAATCCTTTCCCAGCATGATGTAACATTAACGCTCGTAGAGGATGGGACTAACGATAAATCAGGCAGTCAAGCCGTATCAACTAATTACACCTCAAAGGACAAAGACGGCTCTATCCTTATCAATCGCAATGACGGCCAAGACTTCTTCCTTGAAGCATTCGATGGTCTTGCTGGTTCCGGCCTAGGACTCGTCCACAAGGAAGTCGATTCGCTTTCGGATCTACCTGTGCGTGGTCCTGATGGTTTCCGTGTAGCCGTGCGTGGCTCTGCTGACGCTAACGAGGACGACTACTATCTCCGCTTTGAGACTAATGACGGTCAATCCTTTGGTGAAGGCGGCTGGGTAGAAGACGTAGGAGCAGACCTCGACATCGCTCTCGACCCTAGCACCCTTCCGCTCCAGCTTGTTAACACCGGGGTAAACACCTTTACAATTAACACTACCCAATGGGCCAAGCGTAAGTCAGGTGATGATGAGACCAACCCATTTCCATCCTTTGTCGGCAAGAAGCTTAACAACTTTGTCTTCTTTAAGAACCGCCTAGGATTCATCTATGAGGACTCTGTGGTGCTTTCAGAAGCCGGAGAACTCTTTAACTTTTTTAGGACCACCGTAAGGACTCTGTTGGATACCGCTCCGATTGATGTTACATCTGCCACTGCTAACGTAACAAACCTTCGAAGCAGCGTAGCCTTCCAAGAGAACCTGTTGTTATTTGCCGACCGGGGACAGTTTGTTCTTAAGGGTGATCCCTTGACCAACGAAACAATCACTCTTGAGGCAGTCACCAACTATGATGTTAACACATCTGAAGATCCCCTTGCTGTTGGCTCTTACGTATATTTCCCATTTAAGCGCGGTAACTTCCTTGGTATGCAAGAGTATTCTCTCAATGCCACCACGGACGTTTACGACTCGGATGACATTACCACACAAGTTCCAGGATACATCACCAACGGTAACATCCTTGTAACATCAGGGTCATCGGCCACCGACCTCATTGCTCTTAGCTCAGGAGGCGACACCATCTACGTCTACAAGTATTTCTTTAACGGACGGGAAAAGGTTGTTAGCTCATGGAGCAAGTTCAAGATGCCCTTCAATGTTCTAAGCCTAGAGTTCATCAATAGCTCCCTGTTTGTTGTTGGTGACAAAGATGGGGACACCCTGTTGACTGAGATGAAGTGTGAAGAGCTACGGCTTGAGGATGACACCCTTGACGGCTTTACGATCCACCTTGACATGCTCAAGAAGAAGACCTTTGTTGGTAACCCAACCTCTACACCTACGGACACCTTGATTGACCTCGGGTTCACTCCCGGTCCTGATGATGTTGTTGAGGTGTATGACAGCCACGGCAACCGAGTTGTTGTTAATTTTGTCAATGTCAACCAAGCAAGCATTCAGTCCTACAACCGGACGTGCTTCAGCGGTCTTCGATACAACCTAGAATACACCTTCAGCGAACCAGTGTTCAAGCAAGGTAACCCACCAGTGTCCTCAGGTCTTGCCCGCATGATCCTTAGAAACGGCACCTTGTTCTTTACGGACGCTTTGGATTTCCAAGTTGAGGTAACACCTATTGCTAGAGACAAGCGTATCTTTACCTACAGTCCTAACGTCATTAACATCACCTCGACGGACACTTTGCTTTCACAAGATGGTAAGTTGCGATTCTCGATCTTTACACAAGCCAAGGATTCGCTTATTAAGATTGTTAACTCAAGTGCATTTGCATCTAACTTCCAAGCCTGTGAATTCGAAGCCAACGTCCATACCCGTTCAACTAGAATATAAAACCGTCTACCTTAGGTCAGCCCGTAAATCTGACTGTGAAGAGGTAGGCATAAACATGCGCCACATCGACAAGCTTGAATGTTTGTTAACCAGTGGGTCCGCGCCAACCGCTGCTTTATCCTTAGGATTAGAGCAAGATTACCATACGTGGACTATATGCGCCAAAGACGACCACGCTCCCTTAGCTTGCTTTGGGATCGGTGAGCTTGTCAAGGACACCACCAACTACATCTGGTTGTTAATGACCGATAGGCTGCTTCAAGTTGCGGGCTTTGAGTTTGCTAAAGCTAGTAAAGCTTGGCTTTCCTTTATTGTTAACCACTACAAACTACCATGTGTCAACCACGTCCACGTCCAAAACACCACAGCTATTCGATGGCTTAAGTGGTGCGGTGCTGAGTTCTCCGAGGACTCCACCTCCGACTTCCTTTCATTCCAAATCAATCCCTCTTTATCTAAATAACAATTATGTGTGAACCTATCTCGATGGCTATGGGTGCTGCCAGTGCTATATCATCCTTTGCTGGGCAACAGGCTGCGGCAAGCGCCCAAGAACAAGCTCAAGCACAAGCCTCTGCTGCTGAACAAGTTAGAGCGCAGCGTGCGAATACAGCTATACAGGTTAGGGCTGGGCAAGAGAACATCGCGAGGTCGCAACGAAAAGAAGCAGCGCAACTTCAAACAATGGAAGCTAAGTCTCGCGCTAGGCTTGTTGCATTAACAGAAGCCGGTGTTGGGGGTCGTTCCTTAGATCAAATTCTAGGAGCAATGACAGCCAAGAGTGCGAGATATAGCGCGTCCGAGGAACGACAAAGAAAACTACAAGCACAGCAAACGTCCTTTGAGATGGAAGAAGGAGCCATACGCTCACGCATGAATCAGCTTCGTATTAATCAACCAATCAAACAAGCCAGCCTATTGGAATCAGGGTTACAAGGCGTTCAAACAGGTCTTTCTACATTTCAACTACTCCCTGCAAAAACTAAGTCAGATAACTAATGACAACTGAAGAACTTAAAAAAGCCTTATCTCAACAGTCACGCGAGATTGTTAATGTAAACGTAGGTCAGGTTCCGGTACAACCAACCGTAACTCGGGGAGGTCAATATAACGTAGTCACTGCTCCTACACCTAAACAGAACTCCCTGACTCGATTAGCAACAGCTTTAAACCAATTACCACAAATTGCAGGGCAGTTTAAAAACATCCGACAGAAAGCTGGTATTGAAAAGGTTCAAGCAATGGACCCTCAGGATATTAAAGCTGAGTTAACGCGTAGAGCAGAAGCCGGTGATCAGGAGTCCAAGAATTTTCTATTTGACTGGGGGCATCAAGAAGCGGTCGATAAAGAACTTTACAACCAGTTGTTTAAGTCTGAGATCCGACCCGCCTTAGATCGGTTAGAACAAGATTTCCAGAACTCCAGCTTACAGGATATTAACAAACAGCTTACGAAAGACGGGAAGATTGACACAGATGAGAACATCCAACAGCGTTTAGTCGAGGCGTATAAGCAAGCTATCCCCGAGGAGATTAACGAAATGGTGGAGAATTTTCCAAACCAAGTTTCACTCCATAACCAACTGTTACTTCAGTTACCCGCCTTCGCTTCACGAACTCATGCCCAGTTAGTTGACAAACGACAGAAGTTTTTAAATGACAGCATGTATCAAGAGATTGGTTCTAGCTTATCAGGACTACGAGATACGCCTACAGCACAAGTCACTCCACCCGGAGACAATGTCGAGATCACTGGCGGGTTGGGAATGTTACCACCACTTACAGGAGACCCGTTCCGAGATCGCAGCGAAGAATCTGAGCCGGACCTTTCACCTCAAACTGTGCAAAGCAACATCTCAATCTACTCGCCGCAAAAAGGAGGTAAGCTTAAGAAGATGGAAGGAGGCTACACCTCATCACGGCCCGGAGCCAACGGTAAAAGCATTGTAAGAACATTAGAAGATTTTCGAAAAGATCCAGAGAATACTGTGGTCACTGTTGCGGGTAACCCGGAGTTCTATGGACGTCGTTACGTTGTTGAAAGAATGACGTATGAAACCAAAGACGGAACTCAGCACACGCTTACTAATGTTCCTGTTATGGTTCACGATACCGGCTCCGCGTTTGAAGACGCTCCCGAAGGACGCTTTGACATACCTGTAGATAAGGACTCCAACAACGCAATGATGGCGAAAAACGATGCACTGCTAAAAGGTATCTCATTTATACGCGATCAAGACAAGGAGACAGAAAAACCAGAACAGGTCACGAAGACTGCTGGCCAAGTAGTTAAACAAAGCAGGAACGATTATCAACACAAACTAAAAAGCCGTGCTGAACAGATGTCTGTGTTAATTAACAACACTCAAAACAACGCGCTTCGGGATGCCGGGACCAACGTCGATCAAAGTAAAATTAAAAACCAAGTAATAGCAGACACGACCCGAGAACTGTTATTGTCAGTCAGTGACGGCAATCTTGAAGAGGTAGGGGAGTTTGTTGATCTAGCTAAAAAAGGTTTAATAACAATCGGAGGAATTCCATACGACGCCGCATTACTGACCGCAGTCACAAAAGCGATAGCCAGCAAACAAGAGGATCTCGACCGTCAAGAAGACCTAGACAAAGATAAGATAGGCGAGGACGAAGCGGAAGAACTTCTAAAGAATATCGCAGGCTTGCGCGGTTCGTCAGACACAATGGGACCGGGAGAGTATAAGAAATCTTTGGATGACCTTGAAAAACAAACATCTCAATTAAGAAGTAGAGGCGAACTAGGACAAGCCGCTTATAATAATGTTATATCAGAGATAAACAGATCTCGCGAAGGTGACCTTAAAACTAGCGATGAATGGGCCAAACCTGGCTTTCGAACCAGCATTCACAACGCTTTTCACGCTGATGCAGGAGAGATTTATCTGGGACGTAAGTTTATGGATGTTGCGGAATCACTCGGTAACTCAATGGAGCCGTTTATTAAAGCTGACGCGTTTAATATCACTAACCCTAATAGCAGAGAGATTCTAAAGGACATCGTGCAAGGCGCAGACCGGATTGCTTTTGATAGTGCAAGAACGGCAACCTTAAACCAGATTGTCCCTCAGTTTGAAGAACGAGGATTAACAGAAGCAATAAACTTCCAAGTCCCCGTCGAAGGAGATTTAGAAGGACCACCCGAACCTATACGTGATCTGTATCGTCGTCTGTTTGAAGAAAACTATAAAACCTCCGTCCAGTCCGTTTATACGAGATTAAAAGGATCTCTGGAAGCACGCGCAGCCAACAAAGCTCAAGCCCTAGAAACATCAGTGTCCACTTCGTTAGAAGAAGGAGAACCAGTAGAAGGTTTATCTGAAGAGGCAAGTAGGCAGATGAGATACGACGATGCCGCCAAAGCCGTAGAGGAGCGTTTAGGAGGGACCGATCTGCTTGACGAGAAAGGTGGACTTCAAATCAGAAACCGAGAACTACCAACTTACTATCTACGTAAACTTGTTAAGACGTTTGCGCCGGAAG
>WLWF01002471.1_pt1 | contig 13305 bp, 10 predicted proteins | sample 6718331 | NCBI WGS metagenome assembly WLWF01 (sample SAMN12718692, study PRJNA515312) | sponge metagenome | isolation source: marine sponge | host: Mycale hentscheli | place: New Zealand: South Island, Marlborough, Capsize Point | collected 2003-05-01
TTCTCTTAGCATTTTTCGATCTTAGCAAAAATGTCGTAAACCTTAGAAATTTGATATGTATATTCGAAGAGATTGTATCAAAAACAAGCAAAGAGTCTCAAAGTACACGAAGTCCATCGAAAATGCCAAACGGACGTGCTCGCCAAAGAAACACTCGCCACGCAAACCGACAAAGGCAAACCAATTCTGTGCGAGCAGTTCCCGTCGAGTCAAACGAGCCACCAATCATCGTCCAAGCAACCGAAGCGATACCGGATCAATCGCAGAGAATCAGAGAACTTGAACAACAATTAGCATTAAAGACAGAACTGGCCGACAACCAGAGAATCCACATCGAGGGGATGATGGATACGTGTAAGAAGAGCGAGCAAGAGATCGAAGACCTCCACGGAGTAATCGATCAATATAGTCTAAGATTAGATAAAGCAAACGATGGAACTCTTTGTGCCTTTCAAGAAGAAGAATTGAAAATGTTGACACGAGATATGGATAAACTTGAGAAAGATAATATGATTTTGCTGCGAGACGCTCAGAAGGCGGTAGAGGAGGGATACTCTTTTGAGGTAAAAAAAGCAATGGCACTCGGCAAATGTATGTCAAATCCAAAGTTTGAGGAAGGTTCGATTATTTCCTATGAGGGTCGATGGTTTGTGAGAATATCAAAGAAAAACGTCGATAGACTCTCGGCGGCTCACGAACACAACGAATACAGAGTAAACACTGCCGAGGGACTCGCCGCATTTAATTCTTCGTAGTGTCGTTAGTTAGAAATTTGATATTGAGTTAGAAGATATTTTTTATCAAAATACACAGAAGTATTCTTACAGAATGCCTGCTTTCGATATGGATCAAGCACGAGTCAAAACTATCAAGAAACTTCAAAAGAAGCTCGCAAAGTACAAAGAGATTGAAATCGAAAAAATGGTCGAAGAGAAATGGGATGAAGCGACACAAAAGATTGCATCGCAACTGGCGACAGCATTGGCAGAAAACGAGAAACTCAAAAAACAAAAGACAAAAAAAATACCAGAAGGTTTTGTGATGATAGAAGAAAAATCTTTCGACAAGGTAGCGAAAGACCTCATGAAAGTTTCAGAGGAAAACAAGAAACTCAAAAAGAAGAATGAACAGTGGGCGGAAGTTGTCAACACAGCAACCGCAAAAATCCAACGAAAGTATGAAGAACTGGAAGCAGAAAACGAGAAACTCCAAGAAGAAAACGAGGCGAAGGAAAAAAAAATGAAGACACTCGTAGAATATTCAAACTCACTGACAGTTCAGGCGAACGCCGATAACGACTCTCTAAAAGAAGAAAACGAGAAACTCAAAGAAGAGTTGGACAAAGCGAATGACGAACGCTATAAGATGTGTCAGATAGCGAATGCTAATGGTTGGGATATCTATCCAACTGACAGTGAAGAAGAAGAAGAAGAAGATAAACCAGATCGATGCGTATCGTGCGATAAAACATTCGACCTTTCCTACACTATGAGACACGCCGACAAAGAAACAAAACAGAAATATGATGAATATTTCGGCTCAGAAGATGATGGTGGAGATTTGTGTACCGAGTGTCTCAATAAATAATTAATCCTCGTCATCGCTAAATACAAAACTCCAGAAACCATCCTCATCGATTTTAACTTTATAATCTTCTTCTTGTATTTTTTTATGAGAATTAGGATGGGGGACACACCCACCTTCATCAATCTCTTCGTCGCTTGACGAAGCTTCTCCTTCGAAATCGCTATCCTCTTGTTCTTCAAGGAAGGGTTTTATTGTTTCAACTAATCCTTGTAAAAACTCTGATAAATCTTTTCGATCGACAGAATCACATAAATCAATAATTTCACACAATCGTTCCATTTATTATTCTTTATAAAATATTAGGGGATTATTTAATTTATCGATACCCCCTAATCCCCTTTTTTTTACTGATATCAAGTGAGACTTAAAATATCAAGTAGTGCTTGATAATCACTTTTTTTTATTGTATGGCGATCGATAAATTATCACCTATTAGAGATCTTTTTTTTACTGATATCAAGTGAGACTTGATATTTTAAGTATGACTTGATTTTACTTTTTTTGCTGTTCTGCCATAATTGTTTCGGCGAAGTTAAGATCTGTATTTATTTTTTTATCGATTCTGTAAATAACTCCAGAATAACTATCCACCTGTGCTTCTGATCCATCTGGATCTAATATCGCTGTTTTAACGTCTGATAAGACTGTAGGTTTCGTAACAGTAAACACAGGACCACCGCCAGAATAATTGACAAAATCTCCCTCAGCATTATATTTATCGACGACAGCGAGGACTTGCATCGGGTTTGCTTCACGATAATAATTAGCATCTGATAAGATATTAGAACTTAGCAAATAATATCCTCTTAATTGTTTTCGAGGCAACTGAGACGCACTTATCGCCGTAGAATTAGCATTCACAGTAATCGAATTGAGATTGAAATAGTTTGCCGTGCCGGTGAACATCCAACCAGCAGTATCACCATAATCCGTCGCTAAAGGCGCCTGAGTGGAATAAAGATTCGCACCAAAGGGATTGACACGATATTCTTCTGAATCAATCGAAGTAATATAAGCATTTGTTGTCGCACCAGATACATTGGTATTTACATTATTCATCCTTGTATTTATATTTCCAAGGACTGAAGCATTGGGATAAAATTGACGATAACTAAATCCTAATATTCCCCAGAGTGATTCATCCCATAAATCCTCTGTAATTCCCATATCGGTGATTGTAATCCCACATTGACTATCAATGACAACCTGTCTCTCAAGATTGGGATTCGGGCTGGGAAAGGTATGACTTATATTTTGCTTCTTTATGACATCGATATCTGGATAAGGCATCATGCTCGGAGACCACGTGACGTAATTCGAAACTTTATTTATTTTATAGCAATCCACATCCGCTTGACCAGAAGGGGGAGGAGCAATCTCATTCGATGCTGGGTCTGGATCTCCAGCATTATAGAAATTACCAGTTTTTTCAGCAGTATGGAGATTCTTCCATTCAAATCGATTATCCACTGAACTAAAATCTAATAAAGGATTATTTGCTCCTAACATTGCTCGCCTACATCCTGAAGAATTGACATATTGTTGATGACCATAAAATCCTGCGTAATTATATCCTGTATTTAACATTATCGCCGCATTACCATAACCATTGAAATGAAAATCATAACCTATTCTACGACCATTTCCATCTGCCGAGGTTCCCCCAATCTTCGTCCCTTGGATATGTGGATATCCGGCCGTGGGACTCGTACCTGATCCACCTGCGAATGCTGTCTTTGTTCCATCAGAATAAAACATCTTTGGAATACCTCCGATATTTTCTGTCGTAAAAGCAATTGTTCCTGAGGCGGTCTTTCGAGCAAATCCATAAACTAAATTACTGTATGAATTACCTTCAGACTCTGAACCATTCACATTTGCCGAAGATGAATTATAATAAACATAAATCGGCAAACTTGATAAATCTTTCGCATAAGCATTATATATGGCAGGATCCTGTGTTGAAAATCCTTGGGTCATTCCTGAACCTGAGAATGTTAATGGATTTGCTGGCATATGAGTCATATCGTTCCCTATGACAAATTCAGCGGTCTTATAATTTATCTCTGTTATATACGAAAATCGAGAAGCATTGAAAGAAAAGTCATTAAAAACATCCCACCATCTATAAGGATTGATATGTAGAAATCTCGCTTGATCTTCGAACGATGCATTCAGCGACCCGCTTGTTGTTTGAAACTTCGTTTGAAGAAAAGAATCTGTATAATTACTATTTGAGATTCGATTCCCTGAAATTAATTCTGGATATAATTTCCTCTGGACGTCAAAGAAATCTCTAATCTTTGTAAGATTATCATCCGTCCATGAAACACTTGTTTCAATCACTGCGGTTCCGGAACCAGCAATCGGCATATCTTTTATTATCATCGCTCCAGCAGCAGCAGATGTGAATGATGTTGACGATGATGACAATTGTTCGAATGCCTTACGTCCCTTGACAACAAACTCAGGTCTTTTGAAACCAACATAAGCATAATTATTGAGATAATCGAATGAATCATCTGATGTGTTTTCTGCTGGAGATACCCCACCGATAGGATTAAACTGAGAACCTTCCTGATAAGCATCCCATTTATCTTTTCCGTAAGTTGTGTAATTCGCTGCAGGGAAACTCCTGTAAAGAGTTGAATTAATTATATTTGAATACACTGATGGATTTGCTGGTGCGGGATAATTTGGTTGAGGTGTTCTGTGATCCCAAGACTGAGGTATAGGATCATCTGTTTGAATTAATTGATCTGTGATAGTATTCGCAACATTCGAAGGAGTATCATATCCAGCATCAACGGATAATTTAACTTTTTGTGAAAAAGGAATATAGTCCATCAATGCTGGATCTCGAAAATGGACTTTACTTTCTCCTGAACGATCCGCGAAGGGTTCTTTAATTATCGCTTCTAAATAATCAGTCGCCGCCGCCGAAGCATTCGCAAATCCTGTTGTATCGAGAAAAGAACCATTCCAGATAATTTTATCTTTGACAAATATTGTAAATCGAGAATTATCTTGTTTTATTTTCCTTATGACTGCCGAACCATTATTCGCAGCAGTTGGAAGACCTGTAGTCGTATCAAATTGAGGATGGGCGACGTGAGCATTATGAAGATGCCCAACAAACATTAATGAATCCATTGAAGCATTAATATTCCAATCTGGAGCATAGATATGCGATGAGTTTTGACTAAAAGTATTTAATCCAGTATCTTGATTATCAGGGAAAGTCCAATATCCTGATGCGTTCGTCGGAACTTTTTTTGTAGAAGAAGCAGAACCAAATCTTCTCGGCAAAGTAATATTCATATCTCCATTTGTATTTTTATAATACTGTACGACAATTGATACTTCATTATCTCTAAGAGGGATTTCTTCCTCGACTTCTGTAAAAGTTTGTCGACCATATCCTTCTGGGAGTGGATAGTTGTAAGGTAGTCCCCCTTCATCAAATCCAACGAAACAAACATTTGAAGCACTGACATATGTAATTTTTGTATTATCACCTAATTCTTTGCCCTTAAACTCGATCACTGAAGACCCAGCACCTCTCTCGGAAATATAAGCTGAGTTAACTGAGACTTGATCACCAACATTAAGTTCTAAACCGTCTGCGACTTTATTTGTAAATAAAGATTTATCAGAATCGCTAAGTTTCGAGGCACTATATTCCACGGAAGATAAGCGATTACAATCTAAAAGAAGAGTCTGTGTATATCCGGACATTTATAAAAGAGGAAGTTATTTTATTTTTTTTTATTAAATCTGTTTTTTAAGCGAGTTCAGTGAAAATGTATCCACCATTCAACTGAGTAATCTTAACAAGTTCTAACCACGAACGCTGAGTATATGCCGCCTCATTATCTAATGCATCGTATTTGAAAAAACTCTCAATACCTCTGCTATTAATTCTTTCATTACGATTAAGTCTGTTGCTCAACCAACTGAAACGACCAGTAAGTCCTCGACCAGTGTTTGCCCCCGCCCTCGTGCCTTCTTTCTGTGTGTATCCCATAAACTCATCACCCGTTAAAGCGACGCCCTCAGCACTATACTCCTCACGAGTTACGAATGCCGGAACACCTTCCGCCTGTGCGACATTATGGAAATGTCTTGCCGAATTAGAAACATCAATGGGATACAGGAATCGATCATTGTATTTGATATTGGTCGTAATCGTCCCATTACTTCCAGTAGTAGCACCAAAAGTATAATCGACCTCAGGAGCCATCGCGTGGAACTTATTAAGAATAGACTGATCATCTGCCGCATTACTCTGGATACCCTGAATAACCTTCGTGACTATACGACCAGCACCACCAAGATTTCTTATCTGAGTACTCTGGGCAGTCGTCGAAGAAACTGAAAACTTAGAATGACGATAATCAAAATGATTAATAGTTATCTGCTGATTTGCCTCGGCATAGGAATCCATCATATTTTGAGGATAGTAAATGTAATCAGCAATAAACTTCACCTGAGTCTGATCAATGGTATATACTCCCTGAGCAACACCAGAAGCGGAACATGCTCGCTCTTCATCTCCAGCAAAAGTTAATTCAATCGAAACTTGTTCCTTCATCATATAGAGAGGCAGCTGAGTCTGTTTTAACATAGGGAAAAGGTCGCTCAAGGCAATCTGAAAGACTGGTTCATTCTTGATATTGGCAAAATCAGGAAGTCGTACATCCGGAACTTCCGAGTCAAGTCCATCACTATATTCCTTACCAGTCGAAAGACCATAAGTGGGAGCACGAGTATCATTCTCAGCACCTCCAGCAAGCGTCTGCGAGCTGTTATCATAGCGGAACTCGTGGGCAATGCATCGTCCACTCTGGGGAAGTTCACGCTCTAACTGATGCTCGTTGTTAATAAACAACGACTTATATGCCGTGAGGAAATTGTATCCATCAATCTCCTGAAGAGTTTTCGTTCCAACCTTGAGAGCCGCTCTCTCAATCAAAGCAGCAATCCCGACATTAGGAGGGAAGAAACGATCTAAACCATCGGGTGCCTGAACCGCTAAGGTTATTTTGCTGTGAGAATGTAGAATACCTTTGTTTAACAGAACAAATCGACAGAAAGTATCAGAAATAACCACAGGATCAGTAATCGAAGTTTCAACATCCGTCGCAGTTGTGGTGTCCATTGGCGACACCTGTAGTAAATCTGGAACCATTGCTTCATTTGGAACCGGAGCTCTTTCAATCATATTCGCATCTTCAACACTATCCATTGTTTTATAAATGAACAAAATAAAAAAAAACAAATTAAATAAAATTATTTTACTTAAGACATTACCTGAAGACCACCCTGACCAAATACAAGAGTATTCTTCGCGTGAGCAAAGACATAGAATGCCTGTGGAGAATCATCCGTCAATCCAAGACTCATATTGATACCAAAATTAACTCTGGAGAAATCGACACCCTGATCGGAAATACGATCAAAAGCAACTCCCACACCAAAACCACAACCACCATCAGCGAAATCTTTATCAAATCGAGGATCATCCGATAGACGAGTGTTGACCTGATTGATAGAAGTTCTCTTAATATCAGCAAACTTTTGAATCGCATCCATATAGTAATAGATCAACTGCGGATCAACTGTCTGATCGTCAGGATCACCCTGCTGAATTGTATTAACATTGAAATCCAGAGGGAACTTCGTGCCGTTCCTTGTGAAAAATATCTCTGTAATATCGGCAGAAGATCCATCGGTGTTTGTGGGATAGAGAGTCGCAAGACCATCATAGAGTAAGTTATTGATATGAGCTGCCGGAACAATGTTCGCAAATACTCCTAAAACTCTCGATAAACCTAACTGGAAATTGATAATACCATTCGCAGAATTAATCGTCTGATAATAAGCATTGATAGAATTGTATTCAAAAGTCGAAGAGGTCTGCGACTTGAGCTTCGCCATCGTAGGACCATCGGGTTCCATTGTCTCGCAAACGATAGAGATATCGGAATACTCATAGAAAGAATCCGTGAGAGATGCCGATGAATCCGTCTGCGAATGGAACACCTGAGAGTCCGGAGCAAGATGGAGTTCAACCAAAAGACCACCAATCGCCTCCCTCATCAGAGGAATTGGATTGCGACCATTGAAAAGACCACACGGCAAAGCACAGCAGAAATGATTGGCACCATTCGTCGCAGATGCTGAAGGAATATTTACCACTGATTCTTGCTGGGCGGCATAGTTAGGGAGAATTAATGCTGAATTGTAAAGATGTCCCATATTATCTTGCTGGGAGGAAGTCACTGGGAGATAGGAACTAAGGAAGCGATTGTAATGACGAATGGTCTCAATCGTCTGCCCAGTTTTCTGAGATTTGATCGTGAGAGTATCAATCGTCGAATAAATACCTAATTTCTCACTCATAGCAAGAGGAGAAGCAACAAATGCCGATGAAGCAGAACCATTCGACAAAAAGGTTCTGAAATCACCAGTAAATCTTAGAGTATTTCCAAGGAGCATAGCATCCTGCTCACCGATAATAAATTGAATGACTGGATTACCATTCCTGTACGAGATCTTAGAGTTCGACGTCACATTGCTGGGAACGATTTCGAGATTGTGCTGAGTTGCCATATTTTATGATATGAGACTTAAAAAAAAATATTTTATTTAATTTAAAATTATGGAAGTTCTATCTTAGACAGACAAATCGATCAACCTTTAGACCTGAACATCCAGACCACCCTGCTTGATTACAAGGCGACGGATGTGAGAAACATAATTCATCCAAAGGTGATTCTTAGCCGGACCCGAGGCGCCCGTGTATTCTACCTGAAGATTGAAATCCTTTCCACGAGCATCATAAACAGCATTGCGACCCAGAGCAAGGGCACGACCAATGAAGAAGTTTTCACGGAAGGAACGGAATGATAAGGGTTCGATGTCTGCCATCGCAAGAGCCTTCTCTGCTTCTATACACCATTGTTGGGAAATAGAATATCCTCCCGAAATCTTAGCAGTTTCAACCTTACGAGAAGGATTGATCTTACCATCATATATCAACTGATAGTTTTGAAGTTGATCAGCAATTCCTACAAGACCAGATCGAGAAGAGAAGTTAGTTTCATCATCTTCATCGAAATCAATTCTGTAAGTTCCATCAGCAGCGAGGGAAGAAGCCGAGGTATAGATCGTTGCATCCGTGGGAACACAGAGGATTGAAGTCGCACGACTTTCAATGAGGGGCAGACGAATGTTAGCAACTAAATCATCTTTCACTTGAGAATATCGATAGTTAGTAAATGTTCGATAATCATAGTTCATCGTGCCACCTTCTCGCATCATAGCCATCATGGAGGACTCATAACCATCTGGAACACTTATCTGTGCGACAACCATATGAACATCACTTACAGTATAGATCGGTTGATACTCTAAAAGAGCACCACCAAAATCTTCAACAGATTGAGATACTATATGGATATCACCATCAGTGGGATAACTTTCTCCCATAGTATTTGAAACATTCGCATCCAGAGTGACTTTGATTTTCGAAGTTCCTACTGCCGTCCCCGCTCCACCAGTGACATATTCTATATCTTTAATCGCTGCTGTAGAACCATTCAAACTCGCATTATCCAGAGTTACGAAAGATATCTCTTGACCAACAACAAAAGGGAATACTGGAATCGAAGTCTGATTCTGATCACGAGCAACGAAGAAGGAACTGATCGCGGAACCATTCTGCCACGAACCATTCGTGATACTACCATTATCCGAACCATTGACAGAATGGAAGACTGGATTGAGACCAAGACGTCTGTTTCTCATCGTGCTGTCTAACTGACGGAAAACCTTCTTCTGATCTTGAAGCAAAATCTCTATGAATAAACCATCCGTGAGTAGAGCAGGGAAGACTGCCTCATTGCGGAACAGTCCAGTGTTTAATTCTAATTCACCAGAGACTTGCTGTAAATCATAAGCATCAGTGCTGGTAAAACTCGTAGACAGTTTGGTATTATCCTGAACACGAGTACAATAAGGATTTGATAGACAATTTCCTTGAAGAGTTTTTGATGTCCCTAATGTTCCACGACACGCAGGATCATATCCAGTAGCACCATCCGTGAGAACTCTTTTGTTTACCAGATTTTGATTGGTCTCATAATCGAAGCGAAGAGCAGTCAATACATCATAACCTTCAATCTCTTCTAAGAGAGCAGTCTTGCGACCCGTAAATACTCTTACAGATCGAATCAAAGAATGTAATCCGGTCTGAGCATCTAACTGGAGTCTCGCAGCCAACGATGCACTCGCAGCACCATTCGGCAGAGCAATCGAAACATTAAACTTTAATTTCGTTTGACTTAAATCAATAAACTTAGAAGTCGGTGGAATATATAAATCTATTCGACCTCCTGCTCTGTAATCAAGTCCATTTTCAGATGGAACCGATACAAAAGTTTGTCCTGTTTTTACTTTATCAGAAGATACGAAGAATTGTGACATTTTATAAATTAACAAACATAATAATTAAAAATCTTATTTTTCAAATATTTTAAAAAGCACCCGATGAACCAGTGATTGACATTTTCGCAGAAACTGGTGCCGATGCTACAAGTCCCAACGACTGGTATGCTGGACTTACTTTGGTTGTTTGAATACCTGCCTTCGCTGGATCTTTGTTAGGATCTACAAGGGGAGCAGCATCAGATTGTTTCTTTTTCTCATCTTTGCCAAGACTATCGATACCATCTAATAGACCTCCAACAAGACCTACAGCACCTCCTAAAAGTTCCAGAGGAGGGAATGCCGTTCCAACAACATCCATCGCTGCTCCTGCCATTTGAAAAGAATCACCCCACTTCTCAGTAGCATCATCATTGCCGAAGAAGTTTTTACCCTCACCAAGATTCGCAAATCCTTCAACTGCGTCTGTAATTCCACCAAAATCTCCTGCCGCTTTACCTCCTATCTCTGAAACCGTCGAAAGACCCGCTTCCGATAAAACTTTACCAGCACCTCCTTTCTTTAAAATACCCTTGATAATAGCAGAACCAACCCCAGAAGATCCAATCTCTTCCTCCGCAACCTTACCTCCCGCCTTACCTGCCGCCGCCGCAGCATCTTCAGCACCAGTCGCCGCACCTATTCCCGTCGAACCTAATTTAACAGGAGGCGATGCAACTGCTTGCTCTCCTTGAGTTAACTTACTGAAAGTTGAAGAAATCTGTGCTTGTCTCTCAGCTGTCTGTTTGGCGAGACCAGCACCAACACCACCAGCAGAACCCATATCTTGTCCTAAACTATAAGCACCAATTCCCGTACTTAAAAGACCTTTTCCATCTTCAGTCCCTTGAATCGCAGCATCCTCTTCGAACGTTGTGCTATCATCTGCCTCATCTCTTGTCTGCTGCTTTTTAGCATTCTGATAATCACCCAAGACTTTATTATTATGTTCCGTAATTAAATCATTCGCCTGTAGAGTTCGAGCATTGAATGCGGAACCTTCACTTAAAGTTTGAGAAAATCCATATACTGACGCCATTTTATGAAAGAACAATTATTTTATTTTAATCCTCCTGAATATTTTTTTTCACAGATCCACTAAATAATAATCGATCACCTTCTGCTAATTGCTCGTGAAAACATTTGAAGGCACGTGCTGGATTTGACTGAAGATCTAAATACAAAAAATCATATCTCTCTTCTGTTGCCTTGTGATATATCTTTTTAAAATTATCATCTCCACCAAACATTCCGGAATATTCTGAACTTATCTTCTCTAATTCCGACATATTCTGTAAATTAAGACAAATAAAAGCATTCGTATTATTTCTAATCACTGGTCCCAATGCCTTAAATGACTGCACGGATATCGCCAAAAGACCTATACCAAAATGTCTTGACCTTGTGACTAAAGAGTTCAAATAACTATTACGTTTCACTGATCCTAGGATATCATCGAAAATCATTCCAATGAAAGGTCTGTCATCATCAGAAAAAGATTTCTGTTGGGTTATTAGACCTCCTAAGACTTCATCAGAGTATCCAGTATAACAATCACACGCTTGCTTAAGAAAACGACCCGTTTGATCCTGCTCGATCGTATTCGACATAATTGTGACGTTATCGTGTATGTCTTTATAAAAATCATCTCTAAGAATGAGGTTCGTGAGCAAATTGGTTTTTCCCGATTTTGTCGGTGCTATGATCGTCATGATACACGGCAACTGAGGTAAATTAGGATGAAGTTCTTTCCTCGGCTTTTCTCTGGGTGGTGATTTCACTTTCTGGATTCTTGGTGGTTTTCCTTCCATTATTACGGAGCATAGATTTTATTTTTATCATCATAATGTATTTATAGCAGATGGCATCGAGTTTACTTTTAAACTCTCGGGTAAATAATATTTTCCCATCCATTTTCTTACTCACCGTATAGTATCCTCTCTTTTCCCTATATCCGATATGTTTGTGTCCAGTTTTGTTATTTTTATAAGATTTCTTTTTACTTATCAAATAAGAAGCATTACAAGATCGACACAATACTTTTCTGAAATATCCTGTCGAATGATCGTGATCCATCTCTGGACGATGAATACTATCAAAAACTAAATTACATAACTCACAATTGCGAGTCGAATAAACTTTCTTATAAATATCTTCATATGTTTCCCCTTCCCTTAATAATAATCCTCGAGATGTCCATTTAGAAATAAGTCTTCTATCATGATGAAGTCGATTATATCTTTGAGAAGGGGTCTCCATCTTAATTACGTATTAATAACTCGAATAAACCTTAAATCAAATTTATTAATGAGATTGAAATTAGAGTGTCATCATTCTTACATATGCTTGATAATTATTATCTAAGTGATACCTCAAAATATTACAATCGTGACAGAGAATATTTCTAAATTTACCAGTTTTATGACAGTGATCCATTACCCTACTCCCGAGACCTTCTGTAATATGTTTCTTACAGCAATCGCATTCGTGGGTATTGATATATCTATCATAAATACTATCGTAATCGTCTGATACAAGACCCCTCCTTTTCCAAGCAGAAACGCGAGCCACCCTCTTTCCTTTTTCTGTCTGACGATATACCCTATGATCTTCTTTTACTTTTTCTTTATTTTTCTCACGATATTCCTTTTGATATTCTAATTTTTGTTGTCTGTTTTTTTCATAGCGTTCTTTCGCCTTCTGTTTCATTTTTTCTTTATTTTTAATATATCTCTGGCGATCATATTCTTCTGCTTTTTCTGGATCTTTATAAGGCATCTTTAGCACGTATTAATAAATCGAATAATTTTTAAATCAAATTTACGTAAAGTATTGTCGCCACGGATCGGCAGATGGTTGAGGATTGATTGCTTGCTGGATCAATCGAGTTTGACGATTCTTCTGAGCTTCCTCTGCTTGTTTCTTCTTTTTCTCTGCCTTCTGCTCTTTGCGGTGAGTATCATAAGTATGGATAGCATTCACGACTGCTTCTTCTAAATCTTGTTTGGTGTACGAATCTTTCATAATTTTATTTGCGATACCTTCAGAGACCCTTGCCTCAGCCTCGATCTCTTTTTGTTTTTGTTTTTCTAATTCCTTATTCTTCTTTTCTTTTCTTAGTTCTTCAATCTCCTTTTCTTTTTCCTTTGCTAATAATTCTTTCTCCTCCTTGCGTTTCTTTCTATTCTCTGCTGCTTTTGCTCTTATCCTTTCTAAATGAAGTTTTTG
>WLWF01002472.1_pt1 | contig 13298 bp, 23 predicted proteins | sample 6718331 | NCBI WGS metagenome assembly WLWF01 (sample SAMN12718692, study PRJNA515312) | sponge metagenome | isolation source: marine sponge | host: Mycale hentscheli | place: New Zealand: South Island, Marlborough, Capsize Point | collected 2003-05-01
ATTGTTGCACCACTAGGAATTGTGAACGTATCGCCACTATCACCTAGGGTTACCGTTGTGCCTGATCTTGGGCTAATTTTATTTACTTTTACTTCACTCATAATTTTTACCTATTGAAATTTGTACCTTATCATTACTATACCTGATCCACCACTTGATCCAGGTTGTTGAGGACCTTGTGGAGATGATGGACCACCTCCTCCACCGCCAGTATTTGTTGTTCCATTTGAACCAGAATTTCCTCCACCACCAGTACCACCTGTACCGGCTGTACCACCTGGAGATTGAGCACCTGCTCCACCACCAGCTCTTGCTGTTGGAGTTCCATTAATTGAAGAAGTTGCACCGTCACCACCATCACCTGCAACAGTTTCAGCAGGGACTGCACTTCCAGCTTGAGTTGCTCCACCGCCTCCACCACCAGCACCACCACCACTAGGATAAGCTCCTGCTCCACCATTTGTACCTTGAGCTGGATTTACTGAAGGTGTATTTCCAGTTCCTCCACCTTGTGGAGAACCGGGAGCACTTCCTCCACCACCTCCAGAACCACCATTACCTCCGGTTTCATTGAATGTTCCACCTTGACCACCACCTGTTGATGTTATTGTTGAAAAACTTGAATTACTTCCACCACCTGGAGCTGGATGATTTCCTGGAGCGCCTCCATCAGAACCACCTGCACCAACTACTATTGGATAACCTTGTGCTGAAACTGGTAAACCAGTTGTTGTTAAAGGACTAGCTGTATAAGAATCTGAAGAAGCTTTACCTTCTCTAAAACCACCTGCACCTCCTCCACCAGCGTGCCATCTTGAACCAGTTCCTCCTCCACCAGCAACTACTACATAAGAAACTGTGTTTGAACCCCCTGCATTACCTGCGCTACAAACTGTAAAAGTTCCTGGGCCTGTAAAAGTATGAACTTTAAAATTTGTACAAACTGTTGTTATAGTTCCACCTGTTGCTGAAATAAAAGCAGGTACTATACCTGTTTCTGTATCTTCAGCATTTTGAATATTTATCCATCCTTCAGTTGCATCTACATAAACTAAAGTAATTGCTTGACCATTAACATTTAAATACACACTTGCAGCAACACCACCTATTTTTTCTGAACCGTTTGGAGTAATTGTTAAATTATTTGTTGCAAAAGTTCTTGTGTAATCAGAAAAAGAAACTATTGCTCCAGCAGAACCTGCTGGTAAGTTTGCAGTCACAGCACCTGATGTTGTATTAACAAAATAACCTTCTCCATTTGCTGCTGTAAATGTAGATGTCTTAATACTACCTGTCTGCCAATCAACAGTTCCTGTTCTACCGAAACCTGTCTGACTTGCACCTGATGCTAAAGCAATTGTATCGCCACTTGCACCAATAGTAATATTTGTTCCACATTGATTGATGATGTTTCCACCATCTGAAGCTTGTACGTTATTAACTTTTACTGTGCTAGTCATTATTGAAATTTATACCTTATTATTACTATGCCTGAACCACCAGCACTTCCGAAACCCGATGGATTACAAGTTGTGTTAGCTGCTCCACCGCCACCACCGCCAGTGTTATCCGTACCTGCTGATCCTGAATTACCACCTGGACTTGGTCTACCTCCACCAGCTCCGCCACCACCTGTTCCACCAGCACCACCTCTAAATGGTGAATTTCCATTTCCGCCTCCGCCACCACCACCAGCAAAAGCTGTTGGACTTGCATTAATTGAAGTTGTTGCCCCATCACCACCATATCCTCCTGCATAAGGGGGTTGGCCTTGTTGTCCTGCTTGTGTGGCTCCACCACCACCGCCGCCACCACGACAACCTGGAACTACTCTACCTGCTCCACCATTAGTTCCTTGAGCTGGACTTGTTGGGGGTGAGTTTCCTGTTCCACCCGGAGAAGTACCACCTTCTCCATTTCCTCCACCACCTGAACCTCCATTACCACCTGCTCCATCAGTAGCACCTCTACCAGTTCCACCACCTGCTGATGTTATAGTTGAAAATACTGAATTAGCTCCTACACCACCATCTGCTGTATTAGTTCCTTTTGCTCCACCTGCACCAACTGTTATTGGAAAAGATGTTGCTGTAACTGTAATTCTGTTTGGTGCACTTGGCTGACCATCTAAAGGACTAGCTGTATAAGGTGTAATTGGAGATTTAGTTTCTCTAAATCCTCCAGCACCGCCACCACCACCTCTTGCTGCTCCACCACCACCGCCACCACCAGCTACAACTAAATAAGAAATTTCATTTTGAGCAGAACAAGGACTTAAATTTGTTACTGTAAAAGTTCCAGGTCCTGTAAAAGTATGAATTTTACAATTACCTGAAGTTGTAATAGTTCCACCAGTTGCTGCTACAAAAGGTGGTGCTCCAGCTGCTGCAAAAGTATTGTCTTGAACTGATCTCCAACCAACTGTTGCATCTATATAAATAAAAGTTACACCTTGGCCTTCTGTTTGTAAAGTAACTGCTTCACCAGCAGTTCCACCATTAATTTTTTCTGATCCATTTGGATCAACTGTTAAAGCATTTGAATCGAATGTATTATTATAATCTTGTATTGAAACTATTGCACCAGCACTTCCTGCTGGTAAATCTACTTCAAATGTTCCACCTGCTGTATTACAAAAATAACCCTCACCATTTGCAGCTGTAAATGTTGCTGTTTTAATACTACCTGTTTGCCAGTTTACAGTTCCTGTTCTACCAAAACCAGACTGACTTGCACCCGTGCCAAGAGTTACTGTATCTCCTGATTCACCTAAAGTTAATGTTGTTCCGCATTGTGGTGCAACTGTATTTACTTCTATTTTACTCATTAAACTATTACCAACGTTCCTGTTACTGTTATTGTATTAACAAAAGTTACTGGACCTGCTAATACTGCGGACTCAATAACCATATCTTTGTTATCAAGCGTTTCCGCATGTGTATAAATTTGTTCTGATCCCGGTTTGTTACCGATATATATTGTGTTATATAAACTATCCATTTATCCTCCTATGCACTTATTGAATCAACAACGCTAACATAAACATCAGCACTTGATGCTGTGTCTGACTCTACTTTTAATATGTCAGTGCTTTGCATCACAAATTTAGCACCACCTGAAACAAGCTCTACAGCACTGTTTGGTGGAATGCTTAAATCTTTACAAATGTATCTAGTTGTAGATCCTCCTACACTTACGAATACATCTATTTTGATTGCTGAAGTTAATATGTTTGCGATTCTGATTCCAATGACTGCATCATTTGAATTTGCTGTAAATACCGTACCTGCACTGTTTGTTGCTTGTACTGCATATCTAGTAAAATCTTGTGCCATATTCCTCCTATAAAGCTATTGCCATTGCAACAGCAAATCCATTACTTGCTGCACCTACTGGTACACCACTTGCATCTAAATAAACTGATTTACTTGCAGGCATTGTACAAAATACACTTAGTGTACTTGAACCACCTGAATTAAAATTAACTAACGAATCACTGTTAGAAGATGAAAGCACAGTTGATCTTGATAAAGTATCTGGAGTAGCATCTGTAACAGTTCCTATTCCAACTTCAAAATTAGCTGTACCTTCTTCAAAGATACAGTAATAAGTTGTGTTACTGTTTCCAACGCCTGCAACAAAAGTTTCAAAACCTGTTACAGCTCCTGCTAAATTTATTGTACCAGTACCTTGTGATGTACTAGTTTCTTTTACTCTATCGTTTATTACTAGTGCCATTTATTCTCCTATGCCATGCTTATAATTGCATTAGCTGGTGTTGCTGGATTAGGATAAGTAATTTTAAATGTACCATTAGTACAAGTCTTATCTCCTCCAAAATCTAATACTACAACTAGCGGATCACCCGTAGCTGTATCATTATAAATAGCTGCGTACGCTGCTGTGAACGTTGCACTCGACCAAGTTGAATCTCCAAAGTCAACTGAAGCAACAGCTGTTGAAGATGCAACTGCTTGAGACGATAAATCTTGTCTTGTATAGTTACTACTTCCACCTGTGCTGACTTCGTTTGTTGCAGAGACTGTTGTACTTGCTGTTGTGTAAACAGAAGCAATTGATCCTGTGTACAAAGCTATCTTAAATGTATTTCCACCCGACGCAAAGTTGTGTGTTCCTGAGAACAACTCTCCACGAAATGAGTTTGGTATTACGTTAGCCATATGTTTTTATCTCCTTAATAATCTGATGGAAAAGGTGATTTAAGAGCTGTCCGAATAACCCCATCTTGATATTCGTCTCTGCGTCTTCTACCTTGTTGTTCGATAGAATACGTTTGTAAAGCATCATTATATGCTTGCGTATAGTATTGTACCATATCTGGCGGACCTTTCAAGTACCCATATGCATTGACCAAGGACCCATATAAAAGTAAGTCTTGATATTTGTTAGACAGATAAGTCCCATTTGTACTTGGTGGTGCAGCCCCTGTAGTTACAGTTATGCTTTCAGGCTGTTTAATATAAGCTAAAGTTATTTCATATTGAGCATCTGGAGTAGGTGCTACTACCCAAAAATTAGCATCCCAATTAGCATAGTATTTAGGTAATCCTTGTGCTGTGCCTGGGGTATCATAATAAGTTGCCATATATGAAGTATCTTTTTTTTCTAAAAAAAACTGTGCTCCTGTGCTTGTGTCTTTTAATTGAGCATATCTTATAATTCTTAAATCTGATGGAATAGTTACATATCTATTACCAGTTACTAAAGTTGAAGTAGCATAAAATCTATTGTCATCATTATCTGATGATCTGTAAATTTTGTTTTCTGCATTTTTAATTGTTGTATCTAAAATAGCATCAGTTAAAACTGTGCTACTAACTTCAGTGTAGTTTCTAATATCATCTCTTAAATTTGCTAGTGTGTAAGCCATTATACTGATCCTCTTCCTACTGGACTAAAATAAACATTTGGTCCACCACCAACTTCTGTTGTTGTTGCAGCAGTTGGTAACGTAAACGTAAACCCTGTATTTACCGTAATTTGAGCAGGCATGCCAGGATTATTTTGTGTTCTAGTTGTAATGCCAGCTACATTAAAAGCACCAAAAATACTTGCACCAACTTTATGTTCAAAAGCTGTTGTAGCTGGAGGTGTTATTCCTCTAAAAGGAGCATTAGTTGCTCGTGTTAAACCTGAAAGTGTTTGTGTGCCTGTTGTATTAGTTGTGTATTTTATAACTTCAAAATTTTTTTGTGGAACGTAATCAGGATTAGTTGCAGAAGGTGTTGTAAAACTTTCAATAAAAACATAACCTGATGATGGAAGTTGAGTTGTTTCATTACAAACTATACTTGAAGATGTTGTTGTCATGTTAGTTGCTAAAACTGCAAAAGGAGATAGTAAAACATTATTTACACCTCCAACAGAATTATCTGTTACATTTAAAAATGTAACTGCGTCTCCAACTTGTAATTGACAATTATTTAAAGTTACTGTGGCTGTTGTAGTTGCATTCATAGATAATGGATCAGGATTTAAAATTCCTGGACTTGGTATAGATGGTGATCTAGGTCTTGCATGTTCTAAAGCTTGTGGATCAGCACCATGTGGTCTAGGACTTACTTGTGGTGACTTTGGTTCAAACTCTGAAGTGTGAACTCTAGCACCTGTCCACTCAACAACCATTTCTTGATATGGAAATGCTAAACCAGACCTATCAGAAATGAATTGTGCATATTTACCTGATGAAAATTTTGCCATTATCCATTACCTGGGTAATAAGTTTTTGGTGTTAAGAATGAACTAGAAGGTGAACCATCTTCTGATAATGCTCTTGCTAATTCATCTTCGTATAATAATTTTAAAGTTTGTGTTCTATCTAAAGCCCATTTTTGTGAAAGGTAAAATGCTAAACCTGAAACCATACAAGGTACAAATCTATTTGGTACATCACCAACGTTATCGTAATTCCCTGCGTCTGTAATTCTTTTTACATAATTTATATACATGTAGTTTGCAGCTGCGGTTGCATCTGGTGTAGGATAGATACTTACAGTTGTTTTATCAATAAATCTTTGAACCCAATATTGTGAAGGAGTTCCCTTTGATAATTTATTTGAAAAAGCAGAATAAGTTGATCTATCAACTTTTGTCATTGGACTGTCTGATTGATTTGTTGTTCCATAGTTTTGTCTAAAACTAGCTTCCATAATATCGGATAAACCATAAACACTAGCTGGAGCTACAGTTGTTGTACTAGCTCCATCTGATGTATCTCTATAAAATATGTATTCTGCTTGACCTTCTACTAAATCTATATTTGTATTTCCAATTTCCCAATAGTGTAAACCTCTATTTTCCCATTCTTGAAATAAAATATTTAAAGATCTTCTAGCTGCTTTTAATTGATATCCTGTAATACCTTGAACTCCACATCTTTCGTAAGCATCTTCAATTACTTCATCAATTGTAAATGATGCTTCAAAATTTGCAGTAGTAGAAATAGATCCTGCAGCTAAAGTATAAGCTGCGCCACCCATTCCTGCGTGTTGAGTACAATAATAGTAAAGTGTTGGGGCGTTAGTTGCTACAACAATTGTAGTATTTGATCCTGCGTTTCCAATTACCCCATTAGTCGTCACACCTGTTGTGTAAGGTGCAGCAGGTGAATTGTTTGCACTTGTTGAAAATGCAAAAACATGAGTTGCGTTTGTAGAATCGGAAGTATCAAAGATATATGTATTACCTTCAATTAAATTTAAGTCAGGACTAACGCTACCGTTAATATACCATTTATTACCGGTTCCGTACTGATTAGTACCCGAAGCTACGGTTACTGTGTAAGTTATAGTAGCCACAGTTTACCTCTATCCGTCGAAAAATATAGTTACGCTGTCGTATCCTGCACTAATGTTTACATAAGCTCCATCATCGAACAATACTCCGTTGTCTGGAATGTATGGATCAATCATACCTGCTGCTGCAGGTGCATCGATCTCAAGTAATTTTGTTCCTGATTGAGATGTATTTCTAACTGCTAAAGCTCCAGCTGTTCCTGAATCACTTACACCATGTAGACCTCTAACTTTAGTTCTACCTTCAAATAATACACCTTGTGTAGTAGTTGTAGCAGTAAAACCTGCTGATGTGTTTGTTGCTACAGCACCATTAGCTGCAATTGAAGTTACTGTTAAAAAAGCTTGAGTAGTTGTTACAGTGGTACTGTTAGGTCCAGCTTTGACTTCAGATACTGTGCTTCCACTTGCATCTGTGCCTGTAATTGTAAAATTAACTCCAGAAATATTTCCTGTAGAAGTTAAAGTTACAGTTGATGCCATGTTAGAACCATCATTAACAGCAGTTCCAGTTAGGTTTAGATCTCCAGCGCCACCTAAAGTTTGACCAGCTGCAATTGAAGTTGTGCTTGCACTTACTGCCTTAAACATTTTTGCTTTTACATTTGTTACGTTTGACATTTGTTTCTCCTTAAATTCATGTGGGCCGGAGCCCACACAAAATTAATTATTAAGCTATTGTTGCACCTTGAACTGAAGTAGCGACCCAACCAATAGTACTATTCCAAACTAAAGTAGCTGATTCAGCTACTGCATCGAAAGTAATGTTAGTTCCGTTTGCAAAAGTAGTTGGAGTTAAAGTTCCATTTCCACCATCAACAATCATGTTAACGATTTTAACTTGTCCTGAAGTTGTACCATCAGCTAAAGTTAATGCATCAGCTCCAGTAGTAGTTAGTTCAGTTACTAAGTTAGTTAAATCAACCGCTCCTGCGCCTGTTAATGTTTGCACACCACCTCTGATAGTAGCGTTGTAAACAGCATCAGTAGTTATCGCACCAGTTGATGTATTTTTTGTTATTTGTTCAAAACCGTTTTCCGATCGTACCGGTCCTGAAAATGTAGTATTTGCCATAATTTTTCTCCTTTTCCTAGTTGTGATACATAGTCTCTAGGCCGTCGACTATACGCGTCTATATATCATTTAAATTGTATAGTAACTAATCTATATAGTAGTTTTGAGTAGAGTGCAAGAGGGTGTGTAATGTGGAGTAGAATTTTCCAACGATGTAGCTTTTTATTAAGTAGCTACAGAAACTTGCGGAGCAACACCTTCGACAGTGTTCTGTCTGTGGGCAATTTCAGCTTCTTCAAGCTTGATCTTTGTGATGACTTCTTTAACTTTGTCATCGATCCTGACCATTTCAAGAGTATATCTACCATTAGATAGATGCTCCTGTTCCCACTTCAACTCCAAGGACCTTTTTGCTTTGTACAGGTCTTGTATCATTTATAACCTCCTCATAGGTTATTCTATTTAACGGACCAAACATTCCCGTTTTTTCCCAAACTATAACATTTTCTCCAAGTTTGTCAAGGACAGCTTGTTCTAGTGATTCTGCGTTATCTTCTGATTGTACTTGGCATTCGCCGAAGTAGTCATAAGCCCAGATTTTTACAAGGAATTTTTTCATAGTTTTTCTTTCTATTTTATGATTGTGGCGAGACTGTGTCCCGCCACAAAAAATTATTGATTACGCACCTTCAACACCGAAGATACCTCTAGGGTCAGACGCGCCAAAAGCGTATCTTTCTCTAGCTTTGTATCTTACGTTGCCAGTATCGAAATCACCTTCCATTGCAGTTGTCAATGGAGCTCTGTTGAAATATTTCATTCCATTTGGAACATCAGTGATAATGTAGAATGAATCAGCATCAGTTAAAAAGTTATTAACTCTGTAACCTTGTGGGACCATGCCCATAGATGCGATTGCATTGATATCATTATCAGCTGTACCAGTTCTACCTGCAGACTTCATCAGTCTTTCAGCGTTGAATTGGTTTTCCGAAGGAACAATCATCTTCACTCCTCTAGCTGCAACTTTAAGACCTCTTTCGTCCGTCATTTTAGCGATGTCAATCATTGACTGCTCTAATGAAGTTTCGTTAAGATCTGCCTGAACAGCAAGTGTATTTGCGAATGTACCTGCTATTGTAGGGTGAGACGCATTAAACAAAGATACTCCGTCACCAGTATTAAATGTAGCCGTTGAAGGCAAACCATTTATTAAAGGCTCAACAGATTTAACTTGTTTAGCGTTACTCATAGATCTTGCTAAAGCTTTTGTGTATCTAGAAGCTAATCTATCGTAGAGGTTATCTTCGATAGCTTCTTCTGTGATAGCAAATGCTAAAGCTACAGTCTCCATAGTGTATCTAGCAGTAAAAGTTTCTTGTGCATCGTCAAAAGACACTCCAGCACCTTCTGCTTTTACTTGTGCGTTTGCGAAACCACTTAACATTACTTCTTCTTCAAAAGCTCTGTCAGATGATTCCTCGCTATAAATTTCAGCATGCTGATTTTCATAACGTTTGTACTCCAGCCCGAATAGTGCATTCAAGCCAGGTTCTAACTCTTTTACGAGTTGCGATCGTGATATTGCCATATTATGCTCCTATTATGCGCTTACAGTTCCAGTACCAAACCATTGTGACTTGTTAGCAACAACGACTACTGTACAGAATGCTGCAGTTCCATCTTCGTTAGAAGGATCTTCTGCAATTCTTAACAATCTCCATGTGTTGTTAATGTCGTGGATTGATGCCACCGTTAACGTGTTGCTTGACTGACCTGAAATTGTGCTACCAGCGTTGGCTGCACATCCCATAGTTCTACCCATATCAAGTTCTACTGCAGGTTGGTTTGCACCTAATGCTGCTGACGTAGACGCCAAGTATTGTTGAAATGGATTGTCAATTACAAACGCTGTGATGTCTTCACTGTTTGCTGGAGTTACTTGTGAATAGTAGTTCTGAAAAGTTGGCTTCTCTGTAGTCGCCGCGTTATAGAACACACCATTTAAAACACCGATAGTCGGTTTAGTGACGCCTGCTTGTGCTGTAATTATATATCCAGGGTTTGTGTTAGCTCCACCTGCAGAATCAATCTGCACGTAGTTACCTTGGAATATAGTAGTAGCATAGCCTGCATCGATTTTGTATTTATTTTGTCCGCCAGTCGCAGGTGTTGAACCTAACGTTCCAGCAGCAATTAAACCAAAACCTTTTGTGTTACTATTTGCCATAGTTTACTCCTTAATGTACCTGCCTCCGAAAAGGCCTCCAGTACGGTTGATAAAAATTCAGTGATATTTAAAATTACTTTTTCGTACCACCGAAGGTTACACGAGTCTGTCTATCAACGTCGATAGGCATCCTCTTATCCTGCTCCCGCATAAGATCGTTGTTTACTGCTTCGCTTCGTTCAGCATGACGTCTTGTCATGTATTCCTGACGTTGCTTCGCGATCTCGATAGGTACCTTTGCAAGCAAAAGGCCACCGACCCCAATCACTCCCTTGTATCTGCCCTCGTCGAGGACCGGATAGTCAGATGCATTTTCGACTTCTTCAGCTCTTACTAGTTCATAACCTTCTCGTAAACGAGATGCTATGTTTTTAGTATCCTGAAAGCCGACGCTTTCTGCTCTTATCCATCTATACCTGAATCCATCAGGTGCAGGGGGTGCATCTAGAGAAGATGGTGGAACCCACACTTTTGGTCTTTCAGACTTTGACCGTGTTTGGTTCGCACGAGAAGTTTTATTGTCTTTATTTTCCATTACGCCTCCTTCGTGTTTAATTGTTTTGCGTATTCTTCGAGTGGCACACCTAATTTTTTAGCTATTGCTACCTGTGATGATGTGAGTCTCACAGTTTTGCGACCAGGCTTTACGCTTCTATTAGCTGAAGCCACTGTCTGAACAGGGGCGGTCGATTGCTTTTCGCTATTATTACCAAACCTGTGCGGAAAGTCAACTTTAATTCTTTTGTCGACCTCTGCGTAGTAGTCATCAGATTTAGGATCAAAGCCTTCGTTTACTAAGTCTTTGTGTATTTCAAAGGCTGTGTAAGTCATAGCTCTGTCTTGTCCAAACCAAGAATTCCTTGAAGCCCAATCTTCGGCTTTAGGATCTGGTGCTGGTTCTGATGGCATTTCGGTTGGACCATCGGAGAGTTGTACAGGTTTCTCGGCCTGTGTTGTTAGTTTAGCTTCTCTTCCTTCTTTAGCTGTCGCGAGTTTTGCATTCTCAAAAGCGAGCGTTGCAATTCTTTTGTTAGCTTCTACTTGAGCCTGAGCATCTCCACTTTCAATAGCTGCTGCAAGTTCTTTTTGTGCAGCTTCCATTCCTGTAGATATACTAGATTCAAATTTCTTCATGTAATCAGCATCAGTTTTTTCAAAACGTTTTTCTAATGCTAATCTTTTTTCTTCTACAGCTTTTGCATACTCAGTAGCAGCTTGTTCCCGTCTTTCTGCTTCTCTCATCTTACGAGTTAATTTCGCAATACGAGATTGTACACCTTTACTGTAATCTTCTAATTCTTGGTCCGATTTTTTTGGCTCTTCTGTTGTTTCTTCTTGTTTCGTTTCTACTGTTTCTTGTGTCGGCGCTTCAGTTGCTTGTTCAGCAACGTCTTCGACTTTTTCTTCCGGTAATGCTACATCGACTTCAGGTCCTGAAGTATCGATTTCCACATTCGGATCTCCTTTTTTTATCGGATTATTTTCCGGCATAGTTTCCTCCTATGTTGTTAAAACTCATGCAATATGTCCTCTGGACTTTCAATTGTTGCTAAAATTTCATCGTCATTTAGCAGACGCATCTCCCCACCCTCAATCTTTATTCGGCTACCTGCATATCTTGCAAACATAACCCAATCTTGTGTCTTACACCACGGACCCTCTGGATATCTTTCTTTGTCTTTATAACACTGTGGACCCATAGCCATAACTAATCCAACTTGTGATGCTACTTGTTGTTTTTCTAAAGTTGCTTCTGCTAAATGCAAACCACCTTTAGTTTTTTCTTTCATCTTAAATGGTAGAACTAACATTCTCCATCCAGTTGGCTTTGGTAATTTTGGTTCTGATTTTGATTTTTTTACACCAACTAAATCATTGTTTGGTGTTAATATCGATGACTGTTCCTTTTTCACTTTGCTCCTTATCGTTTAGCAGGTTAGAGAGTTCCTGTCTGGTTGCCTCTAGGGCGTTTATTTGTCCTATAATATACTGATATTTTTCCATACTGTCAACACCACCTGATGTTACATTAATAGATAATGCTTCAGTTCTTTCTCTAATAAATCTAATTAATTTATTTAGTACTGTTTCTAATTGCATTTAACACTTCCATCTTCTCCGTGCTTGTCTGATTCGAGAATTAGGATCGTTACGTGTTTTTGCTGATGACCTTTTTAATTGTCCAAGTGATCTTGCGCAGTAAGATTTTCTGCGATTAGCAGCTTTTGATCCTGGCTTCACTTTACCAGTCACGGCTGTTTTTAGTTTAGAACCGGGATTTGCTCTTCTATAGGCTTTGACACCGGCTTTAGTCATGCCTGCTCCAGACTTTGTAGATCTGTAGTTCTTTTTACTTCTAGCTATTGGATTCTCTCTTCTCATTATATTTTTGGCATCCTAAAGCCAGGGTTTGAATAATATTTTTTGTATGATTTGTTTCCAACTTTTACACCACCTAGGTCACCTGAAACATAGCTTCCTGTATAATTTCTTTGAGCTTGTCTCATCATTGAATTCATTGATCCACCATCTGCAGCTTTTTTTCTTTTTGCAAATGTTGCAACGTTTGTTGGTTTGCCGCCTGGATTACCGGCTGCTCTTTTTCGTTTGACAGCACTCGCCTTTTGCGAGCTTGTCATTCGTGTGGCTTTTGCAAGTGGAACGCATTTCGGGTATTTTCTTTTTGAACCTGTTGATGATTTTCTTCCACAAGGTTGATATTTGCCATCCTTCTTTGGCGCTCCAATATCTACCCATTTTTGGTCTACCCATTTTTTTAAATCACCCATTAGTATGTTTTGGTTTTTTTACGCCTGTCGTTCATGACTTTGCCACAACCTTTAGCAATAAAACCACCATCCTTTGCGTTAGCTCTTACTTTACCCTTACAAACTTTTGATGCATACATGTTTGCGTACGCCGAAGGGTACACTTTGAATTTTCGTTTCGCTGCGGCTTTACCTTTTGGACAAAGTTTTGCCATTATGACCTCGCTGTTTGTTTTGCTCGTTTAAAATTTTTTGCAGTCGGTGCACCTTTAGCACCTTTTTTTCTCATCTTCTCACCTGAACCAGCTTTGATTCTAGCTTTTTTGGCTGCAATGTTTGCGTATAAACCTTTTCTCATTATGCTATCGCTGCCTTACAATCTAAACAACTTTTCATAAATCTTAAATGTCTAGAACAATGAGTTGGTTTGTGAACTTTTATTTCAGGTTCTGGAAGATCTTCATATAAAA
>WLWF01002475.1_pt1 | contig 13294 bp, 27 predicted proteins | sample 6718331 | NCBI WGS metagenome assembly WLWF01 (sample SAMN12718692, study PRJNA515312) | sponge metagenome | isolation source: marine sponge | host: Mycale hentscheli | place: New Zealand: South Island, Marlborough, Capsize Point | collected 2003-05-01
CCTTGTCCTTCTTCGCTACTTTCTGTGGTAGTAAATTGCGATCTGAATTTATTACGGCTTTGCCACTGTCTTTGTAGTCTCTCGCTGTCGGAGTCGGCCATCTCTCTGTTGAAAACACTTCTATCGCCATCTCCTCCTCTAGTTTGCCCCCTAACTTTCCTCTCCTGTCGATTCTCTTCTTGACTGTTTCCAAGTTCTCGTTCATTGCTGCTGATGCTCTCGGAGTCGGCCATCTTTTTATCTCCTCTTCTTGCACTGCTAGTGTCAGAGGTTTCCCCCCTTGAGCGTATTTCTTCGTTCTCTCCGTTGCTGAGTCTTGTGTCGGAGTCGGCCACATTAGATTGGGATGTGCCACTTGATCGTTGATGCTGATCGGCATTCCCTTTTCCAACTTCATTGTCATTCTCTCTTTGCTCGAAGACCCTCGACCGCAATGAGCGTCTGGTGTCCTCCATAATTGGACTAGTCTCCCCAATCCGATTGACCCGTCCACCCCGTTCTGATTGACCTTTCTGAGAGTCCCGTTCTTGGTCATATGGAACTTGTCGTTCTTCCCAATGATTGAACCTGTCGTTCCGTCCGCACTCATTGGAGTGGGCAATAATCCATACCCTTTCTCTTTGGTGGTTTGCACCGATGCTCGAAGCTGAAATACTAAATGTCCTTGTGGAGTAACCTTCACTCGCCAAGTTCTCAAGTACGGTGTCGAGACCGAGTTTAATGTGTCCACCAACGTTTTCTCCAATAACCCAAGAGGGCCTGAGTTCTTTGACAAGTCTAAACATTTCTGGCCAGACGTGTCTCGGATCTTGCTCACCTTTTTGCTTACCTGCAACGGAGAAAGGTTGGCAAGGATATCCTCCTGTGATGATGTCGATTCCTTTTTCTCCTGAAATAATTCCGTCTGATTTAAGTCTGTCATAATTTAACTCCTTTACATTATCATAAACAGGCACTTGAGGCCAGTTCTTATTTAAAATCTTTTTGCAATATTTATCAAAATCACAAAAAGCGACTGTTTCTACTAATTCGGCACTTTCTAATCCTAAAGAAAATCCTCCAATGCCACTAAATAAATCTAAATGTCGTAAGGTCAAAATGGTATCTCCTCCTCTTCTTTCTCTTCTCTTTTCATATCTGGTACATCCAATTCAATGTCATCAGATATAATTTCGTTTATTTTCCAAAGCCTAACTTTGATTTTCTTTATCATTTTAGTTAGATCTTTTGCTTTATATTCTTCTCTTAATCTTACTGTAACCCATGCTCGTGATTCTTTAAAGTCATTTCTTTTCAAATGATCCATTAAATCTTTTAAAGCAAAATATGTTTCTCCATTTTCAGAGTAAGATTTTCCTAAAAAAATATCTTCAAACGATAATGCTTCTCCTTGATGTAAAATAAATTCTTCCAGTAACTCTTTAAACTCACCTTTCTTCGTCACTTCTTCTGGTGGATAGTCGATAGAAATATGTTCCAACAATTCTGTATAAGCCTGATTCCATTCATTCATAGCCATATTTGGAATGCCTCTATTAAGTTGCTCAATACATGCTTGAATGACTTTCTTATGTGTCATTAGATCTTCTGTTGAAGATAATTCAATTCTGAAATCATCGACATTGAGAAAGTAACGAGGTGGGTCAGATTTATAAACCTTGAGATCAGAATAAACTGGATGCTCACGATCATTTTCTCCGCCCACCCCGTACTTTCTCTTCTTACAGAGCCTCTTGTTACAGAGGGATTCAATAGGAGGCTGAGTGCATCTGTAAGAATATCTTGGTGCCCCATTTGAGTCACTTTGAGACACCTGCTTAATGACAACTAAAACCTCGTCAGATTTTAAAGGAGGCTGTACGTACTGACGATTATAGTCCTCAATAAGATTTTTATAATTATCGGGATCAAATTTACGATAATAAACCCCAATATTAAATAACGCATTATTTCTACCACCTTCTCCTATACCATCTTCAGTTAAAATTTGAAGACAAGGTGGGCCATCTTTAATAACTTCATTTTTGAAATCTGTTTTTATTTTACTCAGATTAGAAACAACATATTTTTCATATAATTGAAAAAATTCCTCTAAAGTAGCTGCTGTACCATCTTCTTTAATCGCATATCGGTTACGTCCATGATAAGGGAGATTAATCCAACTACCTGTATCTCTTTTTTCCTCTCCCTCTCTTTGAAAAAGTTTAATTTGTTTAGGAAAAACTTCTGCACTAGGGTAACCTAAAGCTGTCGTCATTTCACTAAGCTTCATTTGTATTTCTTTTGCAGTTACCTTTTCTTTCATAAAAAGATAAAGATGTGCTCCTCCACTTTTTGATAAACACATGGTTAAAGGAAATTTTTTCTTTTGAATATTTACTAATAACTTTTTATGATCTAAAGGATAAACATCAATATCAATTGCACCGAATAAACATTCATTATTATCATCAATAGGAACGATACCCATAGCCGGATATTCTCCTTTTAAATGTTGTTCAAATTTTTGAATGGTCGGCGGCTCGTGGACCGTCTTCATATGAGCCTCTACCTTTTTACCATTTTGAGGTTCATTTGATTTTTCAAAAACTCCATGAGCTCTCTCTAAACCCGTAAAAATATTTTTAAATTTATTTACTAATTCTAAATTCATTTTGCCTCCGAATTTAAAAGCTAGCCGAGTTTATCGGCTAGCCATACCTTTATGTTTAAAATGGTAAGTCAGTGTCTGCTTGTGCAGATGACCCTTGTGGGGCAACTTTCTCATCATCTCTTTGAGGTGTTGAATCTACCTCTCCCGCGTGTATTTGTTTTTCAAACATCATCGCATCTTCATAAATGGCTTGTATGCTTTTGTGACTCAATTCATCAATCCATTTTCCTTCAGAGATAATCCAACCAAACCATTTACCCTTATCATTTTTTTCTCTCACAGTTTTAAGAGAATAAGAACGAGCAAAATCTTTTGGTTGATAAACTTCATCACCATCTACTCTTCTTTGATTAGACATAATGGAGTTCCATGTTCTTGATTTTTTTAATTGTGTTGATTTCATTTTAATAATTGCTTTTGTCCACATTCCTTCTGGTTCCAATACAATTACGTAATGTTCAGCAGTGTTTTCAATATAAGTATCTCCTCCGACAATTCTTTCTTTATTGTCTTCGCCACGAACAACTTTTCCTTCTCTTTTCATTTGTTCGAATTGACTTGAAGTATATATATTAATAGGAGCCCCTGTACCTTCTCCTCTTTCTGCCCATTCAACATATCTTCTTCTATAGTAAACAGGAAGAACAGTTAATTCTTCGTATGCTTTTTTTGTGACAGTATTAAATATCATCCCAGGTTTAGCATCTTTTATATAATCTTCATCAGTATCATCTACTTGAGGAGATGTGTCCCCAATAATGTTTAAATAAGGTATTGCAAAGTCTTCTGCACCTCTCTCTGATAATGAAGCACCTGTCTTCTTTAGTAAGTCGTTTAATGCTATCGCATTTCCTGTTTCTTTTTTTGCTACTTGCGCTTTTTTCTCGGTCATATTATTTACCTTTCTTTATGTTTATTTTATGTCCCACAAAAACTCCAAAAGTTTCCATAGGAAGTTCTTTACCACTCTCAATCATTTCACGAATGAAACCCTTTAGAGTCATAGGCTCAACTTTAATATTACGATCAATATCAAAGCCTTTTTCCAAGAAGCTTGTATACATTTGATTAGCTTTTTCATCTTCTGCTCTACCAAATTTTACAACAACTTGATTTTTTATAATGTCATCATAGCCTTTATCACGAAGCCATTGAAAAGCTTCTTCTTGTCTGTCTTTAGCTATGCTTCCAGTATAAAATGGTTTGATGTCAACTGCTTGACCATCTTTCATCTTAATAGAAGTAACTCCTCGTTCTTCCATTAATTGTACAATCAATTCATTCTGTTGACGTAAACTATCTTTTTTTGATTTAATTAAAAGTTCAAGATTACTTATCTCTTCTTCTGATTTTAAATAATCTTGACAAGCTTTAGAAATGGGGTCGACTTCATTGACCTCAAAATCTTTTTTATCTCTTCTAAGATCTAGGGTCATATTGCTTCCTCAATTCTTGTTCTTTTTTATTTTTTATGTCTACCAATTGCTTATCATAAATTTTTTGTGCGATACCAATTGCCATAAGCTTAGTAAAAGAATCCATAACTTTATCTTTTACTTTTTTTACATCTTTCTTTTCAAGATTCATTTTGTCTATCTTTTGTAATGCATCTACTGTCATCTTTATAATGTTCTTATCTGATCTAGAAAATTCTTTATCAGAAATTTTAGCAGCTAATGCATCAGCGACAGCATCTTCTGTACTTACAGTTGCGTCACAAATGGTGTAACTAACAATAGGACACTTCTCATAATTTTTAGTGATGTCTTGTCTGCTTGGAACAGTATGTAGAATTATTTTTTCGTCCTTCTTGACTGTTATGTCATGTTTAGGATAAAAAACTGCCATGCCACCTTTCGTCTTTTTATGATACGTTATTACGCCATTTATCTTATCGTGTTTCTCGGTCATTTTTTTTTGCCTTTCTTATTCGTTCATGTCGACTCTGATAGGAAAGTAATCTCTTTCTAATCTATCATATTTCAACATATTATATCTACCATGAAGAATATATGAAACCACACTTGTGGTCAAGCCAATAAGTGCGGGATCTCCTACTAGTAATATATAGTCTGTATCTTTTATGTTTTTCAGCATACTTTTTAATTTTCTTATTGTAGGCTGAGGAGACATAACCACCTGTTTTTGACCCTCGAATAAAAATATTACCTCACCAAATCTTTTGGCTTTGGAATAATCAAGCGATCGTATTGTACCATCAGGATATTTTCTCATTACATCTTGTACAATATAAACTTTACTTTTTTCATCATTCATAATAATTTCTTCCTTAGAATAATTTTATAATCATGTTATTAGAAAAATACAAGTTTAAAACTAAACCTATGCAACACCAGTTAATTGGCTTAGGTGCAATGATGTCTCAATTTGAGAACCATAGTCCTGAGTATGCTTTATTTATGGAAATGGGTTGTGGTAAAACTAAGGTACTTATTGATGGTGTTTCTATTCTTTATGATAATGGAAAAATAGATCAATTGTTTGTCGTTTGCCCTAATGGAATTAAATATAATTGGCGTGATGAATTAAAAAAACATTTAGCAGATCATATTGAATTTGAAGTTCATGTTTGGGAAGGTGCAAAAACTAAAAAAGAACAAAAGGAAATAAAAGAAAAATTATTTTCTATTAATCAAAAATTAAAAATTTTGATTATGAATGTTGAAAGCATTATTACTGCTTATGGATCCAAGATTGCAGATAGTTTTAGTTATTCTGGAAAAACTTTAATGTGCATTGATGAGTCTACAATCATTAAAAATATGTCTACGAAAAGAACAAAACGTTGTATTAAAATTGGTAGCACTGCTAAATATCGTGTTATTTTAACAGGTTCACCTATTACGAAATCACCAGAAGATTTATATGGTCAGTGTGCTTTTTTAAGTGAAGACTTATTAGGGTTCAGCTCTATTTATTCTTTTAAGGCCAGATATTGTGATCAAGTTAAGTTATCTTTTGGTGGTCGTAGTTTTAATAAAGTTACTGGATATAAAAGATTAGACGAACTTACAGATAAAATACGGCAATTCTCTTATCGTGTTACTAAAGATGAAGCATTAGATCTTCCTGATAAAATTTATATGAAAAGACGTGTTCCCATGAATGAAAAACAACTTAAAGCTTATGTTCAAATGAAGAATTTAGCTTTGGTTCAGTTAGAAGAGGGGGAATTAACTACGGCCACCTTGATTGCTCAATTAAAACGACTTCATCAAATTGCGTGTGGTTATATGACAACTGATGAAGGTGATATTATTGATTTTTCTGAGAATAGATTAAAAGAATTACTCGATACAATTGAGGAGGTCGATGGAAAAGTAATTATTTGGTGCTCGTATCGCCATAATATTAGAAAAGTGATTGAAACTTTAGATAAGAAGTTCGGATCGGGGTCCGCGGAGGGTTTTTATGGAGAAACTCCAAGCACAGAAAGACCTAAAATATTAGAAAAATTTTTAAATCCGAAACATCATATGAGGTTCTTGGTCGGTCACCCTCGGACAGGAGGATATGGACTGACTTTGACGATAGCTAAAACCATGATTTTTTATTCTAATGATTATGACTTAGAAATAAGAGAGCAGGCGGAGGCCAGAAATCATCGTATTGGAACAGAAAGTAAGGTAACATACGTTGATTTAGTTTGCGAAGGAACTGTAGATGAAAACATCTTAAAAAGTCTTCGGCAGAAAATAAATATAGCAACCCAAATAATGGGAGAGGAGTTTAAAAAATGGTTGATTTAAGTGAAGCGTATAAATTTGTCAAAGAAGATGAATTAAAAAAAGCACTTAGAAATATTCTTCTTTATTGTAAATTTGATACAGCAGAAAATTTATTAGAATCTGTTGAAATTGTAGAAAAATTTTTACAAGAAAAAACTAAAGAGGAATAAATATAATTTTGAATTCTATTAGAAAATATCGTTTAAAAAAAAGACCGGTATATGAAATTACCGATAAACGTGCTTCAGAACGTTATAAAAATGAAGAAGACAAAAGAAGAAGAGCAAGAAAACTTGCAGAAAAATTAATGGGTAAAAGTTATTTTACTAATATGCAAGAAGTTATGCTTCAAGCTGCAATAGAAATGCAGGAAAGGAAAAAAAATGAAACATAGTTATTTTAAAATCCCAGGGTGGTTTAATTATTCAGAAACTTATGACATCATTGTTGATCAAATTAAGGATGATGGAAAAATCGTAGAGATAGGCTCTTTTTTAGGAAGATCTACTCATTATTTAGCTACCTCTTTGTTTAATGCGAACAAGACTAATGTAAAAATTTATTCAGTAGATACTTTTGAAGGGTCTTCGGAACATGCAACATTAAAATTACCAAAAGATTTTTCATCAACCTTTAAAAATAATTTAGAATTTTTTATTGAAAAAGGAATGGTAACTGTTTGCCAAGGTAGATCTGATTCTGAAGAAATTTTAAATCAATTTAAAGATGAATCTGTTGATTACATTATGGTTGATGGAGCTCATGAATATGAACCAGTTATAGATGATATAGAAAACTGGTGGCCTAAATTAAAAGTTGATGGTGTGATGTTTGGAGATGATTATAGTCTACCTTCTGTGTCAGAAGCAGTTCAATCTACCCTTTCTAAGTCAAATATTAAAGGTTTAGGTGTAAATATGAGTCATGAACAAACTTGGTATTCAGGTAAAACCCTTGAAAAACTTAAAATTTTTGAGAAATTAGTTCCGGGGCAGAATACTTTAAAAAAAAATTAGAAGTGGGCTTATGCCCACTCCTTTGCTTTTTTCATTGTTTGTTCCCAAAATGGGTAATTATCTGTGTTTTCAAATTTTACATGTTTATAATATTCTGCTTTTTCTCTAACTGCATTATAAACATAAAATCTTTTAGCAGTTCTTTTTAAAAGAACACCAATTACCCAGCATTCATCATCTACATCGCCTTGTAAAACAATGCATTTTTTGTATTCAAATGTTTGTTTGTTCATACCTATTTTATATAATATTTTATCATAAATTACAATAGGGAAATTAAATAAAAATAGTCTATAATTTTAGTATGGAATATCAACTTGAGTATGTCGTTTGGAGAGACACTGTCGAAGAAGAGTCTGGATGGCACACGTATGGTGATATGAAAAAATTAAAAACGGCTATATGCGATGAGGTTGGATGGGTTCTTCAAGAAAATAAAGATGAGTTAAAGTTAATGGCTTCGATGATTAGAAAAGATAAAGAAGGTGGTCGTACAGTCGTGCTTTATAAAAGCTCTATTATTTATAGAATGCAAATACCTTTGAAATTGTATTCTGATGTCAAACAAAAGATATTCAATTAAAAACAATTTATTGAATGAAAAACACGCAACAGGTGTTATTTCAGAACTCAAAGCAACACAATTTTTAATAAAAAATGGTTTTTTAGTGTTTACGAACACTTCTCCGAATGGATTGATTGATATTATTGCAGTAAATGATGATGGAGAAGTTTTTTTAATTGATGTTAAGACAATTACTCATAGAAAAAAGTATAAATATCCTTCCAAAAAAGAAATTAATAGATGTCCGACTTCAAATCAAAAGAAAATGGGGGTAATTTTAATGATGATTGATGATGAAAATATAAAGTTTTCACCAAGTAACTGTATTTTAGCTAAGATTATAAAAAAAATACAATGTCAATAAATTTATTTGATGTTTTTAAAAATAAATGTGTGGAAATTTATATCAAGAATTTGATATACTGAGATTTCGCGCGTACGCACGTATGTATAATGTAAATTTTAAAAAGGAGTGAAAAATGGAAACAAAACCATTCAAAGATAATTTAGTAAAAAGATTAACAGAATTAGAAATTAACAAAATGACAGAAAAACAATTACAAGAGCAATATATTAAATATCTTCAACAAAGATTATTAAAAATGGACGATAAAGTCTGCACTTGTGGTGGAAGTAGGGTATAAACCCTACTTCTTTATTCGTTCGAACATCATATTGTGGTATTCTTCCACAATCATTTCAAGTTCAGTCGGAACAGATCGCCTAGTTTTAAGACACATTTCTTCCAACATTTTTCTTGTTTTAGCAGATATCATTTGAGATACCCACTTACTTTTATCTTTACTCATTTTTTCTTTTTTCTCCTTTTTTTCTTAGCTGCTCTTTTAATTTTAGCGGCACCTGTTGGCGGACCATGACGCATTGGCACTGCATTACATGATCCAATAGTTTTACCCATTATATTAGATCCATCAATTTATTGATGTCGTGAAGCTCGTTTTGTAGTTTTGTGATTTCGTGAGTAAAACGATCATTCACTAATTCCACTTTTGCTTTGCCTCGAACTTTAAAATACTTTTCTAATTTTATAAGTATCTCTTCTTTTCTTTTGGCGTGTTTATTTAGCCATGTTTGTTCTGTCTCGTTCATTATTCTTTCTCCTCCCATTTTTCTATTATTTGTTCTTTGGTTGAATCATCAATATAATAAACAACTCCATTTATTGTGATATAAACACAATCTTCTGATCTTACGTCTATTTTCATTCTTCTTTCCTTTCTTATATTATTTTATAGCCTTTTACAATAAATGCTACAGACACTTTCTTATATATGTATACGTGCGTATGCGTATGCACTAATGCAATTTTTATTTAATGATAATGTCTTAAAAATTATTATAGTAATAGAGTGTATTTATAAAATGCACTCCTCCTTTAATAAGACGATAAGGGGTTTTCCTAATGAAAGCCCCTTATACTGATTTTGATCTAAAGACTTGGAATAATTGAAAGATCTCTCAAATTTGTATGAATTGCCCCAACGTCATTTCCTTCTTCATCTGACATAATCATTAATTCAATATCTTGTTTCATTTGTTTGACACCAAAAGGCTTATTAAGATGAAGGACAATTCCATGTCCATCGATTTCACCCTCTCCCCATTGGTCATGAGGTTTGAAAGTAACTTTTGTTATTCTCATATTTTTTAAAAAATAATTTGTTTTCATTTCCCATTCTTTAATTTTACTTTTTTTCATTTTTGGTAGCCTCCTATTGCTACAGACACAAAAGGAGGGAAAACTTAATTTCCCTCCCTTAAAATTATTTAATGACCATATAAAGAATCAGTCTCGTATTTGGGGACATTGTCCCACTTACTGCCATAAGTAAAGCCATATAAAGCAATATGGTTATTTCTACCCACTCTTTTTGTCATGGTTTCCCCTTTTTCAATCCTTGTTGGTTGAACTTTGTTTCCATATGACCCATTTTGTTCGACATATTCTTTTTGTACTTTGACAATTTCAATTGTTTGTTTGCCTTTTAGAGCTACAACTTTAAAAAAGTCAACATTGGTTTGATCATATCCCCAAGAACAGTAAATAAAGTCACCGATTTGATAATCGTGCCCTTGGCTTCTTTCTTTTCTTCTTTCGATCACAGATTGTTTTTGTGAAATTCTTCTTTCAATAGCTTTTTTGATTGTGTCGTCCATTTGTTTTAAATCTTTAAAACGATAATGCCAAAAAGGTTTTTTTGTTTTTGGTGTATGACAACAAGCAACCATTTTTATAGTATCTGCGAATATTTCTAAATCGTTTAAATCATCTTTTATAATATGATCTGTATTATATTTTTCGTAGTTGTTTGGTATTATTCTCATAATTTATAGCCTCCTATTGCTACAAACACTTATATATACGTGCGTATATGCGTATGGCACTAATGCAATTTTTATTTAAAAAAATTTTTTGAAATCCAGGTTTTTAAGTAAAAATTTTTGATTTTTTAAATTGCTATAGACACTCAAAGAAATGGGGGATTAACCCCCAAACTCCTTTTTTATTTGTTTAGCTTCTTCGATATCTCCCCATTGAGTTCTAATCTCATCAAAAGATAATTGAAAAGGATAGTTTGCAAGGAAGGGTTCAAAGTCGTTTATATCTTCCCCTTGCTCTTGGATTTCAATGACATTCTCTTGAGCAGAAAAAATAAGATCATTAATTTTTTTCATTTTTTCTAAAAGCTCTAATTTCTGCTCAGTAATATATTTTTGACTCCCTAATTCTTCTAAAGTTTTATTTATATTCATATTAAATAGCCTCCTATTGCTACAGACACTCAGAGAGAAAAGGGGTTTAAACCCCTTTAATTTTCTTTTCAATTTCTTTTAATTTTTCATCATTCGCTTTTAATCTTTTATTTGCAAAATTTATTTTTCGATGCCAGAAATTTATATAACTTTCAATTTCTTCTTTTTCGTTTTGAAGCTTGAAAAGTTTTTTTTCTTTTTCTGACATTTGATCAATGTCTTTTTGTGTCACTGTCATTTGCTAACCTCCTCTTCTTCTTCTGCTAAAGAATTAATTAAATTCCAAATTAAATCCCAATCGTTGTCATTTTCTTTTTCTTCCCAATATTTTAAAAGGGTTTTATCTGTTCCATGAAAAACAGAAATTTTTCCTTGATCGTAATCAAGTAAAATTGACGCTTGTCCTTTTCTTTTCATATTAAATAGCCTCCTTAATTGCTATAGACACTCAAGACAAAAAGGGCTAAGAAGCCCTTTTCATTCTTTCAATGATTGATTTTAGTATAAGTTTAGAAGCCTCGTTGATAGTGTCTTCTTTAATTGCTAGGTGTAAATCTTCACTAAGCCAATTATATAAAAAATCAAATTCATCTTTTTTTAATATTACTGCTTCATAATTTTTATGAGTAAATAATATTGCTTTTGATTTTCTCTCATGAGAAACAATATTTAAAAGAGTATCTAAAAGAACTTTCTTTGATATTTTTTCTCTTTCAAATTGTTCGACTAAATCATTTAAATCATTAATTAAACTAGTCATTAATATTTTCCCCCCATCCTTTTAATTTTCTAACTAAATCATAAGCAGAGTTATCGTCTAAAATATTGGCTAATTCATAATTTAAATCGTCTTTTTCTTCTTGCGTCTTGTCCTTATGTAAATCAATTAATTTATCCTCTAGGGTTTCAATTGTGTTTACTAGATTTTGAATATCTTCATTTTGCTTTTTAATATCCTTTTCAAGATCTTTTTTTATTTCTTCAAGATCAATTACTATTTGATTTACTGAATATTGCACCTCTTCATATTTTTCTTTTTGTTTTTTATTCATATTTAATAGCCTCCTATTGCTATAGACACCGAAGGGGGAAATATCCCCCTTCTATTTTTTTTTTATTCTTCGAATTTTTTCAAATTCTTTTGGATGACTTTATGGATTTTTAAAACTCCTTTAAGAGTTTGTCGCCAACCTTGGTTAATTGGATCAAAATTATTTTTATTGTCTAAATGCTCTCGGCTTTCAATCGACTCTTTCAAGTCTTTTGATACTTGCTTTAAAGCATAATCTAGATTTTCTAAATCATCATGATCAAATGTTATTTTTACATTTTCCATATTAGTAGCCTCCTATTGCTACAGACACTAAAAGGAGAACCACGAAGAGAGAAACTCGCCTCGTGGCTCGTGGCTTTTATTATGATTTATATTTATTTATTGCTTATAAAACTTTTATAAAATTGAATAAAAGCTCTAATTCCCATTTCGTTCGGTGCAAATAATTTTCCCCAACCAACATTGGCATTATACATTTCTTGCATTTCTTTGGACATTATCAAAATAAATCACCCCCTTTCTACAGACACTCAGAGAAGGAAGCAATTAAGCTTCCTCCTGATTTTCAATAGATATATTTTCGATTATTCTATTATCATGGTTGGGGTTATTGGCTTCATAACCGAAACCCTCTTCCTCGTCATCATCATTAATATATTCGTTGATACTTTTCCAAGGTTTGAAAGAGTATTCAAGGCAGTTAGTTGCATAGTGATACGCAATAATATGATCATTATTTAAATGTATAAATAAATGAAAAAAATTACCTCCACTTCCATAATTATCAACTTCTTTAATTTCATAAAGAATATCGAAATTATTAAACCAAGGGATATTTTTTTTAATAAGATCAAAGAAATATTCTTTTTTATTTATTAAATCTGTTAATCTTAAAAATTCAAAATGTTCTTGTCGTGTTAATTGTAGTTTCATAATAAATAGCCTCCTATTGCTATAGACACTCAAGGGAAAGGGCTAAGAAGCCCTCTCCATTGCGTTATTAAATCCAACTATAAAACCCAATAACTCATGTTTTGAATTAAATCTTTTATAATCTTCATTATATCGACTGTAGCCAATATTAATTGAATAATCGTGAAAAGATATTCCTTGATTTTCCACTCTGTTCAATAATCTTTGATCATAATCTTTATTAGATTTTTGTAATAAATTTTTTAAGTTTCGTTTAAATTGAAAACATTGATCTGCGTAATAATATTTATTACCACCACTCAAACGAAAATTAATATTTTCTTTATTTCGAATAAATTGTAGCTCGTTTAGTTCAAGATATTCGTCTGTAGTGTGTTCGCATTTTTTAAGTTTGTCTACTAGTTCAATATATCTTTTTTGTTGTTTCTTATTCATAATAAATAGCCTCCTATTGCTATAGACACTCAAGGGAAAGGGGACTTTATAAGTCCCCATTTAATTTATGGCAATGTAAAGCGTAACCAATTGGGCAACCATGTTTGCCCCATT
>WLWF01002476.1_pt1 | contig 13293 bp, 12 predicted proteins | sample 6718331 | NCBI WGS metagenome assembly WLWF01 (sample SAMN12718692, study PRJNA515312) | sponge metagenome | isolation source: marine sponge | host: Mycale hentscheli | place: New Zealand: South Island, Marlborough, Capsize Point | collected 2003-05-01
TTTTATAAGGGAGATATTGTATAGTACCTTCATAGTCAATTTTTGCCGCGTGTCTTTTTATACCACGAAAAGATTGTTGAATATAACGTATAATGTCCGTGATTTTAAATCGTAACACGCCTATGATAGATCCAAGTACTCCTATCACTAATGGGAAAAAAAACATATCTAACCATTTATTTCCAAATTTTGGAGAATTTAGTAGGATTCCTGTTTGAATCTGGTGAAAGATTTGATCAAAGTGTAAACCATAAAACATGTGAGTATAATATTTTATATTATAAATCGTGATAGTAGCTTTAACATAAAATATCTTTAAGTTACATGTAAAATACTATAGGCGCATTTGATGAAAATCAGTTATTTCATGGGTGCCAACTGGTAAAATTAAATTTGGGAGTTTATATTCAGGTTCTAGCCAATTTAAGGTTAATCCATATGGATGCCATTTTTTTAGCGGGCTTCCAACATATAAAAGGTTGTAAATATCAATAAGCCTTCTCTGAATACTAGACACATTTGTTGGATATTTATATTTATGTTTACATCTTCTTCTTCTGACACGTCTAACTCCAGATTCAAAAGATAAACAAGCTATTTTACTTGGGAATCCAGAAATACAAATAAATGGGTACCACATCTCACCTTTGGTGGCTTTAGCACCTTTTGACACACCATGTAAACCATTATGGTCACATAATCTTCTATATAAATCGTCAGTAGCACCAACATAGGTTTTATTAGAATCAGTTGATTTTAACAGATAACAGACCCAATTAGACATATTTATATATGGAATATGTTAATAGCTAATGCTTAACTATAAATATATTCCATATATAATATATATATAGTTAAATTTTGGTAAATTAAATATTAGATATTTTTATAAAATTATTGTCTTGCCTTATCTTATTTATATTTCCTTTTCTAGATATTGTTTAGTATTACATTGATTATAACTACGACACAATGCTCCATCTACACATTTACATTCATGGTACATTACGTCTAGTTTATTTCTACCGCAAATATATTTAACAGGTCTAGTTTTTACACTAACGGAAGATAGAGGTAATGTATTATTGAGTATTTTTTTTATTAACCGCAACATCTCTTATTTAATAGGTTTATTTTTTAAACTTAGAACTAACTTAATGGGAAAGTGGTCAGAGTGGTTAACCTCAATAACCTCAGCTTGAAAATTAAATTTTTCATAGATATTTCCGGTTACAAATGCCTTATCTAATTGTAAACATGGGTAGATAACTGGAAAGGTGGATTTAGCTAGACTAATATTACGATACCTATCTCCTAATACGTTTAGTATATTTAGTATCTTATTAGTAAATGGATAGTTAAAATCACCCATAATAATTTTATCCCCTTCCAGCGTATCTAGATATCTAGTTAATTGCTGTAACTGTGTTTCTTGTTCAAGTCCAAATATATCATGATTTAAATGTATATTTACCAGCCAACATGTAACCCCTAATATATTAGTTTTCCAAAGTAAGACCTTTTTATTTTTCCTGGCAAACCACCTACCAAAAGGGAAAGTTAAGTTTACCTGACTTTGTTGTCTAGCAAAGATAGCATTACCGGATGAAAACCCGGACTGACAATTATTTTCTAGATAATCCATACTAGGATAGTTAATCTTATTAGCAAATTCACTAATAGAAATTCTATTTTTACCACAGGTAATTTCTTGAAATAATATTAGATCAGGTCTATTTTCGTTAACAAAATTAACCAACTTATTAAATGTATTATGTCCATAACTATTATTAAAATAATGAATATTATAACTAATAATAGTAACAGTCCCATTATTATGATTATTATGATTATCAAGATTAGTAGAGATATCTTTATGAGTTTGGGATTTCCCACTAGAATCTACTAGTATCTGATAAGTGCTCTGATATTCCCTGTGAATATCGCAACAACATAATAATCTAGCGATCTGGCTAATCATCCTTTCAATTATAAAATAACTGGTACCCAGTATATATCTTAATGGTTTTAGAAAATCTACAAACATCACTAGTTTTAGATAGTTTGTTTATCTTAAATAAATTTATGGCATTTTATATTTTATAATATGATAAAATTGACCTAACCTATTTATATTATTATAGTAAAAAGTAATTTATGAAATTTTTAATTTGTAATTTTAATGTCTTTAAATATTGTTGTGGGTTAAACCGGGATCAATCTGATAATCCAGAAGAGCAAGATCGTTTAATTAATATTGAAAGGTCTGTTATTAACTGTCATAGTCAAGAATGTAATATATTAAATTCAGGTAAATTTGCGGATGTCTATTCCTGGTATAGTCCACAGTACCATAAAAAAATAGCCGTAAAGATAATAGATATTTTACATAAACCAGGAATAGATAATAGTCATAATAAAACAGAAATTACCATTTTAAAACGATTACATCATCCTAATATTATTACTTACCACACCCATTTTACTCGGGATAATAAACTCTATATCTTTCAAGAATTATGCGCTGGTGGGGAATTATTTAGTTACCTAGAAAAACACCACGTAATTCCAGAAATAACCAGCCGAGAAATTATGAAATACATCTGCAGAGCAGTAGTTTATTGTCACAGTCTTAACATAGTTCATCGTGATCTTAAACCAGAAAATATTATGTTTGCTACCAAAAAATGTCTACCCGAGGATATTAGGCTTATTGATTTTGGACTCTCTAAACTATCAGAAACCCCAAATATCAGGATGAAAAGTACCATTGGAACCCTTAATTATATGGCTCCAGAAGTTATTATGGGATCTTACACTAAGAAATGTGATGCCTGGGCATTGGGTATTATACTATACAATTTATTATATAATAGCATGCCCTTTAACAACCAATATAATATAATAAATTGTAATTATTATCGTCCTAAAAATAATAACATAATTAGTGGTGAAGCAGAAAACCTAGTTAGTAAATTATTAGTACCGGAAAAAGAAAGACTAGAAGCGGCAGATATTTTACATGATCCGTGGTTTTCGGTAATATTATAATCTGGCTTAACTGTAATAATAAATTAATAATGAAAAAATATGTATCATTATTAGATAAATATCATAGTTATAAAAGAAAATTATACAATACCCATAATAAAAATAAATTAAACTCACATGATCATGAGGATAATAATAATGATGATATAAAATTACGTAATATTCTAGGAGATCATTTACAATTTAGTTTGTATCCAGCTGGAGAATATAGCTATCCAGGACCAGATATCACTTTTACTGCTCCAAAAAGTAATAGCATGGTTGTCTGTTTAGGCTGTATGGAAAATATTGGAACGGGGGATAATATTAATATTTCTTGGCCCAAGACACAAATCCCAGCAAATTTTGCGACTGGGTCTAGTGGAGTTAATTCTACAGTTTACACAGATGACTTATCTTTTAACCCAGTCAACTGGTTACCCTTTTTTCTACCAGAATTAGGAACATCAGAATATAGAGATTTTACATTTCCCAACCAAATACATGCCTCAAATAATAATATAAATACTAATGGCCAACCAAATACTACTAATGTTGGAAATGGTCAAGATATTTCTCCCAATAGATTAGGAAATGGTATTAATACTACCCTACAATCCGCTTCTACTGCTGGGGCATATATAGACGGATCTATTATGACACTCACTGCCGTCGCTAATAATTATTCAGCTGTTAATTTAAGTCAAGAGGGAATACTTTGGACACTTTGGCCTCTAGCTAAACCTATACATTCTAGTAAGAAAAAATCAAAAATAGAAACTAGTTATTTTGATAATTTTCAGTTTGGAACTGCTACTGCCAGTAATTACCCTATTGGACAATTAGGTTTCTTCTACAATAGCAATAATGCTAGTTGTATTCCAATAGGATCTGATTTATCCCTAGCTACATTTCAATCAAAACCCCGTTTAGATATACAATTAGCAGGACAAATAGGAATAAATAATGAATTATCATCATTTTGGCCAAGACAGAGTAGTCAACAAATAAATCCAGGTGTTCAAGGATTTTATCGTACCCTTTTAATTAGTACTGATCAGTTACTGGCGGTTTTAGTAGTTAAAGTTAGCGAAGAAATAGCAAGAGTCCCAAATCCCACTAGTGGAGAAATGGGAGCGGAAAAATTTATCTATGTTGGTTATGATGGCTGGGCAGTGATTAGGACGTCTGCTAATCCAGTTGGTCCAATGATGGGTCAGACCTATATCACGCCTCAGACAGTTACAGGTAATATCAATAAGGAAAATTATCAAGTTGTTTTTCCCCCAAATTTTTACAATCAGGTGTTCTATAAAAATTCAGATAGAATAGTACCAGTAGATACAAGGTCTGGTTTAAGTTATCACTCTTATTTAAGACCTTATTCTACAACCAATACAGGAAATAGTACTATCCAAAATTCAGATCTAGCTAGAAATGATATTAATAGTCAGGATATAGTAGAAGCTCAGAACGTGGTAGATGGTAATGTATCTGATCCTGATTTAAGTGTAGAGGATTTAGTGAATACTCTAGATATTGTAAACATCCCAACAAGTCTAGGTGAACGTCCAATTCCATTTGGAATAAGTCCCTTTTCTATTAACAACAGTGATCCCAGTATTTCATTAATAACACCAGAAAATCCAGGTTTTGTTAATTTTGATCCTCCACCAGGTAGACCCACCTATATAGATGGACAATTACAATTATATCCGAGGTTTGCTAGTTCTATAAGACCCTATGTTCAAGCATTAGTTGAGAGTCCGGCGGTTTTATTACCAGCAACCGATGATATTGTTAATCCTATTAATCTTACCGATTCTACTAATCCAAGTAATTAAACTAAATAAATTAATAGCATTAACTAGATATCAAATCTAAATTATTTTATAGTTTAAGACTTCCATCCACTATTTTGGCATAGGTTTCAGCGGTGAGGGATGTATATGTTTTTTCTTGATCATTAATCATATAAAGCTGGTCTGAAATAGTATCTGGATTAAAGCCATCATTTCTTAATTCCACCTTCTTATATTTAAAAGTTCCGGTCATGTCTACCTGTTGTAATATTCTTAAAAAATGTGGTCTAGCATATTTTGGTAGATCTTTATTAACCCTTTCGTATAATAAATCAACATTAAGGGTTTCATCATCCATAAGCCTAATCGCCGCCATACCAATACGTCCCTCAGCCCCAGGGACAGTGACTCCATAGACATTGGAATCTAAAATTCCATCTGTTTTAGTAACTACTTCACTAACCTCTGTGGTAGCTACGTTTTCTCCCTTCCACCGGAAGGTATCACCAATACGATCTACAAAATAGACGTATCCTTCTTTATCCATTCTTAAGAGATCACCGGTCCTAAACCACTTATCTCCGTTGGCTAAGACATTAGTTGCTATTTTTTTCTGAGTAGCGGATCTATCAGTATAGCCATCAAACTTACGAGTCGCATCATCATCTTTAATAAGACCTATGGCTTCACCAACTTCATTAACATTACATTCTTGGCATAAGCCCTTCTCGTTTCTAACTAGGGTTTCGGTTTCTTGGCAAAATTTAACAATTTTCACTGGATAAATTTTACGTAATAGCCAAGGTAGATAACCAATAGCTCCTATTTTACCCGTGGTATTGAAAATATTGGCATTACCTTCGGTTGAACCATAAAATTCTCCCATAGTAACACCAAATCGTTTCACAAAGTCTCCCCAAATATCTGGTCGTAATCCATTACCAATCATGAGTCTGACCGGATGGAGATGGTCATTTTCAGAAGGCTTGGTTTTGGCAATATAGCGACAAATTTCTCCAATATAAACACCGACTGTACATCCATACTTCTGACAATCTGGGAAATAATTAGAAGCTGAAAACCCATTTCGTAATGCAATATTGGCTCCAGCATGCCATGCTAAACTAACCGCTAACATTCCACCATTAGAATGGTAAAGAGGGAGAGGAATATAGACACTATCACTGTTATTAACTCCATAAAGTTTCTTAAACGCATATCCAGCGACTCCAAATCGGAGGTGTGATATTTTTGCGGCTTTCGGTAGACCAGTTGTCCCAGAGGTATAGATGAAAAATACCGGATCATTAAAAGTGACGTCTTTACGATGAACTGGATCAGGTAAAGTATCAAATCGGTCATTAATTGTTCTATTAAATCCGACTAATTCACTATTAGTATCTACTGGATCTGAGTGAGTAGTATAGCTACAAAACTGAACATTAAACTTTTCATTTAGTTGTGACTTAATTTCTGTTACTCGTTGGACATAGTTGTCACCTATGATAACGGTATAGGTTTGTCCAGCGTGTATATTGGACTGTTCAAGAGCCACCTGAAGACAATGCTTCAGGGCATTTCCAGATAAGTTGGTGTTAATTAGAGCCGCTGCCACCCCAATCTTAGCTAAACCAAGCCAAACCGCAATAAATTCTGGACAGTTATCAAGCATAAGTGGGATAATATCACCTTTAGTTAAACCTATGTCAACACCCCAGTTAGCAATTTTATTACTTAATTTATCTAATTCAGTATAGGAAACCTGACGATTTCCAAAAAAAAGTACCTTATCTGGATGCTTATTTACGAGTCCTTGAAATTGGTCCGCCACTGACCAATAGTGTTGTTTTATTATTTTTTTTGAATATTTTTTTATCTGAGCAACATGTAACGTTGTAGACGCACTATTTCCCATATTTACTTTTTTTTACAGGTAATGTTTAAGTAAATATATAATTGGCTAATATTAATCCATCTTTTTCTAATTCCGCAAGTCTTTCCACCGATATTTTATAATGACTAAATAATTCACAGTGGGTCAGACTATGTTCGGGAGTAAATTGATGATAAGGAATAGTAATAGATTTACCATCTTGATGACAAATGGTAGTTATTTGTTGTGTTTCTGGAATACCATTGGAGGGATCTAAGTATCTAGTTTGTGCTCGCTCTGTTAATCTATAATTAGCAACAATTTCAGGATCATCGTAGCTTTTAAATTTAGACCAACTATTAATATATTTTTTAAGACTGGAACTTTTTGGCAATCCGTCATAAAAATCAGTGAACTTGGAAAAATAGGTAAAGAAAAAACATAGGTCATATTGTAGACACGTTTCTTTTATAATGCCATATTCCTGATAATTATTAATTAGATGTCTACATTTTTGCTTACTTGTTAATCCTGTGTTATCGTTTTGGCTAGAATCACAAAATACTTTTCGATTAGGTACCGAACTACTATTTGAAAAATCCATATCCCATAGGCGTAAACTAAAATTAGTAATGGGAATAAGATAATGATGGTCTCGGAATTGATAATGATAATAATGACCACGATATTCATCTGGTATTTCAATGTCCTGAATTAAGACATTAGGTAGAGAAAGGTCATTATGACGAAAAGTTGGATTTATTACTTGTATACACGCAAAGGTATATATCAATTGAAATAGAAAAATAGAAACTTCATATTCAGAAGGTTTAGATTTAGTTAGCCAATTCAAAACATCCCCTTTTCTAGCAAACTCGGAAATGTAGACCAGAATTTCCTGATCTGGATTAATATCTTTGTAATGTAGTGTATCTTGATATATTTCCTTGGTATTTTGATATTTAGAGGGATCCCTACTTTTTATTTTTTGTAATAACTGTTGAATACTATCAGTTTGATATCCACACCTAAATGCCATGACAGGTAAAGAAATATGAGGACTAATAATATGCCTATCATTAGGGATTAAAATACTATTTAAATAGGTAGGTTGTAGCACCTCTACATTTTCACCTCGTAAACTATTAGTAATTTGGAGTTTATCGTTATTCCAATCTGGGCTAGGGCTACCATCTGGTATTTGATATGGGATTAATTTCAAGACAAATTCAGGGGAACAACTTGGATCTGGACAAATTTGAAAGGCATGTCCATAAACACCACTACCTAAATATTTGGTATGTTTAATAATTTCACCAAAGTCACACGGTGGATTGGTAGTGATAAAATTATCCTTATCTACGGTGAGAACCTTTCCAGATTTTTCGCCTTGCTGTTCTAATTGTTTAATAAGACCGTGTTTAATAGCATACCGATAATTAATAGATTTAACTAAATCCTCTTGTTTAGAAAAGGTACGATCAAAATCTACTTCACGTGCCCTTTCTAGTTGTTCTGTGATCCTAAGTTTTACACACTTACCTAATTTATTATTAAAAACACATTCTGGGTGTTCTCTACATTTTTGTTTATGAATACTTATTTTATCCCATCTAGTTTTATTAATATCATCACAAATATCTGACATAATATTATTATATACTTTAGATATATTATAATATAGGGACTACTTATAAAAATACCATTATCTTAACCAGATTTTAATTTTAAGAAGCCCATGACGGCAACATATAGGATAAGAACAAAGATACAGATAATGGTCGTTATCTTTAAGATACTAATTACCTTGTCTTGGACAGCATAATCTTCATTATCATACATTAATAACCTATCATTTTTTTGTATTTTCCGGTTAAGATTTTTAAGTTTTTCTTTTTGTTCTGCTAATTCAACGTCTTTTAGACCTACTAGCCTATTTTGTTTATCAATTAAACGCTGTTGGGTTTCTAATACATCAATACTTTCTTTATACTTTTTACTAAGTAGACCATATATTTTTTTCCCAGTGACCTCTAAATCTTTCTTGGATAAATTTATGTTTTTTTGATCCACTAGACAGACACTTGATAATTGATCTAGTTTAGATCTTAAAATATTACTAATATTTCTTTCATTTTTTAGAGCTTCTGCTAGACTAGAGGCATTATTTCTTTCAATCGTAAGTTCTGAGTTTAAACTTTGAAAACGCTCCTTATATTGACTAAAATCATGTTTAGAAATACTATGTGTACTATTTCCCTGTCCCATATTTTTACTAACTATTTATAGTACAGTTTTTATTTTCAATAAATCATTACTAATATATTTTAATTCCAAGTTCTGAAATATTATCATTTACCCGGTGTTTAGATTTAATAAGGTTTTCATGTGATTTGTATTTATTAATATTATTCATTTCTTGCCATTTCATCTTACCTAAATAACTAGTATTTTTCATAGATTTACCCTTGTCATTTAAAACCGCTCGGCTGTATAATTGAGGGAAAATACTATGTTTTGTTTTTAATTGGCTTAGATACTGATAGTTAATTAATTTACTGCTACCACGAAATAACCTAAAACGCATCATTAAATCATGATCCTGATATCCCATGGGTAGAAAATTTTCGTCATAACCACCTAATTGAAAAAACGTATCACGATGACAGGAAATTCTCCCATAAGTACCGTCTTTAGAAACACCACTCCACTGGTGAAGCATAATAAATTTCCCATATTTCTGGAAAATTTTCATGACATGTAAGGCTCCAAGTTTTCCAGTAAAATTATCACAATCTAAATTTACTAGTATTTCACCCATAGCATAGCGATGACTGGTATTTTTAGCAATAGGGGCATGCCAATATTTTAATTTATTTGTCCTTAGGTAACGTAAATATCCGGTTTTTAAAGCCCAGGTAAAATTTTCATAGACCCATTCATAGAGTCCCTCAGTCCCAAAATCAATTAAGACAAATTCTATACTATCTTGAAGTGGGATATTATGTTTTAAATTAATGGGAAGCGTTTCTTGAATTTGTGATAATCGCTTCATACAGGTGATACAAAATGATAATTTTTTGGGTGCTAGAGAAGGCAAATACTCTAACACATCTGGTAATATTCTTGATGTTTTAGGATAACTTCTTGGTCTTGGTCTTTGTCTTTGTCTTTGTCTTTGACCCTGATAAGATCTAGCTGTTTGTGATCTACTAGATTTACTTAGTGTTTTATTTGACACATCCAATGTAGTTATCATCTTGGATTTAGACGTTTTTCTATCTATTTCTGCGGTTGGTCCAGCAGTTGGGATTTCCTCTTTAATATCTTGTATTACCTGGTTAATATCATCTATCATATCATTAATTTCATCTAGTTCATCATCATCATCATCACAATCATCACAATCATCATCTTCGTCACAATTATCATCGTCTAGTTCATTATTATTTACACTACTTATCGTCTTAGATACCAGAACACCATCTTCATCACCTTCGTCTTCATCTAGACTAATATCTGAAATAGAAGAACCATTATCTTCAATATCCTTACAACTATATGGCTCACCAGTTAAACTATCGACAATATTACTTTTTAAACCAATTCTTGTTTTAGATCCATAAGCAATAATGTCCATCCAGGTAGTAATATCCATAGTTCCAACCCCAAAAACTCCATCCATTTTAATCCGATGACGATTAGGTAATTCTAAAATACTATCTTGTGAATTAGTATGTAGAGTTAGATGGAGATTTTTGTCATTTTTCTGTAGTAGTGAAGTAATATTTATAGTAGTAATAAGTGACTGACAAAAATAACAATATAATGTATTTTCTATTGGGTCTAGATGTATTTTTATATACTTAGTATGTGACTTATTCCAGATTTTAAACCAATTACGATACTTTAATAAGGGATTATACTTAACAATGTAAAAATGATACATCTGGGTTTTCCTAAATATAACAATTAAATTTTACTTTTCCGGAAAACGTAATATAAAGGAATTACACTTATTTTCTTTAATGAAATTAATATTTTCTACATGAATTCAAGTTACCAAACTATTTGTGAAAAAGTAAATAAAAAAACCTGGATAACCCCAGCTTTATTAGGAATTTGTGGTGGAGTAGTAGGTTCAGTTGGGTCAAATTTAAGCCTAGGAGGTCAAATTATTTTTCAAGCACTATATTGGACTATTGGATATAAAATAGCCTTAATTACGGCAGGTGCCGGTTTTGGATGGAAAATAGGTAATAGTTTTTTTGATGCCAATGACGCCATATCCGAATTAGTTGATGATCCAAACTGTTGGAATTTAATAATGACTTCATATGTGCCATCTGATACTAAAATTAAATTTAAAAGATCTATTGCAATTGAAGCACTATTGGATTCCCGAAATGACATTGGAAAATTATACCAATTTTGTATTTTCTTATTTATTGAAAAATATGAACATTTTACCCAAGAAAGTCAACTCATGAATGAATTTAAGTGTCTGGTAAGAGTATTAACAGCAAAACACCCCATGTATACATGTGAACATTTTAAAGAATTAGAAGAATTAATAGAGAGACGCTGTATCCAAGACCTATATCCATATATTTACAGCCACTACTTAATTAATAATAAGTCTAGTCATAAAAAAATAGACCCCTTGTCATACTGTAATTTAACCATACCATATGTAAAAAGAAATCAAATTAAATGCTATAATGATGATACACAACTTCTTAATCGTCTTGAAAATGATCTCAAACAAATAGATCCGGAGAAAAAACAAGGAATCATGAATTGTCTACAGAGAAGTTCTAATGTCTTTAGACAGCTCCCAAATGTTATCCATCCAAAGGATAAGGCAGTCATATTAATAGATATGGTTAAGGAAGTATCAGAGGGTTTCCAAAAAATAGGTATTCAAATTAGTTGTGATCATTTAATACCTATCATTTCACATATTATTATGAAAAATATTGATATTGTTCCTGGTGCTGATATAAGAATGGCATATGATTACTTAGGTCATCTACCCAATGAAGAAGCCTATGTTGCCACTGTTTTACTATCAAGTTTAATGGCGTGTGTAGAAGATAAACCATCTATAGTTGCGGAAGACATTTAAAAGGGAGTTTCCGGACGATTCGCAATCCACTCTTTAATAGTTGATAAATTACCAACATTATCAACAACACTTCTTAGGTTTGGAGTCTGATCAGTTGCTGCTAGGGCTCCCTCAGTATTGTCAAAAAACTGAGTAATAAAACTATAAATAGTAATGTCTGCCAAACTGAGACGATTACCTATCGCATAAGTATTTCCAACCACAACCTCTAAGTCTGATAATTTACCGGGCAGGGTTTCAGTAAACCAAGTATTCATGGCGGCATCTCTTTCTGCCTCATCAGTTTGTCTGACCTTTTGATAATCTTGTTTAAAATCACGAATCCATTCACAAATAGCGTCAATTTGACCAGCTTCCACCGCATTATCACCAAATAGGTTATAGCGTCTAGCTAAAAATCTCTCTATAGCTTTAGATTGACAAATAACCTGATCATCCACATTTAAAAAAGGAACCTTATTAAGTGATCTAGTTAATTTACCGTCTGCCTTATCCTGGTTAAATTCATCTTTAATAAAGGTATAGGTTTTCCAATCTACGATCTCCAGAGGATATCTAAAGTCAACATACTCTTGTTGAGTTACGGCTAGAATTAGACGGCTGGTCTCAGCAAGTCCTCTACCATTAAAATAGTTTAACTGCAGTTTTGTCATGTTATATATTTACTAATAATTTAAATTATCAAATTTAAACTTACCAAGTTTATGTTAACTATTTTTAAATTTTTTAGTAAAATCCACAACAGTATTTAATTTTAATCTAGCTTACAGTTAAGTAAGACTATCTCATTGTTGTAATTTAGGATTGGGTCTGATTTTTCGTAACGCATGTGCTGACAAATGACTAAAGATAGCATTATTATACATTCCATTCTCATTACTAAGTATGATTAGGATTTGTAGATCTGGACGAGGGTAGTTTCTGCGTAATAATAATTTATTTATAGTTTTAATTAGAGCAGATCTATAATCTGATTCAGTAATACCGACATATGAATTATCAAAATTGTTAATACCTTGAGTATATTTACCCTGATATTTGTTTATAAAGTCCTTAATTATTGGTTCATAACTACCCTGATAACCACCTAATTTTTCTATCTTATCCCGATACTTTATAAATTTATCATGATAGTACTGATTTATCATTATTATATACTAATATAAATATTATATTAATATATATTAACACTTAAACTGATGGGAAATTATTTCATGGATCAGTATAGCTATCTACATTTTGCTAGTGGTATTATCTGTTTTTTTTGGGGTATGTCATTTAAAACACTATTAATTTTACATATTTTATTTGAGGTGATAGAAAATAGTAAATATGGAATGGATTTTATTAACAATGTATTTGTTTTATGGCCAGGTGGAAAAACCAAGGCAGATACCGTAATAAATCAAATAGGTGATGTTATCTTTTCTCTAATTGGATGGGTTACTGCCTATTATATT
>WLWF01002478.1_pt1 | contig 13285 bp, 16 predicted proteins | sample 6718331 | NCBI WGS metagenome assembly WLWF01 (sample SAMN12718692, study PRJNA515312) | sponge metagenome | isolation source: marine sponge | host: Mycale hentscheli | place: New Zealand: South Island, Marlborough, Capsize Point | collected 2003-05-01
AACATGAAAGAAACCAAACAAGTAAATGAAGGTGTACTAGATGACACTGATGAAGATGGATGGATGGCCAAAAGTCAACTGTACAAAACAGCAAAGTATGCTATTAAACTGCATGCAATGATCAGTGACACTGATAATCTTGAACCTTGGGTACAAGCAAAAATAACTAAAGCAAGCGATTATTTAAGTGCAGTTAAACATTATATGGAATACGAAGGTATTAATCCATATCCAATGGAACAAATTGAAGAAAGCCATGATGATTACAAAATGTGTGCGCAACATATTATGGGTATGGCAAAACAAGATGATGCAGATGATGGTATGGATGGCGACTATTTCCGTGAAGTTGCTAAAACATGCATGTCAGCTGACAACCTAGCAATCCGTGATGCTATCCTAGACGGCGATACTGAGCCACGTGAACGTGTACTAGATCATATCGCAAATCATCATCCAGAAATGCTTAAAGCAATCTTTCCTAGAGATGCAGAAAAAGAGCAATACTTGGCTACAATGCGTGAAGGTGAAGATAGACATTACTTGTGTGTACATGCTAAAAAAGGCAAACACGAATGTGAAGCAGAGTCATCATATGGAGCGGCTAAAAAGGCGGCTGAACATTGGGGTTTAAAAAGCACATCAGGCATTGATGCCCATCTTGCTGATAAACCAAAAACTGCAACAGAAGGCATACAAGGTATGACACCTAATACACAGGTAAGAGGTATTATGCCTAAACAACGTAAACCTTATCACAAGCATAAGATTAAATCAAAGCATAAGCCAAACGTTACCGAAGATAATAATTTAGAAGCAGAGCTAATAAAGTATGTTAAGGCACAAGGACCTAACAAAGATCCAGGTGATGTGTTGTATGATATAATGCGTTCTAAAGGTCCAATGTCTGACTATGTAAGTAGACTATATGACATAACAGCAGGCGAAAATGGCATGCATGGTGATGATGACCATGAAGATATATTCTATAGAATGGTTTATGATTTAGGATTAGAAGAGCATGTTGGCTCTAAATCAATGTTAGGCAAAGTTGTAAGAGAAACAGAAAAGCGTTGGAAACAAACTAGTATGTCTCCACAAGAAGCAATAGCAAAATACGGCAAAGAAAACGTAAAAGTTAAAAAAGGTGCATTGCGTAATGGCGATGACATGGTGTCAGTATATGTTGAATCAATGAATGAAGCAGGTGGGTATTATACACAACCTGTATACGATTTAATTGAAAAGCATGGTTATGAAAAAGTAATGCATGAACTATTAACAAGTTTGGATGCAGATGTAATTCAAAGTTTCCTTCAACGTGCGAATTTTGAGGACTAAGAAATGGTAAAACGTAACGAAATCTTAGAAAACGATATGATGGACAACAGCCCTGAAAGCAAGATTGGCGGCGAGTTACCATATGATGTAGTTGATGATGTTGTTGTGTTTATGCAGAATGATCCAGATTTTTATAGAACAGAAACATATCCAACATTAGTTAATGTACAAAAAGCAATAAACAATGGCGGTAAATTTAATAAGAAACAGATGTTTCCAATGATTGACAAAGCTATTGAATCATACATTAAGAAGTTTAATATTCCAAAACGTAACGATCGTATACTACACGGCGATGCCGAAAAGATGGAATGTGCTACTAGGCTTTTAAATGCCGAGAAGGAAAACTTTCGTAACAAGGAATACTAATGCGTTATCGTGAATTTAAAATACTCACTGAAGCTAAAGTAGGCCGAGAGTACCAACACTTAGAAGACTTAGTATTTGTCGACGGCAGTGCTGGTGCACAAAAAGCAACAGACATTCTTAGCAAAATGGGAAGTGATAGTAGTGACATTGCTATCAAGTGGGATGGATATCCCACAATGTATTACGGTAGAGAGCCAAGCGGCAAATTTGTACTAGTAGGTAAGAACGGCTGGGGTAGAAACAAAAGTTATTCTTCAGAAGATTTATATAAGTTTATTACTAACACAGGCAAAGGCGAAGAGTGGCGCGAGCGTTTTGCTAGTGAAATGGCTGGTATTTTTAAAGTTATGGAAGCAGCAACTCCTCCAAACTTTAGAGGCTACATCTACGGCGATATACTTTATCATCCAGGCAAGCCAGTTACAAAAACTGACGAAGGCCTACAGTTTACACCAAACCTAGTAACATACACTGTTGACCCTAATAGCGACTTAGGCAAGCGTGTAGCAAATAGTACAGTGGGTGTAACAGTACACACACGCTACGAAAACTTTGGAGATAGTACTGGTACACCTCTTAGTGATGTAAAAGAACTAAACAGCAGCGATGCAGTTGTATTAGGGCAAACTTATGTTACACACCAGCCGCAAATAGATACAAAAGAAGTAGATGCTATTAGAGTATTTGCAAAGAAATATGCTAGTGCAATTGACAGCTTCCTTGCTCCTGTACAAGGTTTAAGTGATATGAAAAATATCATCTATACGTATGTAAACCAAAGCAGTAGAGCACAGCAATTACAACAACTTGACAAAAACTTTTTTAGTTGGTTACAAGGTAGCAAAGTAAGTGCAAACAAACAAGCAAAAATTAAAGCAATGAGTGATGAAAATCCTAAGGCATTGCCAGCAATTTTTAGTCTTGTAAAACAAATAATGACAGCAAAGGATCATATCATACAACAACTAGATGATGCTCCTGCAGATGTAAAACAAAGCACTAAGGGCAAAAAAGGCGGCGAGGGCTATGTAGCACTAGGTAGTAAAACTAAACTAGTGCCAAGACAAAGGTGGCAACCGTCATGAAAATAAGAAGTTTATTTGAAGCAAAAGCAAGGCGCATTATAGCAGTTATGCCTGGCGGCTTCCATCCTTTTCATCCCGGACACAAAAGTTTATACGATTGGGCAGTAAAGACTTTTGGTCAACGTAATGTATATGTTGCAGCAACTAACGATACGGCAGCAAGACCTTTTCCTTTTGATGTAAAAAAGAAACTAGCAGGTATGGCAGGTGTTCCGGAGAGCAATTTCATACAAGTTAAATCACCTTTCAACGCAATGAGCTACAAAGATATTGTAGATGCAGATACAGCACTTGTATTTGTACGCAGTCAAAAAGATAAATCCGAACAGCCGTTGCCGGACCAAACTAAAAAGAATGGTGAGCCAGGTTACTTGCGCACTTACACAGGTAAAGACCTAAACACATCAGACGAAATGGGCTATATGGCTTATGGTCCTACTATTAACTTTGACTTTAGCGGTATGCAAATCAAGAGTGCAAGTGAGCTGAGAGCAACTTGGCCTGAAATGTCGGACGAAGACAAGCTAAAGGCTGCTAAATTAATGTATGGCAATGGTGCAGAAACCGCAGTACAATTATTAAACAAAGCATTAGGTGATACAGAAGCACCTGTAGGTGAAGTATTTGGCTTTGCTACACGTACACCTAAGAGAGCTACAAGAAAAAAGAAACCAGAAAAGTTTGAACCAAGTGTACAAGATAAAATTGCTGCTAGAAGAAAAGCAGCAGCATCTGGTGATAAAAATGCTTGGAAAAGTAAGAAAGCATTAGAAAAGGCTCCTCCGGGTAGAGAAAAGCAAGTCAAAAAACTAAAAGGCAAGTTTGACGATCCTGGAGCACCTTATGCTATTGCTTGGGCACAACATAATAAACATGGCAAGCCTAAAAAGAAAACCAACGAAGGTTACAAACTACAACTAGAACGTGACACTGATATGATGGTATTAAACATTGTTGACACTGCTACAGGCAAGCGTACAGAAGTACGTGGCAAACCTGGATATGAAACAGGCAACTATGATCCTAATGACAAATTACATATGCTATTAGATAAAATAGGCAAAAGTGCTGATATTTCACAACTAATGAACGGCGAGCCTGTAGGTATCAATCCAAAACATCCAGAGGGCGCTAGTGCTAAAGATGCTACTGATAAAGCATACAAAGAAAACTTTGCTGACGGTAAGAAAAAGGGCAAAAGCAGACCAGGGCGTGTAAAACGCTCAGGTGCTAGTTGTAATGGTAGTGTTACAGCATTACGCAAACGTGCTAAGAACGCAAGCGGTGAGAAGGCTAAAATGTATCACTGGTGTGCTAATATGAAGTCAGGAAAAAAGAAATGAAGTTTCGTGAAATCACAGAAGAAGTTGTACCTATTAACGACACCGAACATGCTGTAGAACGTTTGAAAGTTGCTGCTGAACTTTGTAGTAAAATGGGCAACCAGCCTATCCTTTACAGAGCAATGCACGGAGGGAAATATCACGGCGGTGCTAAAAATAACCTAATACAAAAAATAACCAATCCTGCAAGACAAGGTGTAATGGGAAACCATAATACCATACAGATAGCAGTGCTTAAAGGACTGAGTATTGCTAGTCCTGCACAAACAACCACAGTAGCACCTGGTGATACTACCAATTACTTTGGCACAAATCATATAATAATTCCCGGTGGTGACTTTACTGCTTATTGGAACCCAGACATAGATGACTTGGGCGGCTTCAAAGGATATGATCCACAATACGCAAAAGGTGCTGGTCCAAGCGGCGGAACTATTAGTCGCAGAGATGAGCCAGAAGGTGAAGAATTACAAAAAATACTAGGTGGTTATAAAAAAGGTATTCCTAGTTATAGCCAACACAAAGGCGAAGTTATATTAGATACAGAGTTTTATTATATGCTAAACTTAGAATCGTTTTTAAGTAAGTTCGGTGGCAAGAAAGTTAAAGAATTAATAACAATAGATAATAGAAAAAGTTTTGCTCCTATCAAACAAGATCTATTAGTAGATAAGTTTAAAACATATCGTGATGTTGGATGGTATCTAGCAAACCCTGCTACAAATATGATGAAGTGGATTGCAAGTAAAGAAAAAGAACGCCAATGACCAAAGAAGAACTAGAACACTACATAGAAAAGTATAAAGAACACGAAGCACGTAGAGCTAGTACCAATGAAAGAAATGCATACTGGAATGAATATAGAAGATCTAAAGAAACTAGCAGGGATCAGTGAATTTAAAGGATACACTGAATACACTCTAGAAGATTTTAGCGATGCTGCAAATGCTAATCGTAAGAAAGAACGTGAGCAAAATATCAAACCAGGCACCGACGAATGGTTTAAACTATGGTTTAGTCAGCCTAAGATGCAAGGCAAAGGATTTAGAGGCCGCAAATGAAAATAGACGATTTATTTGAAGATGGACGTATTGTAAAAGGTGTTAACACTACCCCCGATGTTGGTGTTAATCAAACCAGTATTGAAGCAGCAAAATTAGGCTTTAAAGTAGACAAGGATGGTAAGCCGCCTACATTAAGTAGTAAGGTAAAAGGCAAGTCAACTAATGTGCTTTTTAACTTAGGAATGACCGAAGATACTACTCCACGATATACTGCGGCTGAATGGGCTATTATCGAAGGCGGACATACTCTTGAGGAACCTGAAGAAAAAGTAAAGTTATTTGATTGGACTAAATACTAACATGAGACTAAGAGAGACCTTTAAAGCGCCTGCATTTCATTTGTTTATTGCTGATTTACGTATTAGACAAAAGTATTACTCGCAAGCTATCAAAGTGCAAACACAAGCACGTAATGCTATTGAAGCTAAAAAGCAGCTTATGGCACAGTATGGTCCTGAGACTAAAATTATTTCAATTAGGCGAAGCAAATGATTATAAGCGAAATTACAGGTGGCGGTAAAGCTGGGCATCAAGCCAAAGGCAAAGATCCAATGCCAAAAGCAAAGCCTGGTCGTACCAAACATCCTTTAAAAGGTAAACTAGTAGGCGAAGCACAACTAGACGAAGCAGCACCAATTATTGCAGCAGCAATATGGCTAATCAAGTTTGCAGCGGCACGAGGAGCATGGCCTATTATTAAATGGCTGCTAAAAAGACACGGTGGCAAAATTGGCGCAGGAGCAGCCGCAGCATATTATATCGACCAAGGCTGGGACTGGGTAATATCTCAAATTGGTGAAGAATATGCACAGATGCTTATTGATAACAAATTTGAAATTGGTATGGCAGTAGCACTTATACTAGGTGCAGTTGCTCTTAAAAAGTTTATTGAGAAAAAAGGCGAAGCATTAGTAGCCAAATATCAAGAAGAATCAATGTACGAAACAACAAATGCTGGTGCAATTGGTTCAACTGGTAATGGGTTTGCAGGTGGCGGACCAGGAAGTATGCTACGCAGAGGTGTAGCACCAAAACGTAGAACAAAAAAGAAAAACAGCTAAATAGTAGTAACCGGAGAATACTATGACAAATAAAAAACTTGCAGAACGTGATGTAGACGATAACTTCAACATCAATCCAAAGCACAAAGCTATTGCCGCACTAGGCAGAAAAATGATTGACATGAGTTCAAGAATGACAGGAACTGATGACAACACACTGATGATGGCAAATGCATTATCAAGACTAGGTGAATCACTTGAATCCTTTGGAGCAAGTTTTGGTCCAAAGAGTATGTCTGATGTTGTTAAAATGACAGGTATGAGCCAAGACGTTATTCAAATGTTAATTGGTAAAGCAAAAGCAGACAAAGATGCTTCAACTAATCGTGCAGCTGAACCAGCAGAAGGCAACAAGTTTTCCGGAGAACTTAAAAAAGCCAAAGACTCGGGCAAGGACGAATTTGAAGTAGATGGCAAAAAGCATAAAGTAAAAGAAGGTCTTGCCGATATGGCAGACATGGCAGAACGTGATCACGAAGTACAAATGGCACGTGCCGAGTTATACAAAATTGCAAAGTATTCAATCAAACTACACGAAATTCTAAAAGGTGTAAGTGAAGCCGAAGGCATCGAAGGTTGGATGCAATCAAAAATTACCAAAGCAGCAGACTATATCGGCAGTGTGTATCACACACTAGACTATGATAAATCACCAATTGCAGCAACCGAAAGTCACAAGTTTACAATGGATGAAAAAGATGTTGTAAAATACAAAAACAACTTAGGTTCAAAACTTTCAGAAGCTAAAGGTATATGCAACGAATGTGGCAATCAAATGCTTACTGCGGAAGAGAAAAAAGAACTTGCAGACCTAGAAGAAGGTAAGCGTCACGGCAACAGCAAAATCTACAAGAAGTGCTGGAAAGGCTGTACAAAAGTAGCAGGCAAGAAGCGTGGCGAGCCAGGCTCGTGCAAGTGTGATTAAAATGTAGTATGGAAGACAGTGCCGAGGACTTTGTTTGGCATAATATCAACCCGGATAACATTTGGGTAATGGACAAACTTATACTTGCTCGTAAATTAAAATATCATAGTGGCCCGGTCGGACTCGATGTTCCGCATCCGGGCTTTTATATTGTACGTCCTTGTGTTAATATGCTAGGCTTAGGGCTGGGCGCACAAAAAGTATGGATTGAGAAAGAAACAATGCATCTTCCAGTAGGACATTTTTGGTGTGAATTCTTTGAAGGCAATCATTATAGTGTAGATTATTTTGAAGGTAATCAAATGCTATGTGTACAAGGACACAAGCCCGAAGATACATTTACCAAATGGACTGATTGGAGACGAGATGATAAGAAATTTACGTTTCCTACATTGCTAAACGAATTAGTCAAACAGCATCCATGGATGAACTGTGAATTTATAGGTGGCAAACTAATCGAAGTACACTTGAGACGCAACGAGGACTTTGACGGCAATATTAATCATTTTATTCCAGTCTGGGAAGGCGAAGATACAACTCCTCCAACTGGATATTCATATAAAGATTATCCTGATGTACACGGACGTATAGGTGCATTTATTCGTTGACAAACTGCAACTAATCGTATATAGTATAAGAAACACATAGGAGAAATATATGAGCGACAGAGTATACGGTCAAGAAGAAAAAGCCAAACTAGAACGTCTAGTTAAAGAAGGTGTAACTGTTCTACAAGAAATTGAAGATCTACAAGGTGGACTAAAAGAAACTGTAAAAGCAGTAGCAGAAGAACTAAATGTAAAACCTTCTCTTATTAATAAAGCAATCAAAGTAGCACAAAAACGTGACTGGAGTCGTGTACAAGACGAGTTTGAAGATCTCGAAACTATTGTTGCAACAACTGGGTACGACAGTGACGCATAACAAATGTTTCCTCTGGGTGTAGTACAATTTTATATTAGTCATACTTGTAATCTAGCGTGTCCAGGTTGTTTGAGTTTTAATAACTATAACATTTCTGGGCACGACCTTTTTGAAGACTACAAAAACGATGCTATAGCATGGAGTAAAATATTAGATCCAATTGATATGAGCATCATCGGCGGCGAGCCTATGAGCAATCCAGATTTACACAATTGGGCTATAGGATTACGTTCAATATTTCCGTATTGCAAAGATTTTAAAATATGTACAAACGGACTTCTTATAGATAAGTGGAAACATAATCTTGTTGAATGGTGGGACGCAGGTATTGTTGTCGAAGTAAATGCACATACACCAGAACATTTTGCAAAAGCTGAACGAGACATTGAATCAGTTATTGGTAACAAAAATATAACAAAAGTTACTAGTGCAGAATTAACAAATGTTCCAAAATATTATAAAACTGATTACACTGTATTTTATGTACAAGACGGTCGTGTAGTTGCTATGATAGCTGAAGAGTTTGACTTTTATCAATGGGGATCAAAAGATCATAACAACAATCAAATTAATTTTTATAAAAACAATTATGAAGATGCACACAATGCTTGCGACATTAACGATTGTCATTATATTTACAAAGGCAAACTTTACAAATGCGGAACATTAGTTGGAGCACAGGCACTTGTTAAAAAATATGCAATAGAACCTAGTGCTGAAAAACTAATAAAAAAATACAAACCATTAGAGCATAGCGATAAAAATATATCACACAAAGTATCAAGGCTAACATCAGATGCAATCAAACAATGCTCGTTGTGTCCTATAGAGCCTAAGTATACTACAATAACCAATAATGATGTTAAGAAGGTCAGAGCCCCAACTAAATACTCTGATAGCTAATAAAGGAAAAATACATGAAACAAGGACATATTGAACCATGTTGGCAAGGACAACAATTTTATAGTTTACCATATGAAAGTGCAGGAGGCTATGGAGGCGATGAATATATCAAATATGGGCACGATCCTTATAAAGTTATTATCAATAATGATGTATATGTAGGTCCTAAAGACATTATGCCTGAATTTTGGAAAGGTGTAGTTGAGCAGCTACCAGACCACGATCACTTTGAGGTTGCAATTTACAGAACGCCGCCTGCTAACATTCTTCCTCTACACAAAGATATGTATGCAAACTTTATGAAGATGCATAATATTACAGATGTAAACACTATTACACGTTATATTGTATTTTTAGAAGATTGCAAACTAGGGCATTATTTCCACGTAGAAGATACATGCTTGTGTGATTGGAAAAATGGCGACTGGATTAGCTGGACAGGTAGTGCGCCACATGCTGCATACAATATGGGAATTGAACATCGTTTTACAATGCAAGTTACTGCTTTTGATAGATGAAAGTAGTATATGGTGCTGACAAAGATGGAGTCATTGAGTCTGACTTAAAACAGATCTATGCTCCTACAGAACAGCACTTTTTATACTATTCAGAAGAAGGTCGTAATATTAAAGATTTACAGGGTGCAATAACAGATAATAATTGTAAATATTTTTGGCATTGCAATCATTCAGATCCATATGTCGGCACAAAGGATTATCACATAACTTGGCCTGAATTTGATATGCTACTTAGTATCCAACCATTAGTACAACAAAGACAATCACCTACACACTTGTATTTTAGTCAACAAAAGTCATTAGGTTATCATCGAGATTTGTTAATGAATCTTTTGTATAGACAAAGACTATTATCAAAAGGTCTTGTAAGTTATGCAGAAGACTCAGGACCTGATGAAGACCATTTAACAATTAAATACATAAAAGATTCACAAAAATTTAAATTTAATAAATCTTGGTACAATAACATTCACAAATGGTTTCCTAGTGATAGACATGATAACAGTTTAATATGGAATATAGAAGATAACCCACCACCGCCTATTAGCACATGGTACAAGTCTTGTTTTAATATTATTACAGAAAGTTATTATGATATTGAGGCAAAAGATACTAGTTTACTTACAGAAAAAACATACAGTTGTTTACTACATGCCCAACCTTTTATTATTGTAGGATGCCAAAACATACATAAAAAAATAGAAGACGAAGGATATAAATTATATACAGATGTATTTGATTATTCTTTTGATAAATTACCAACTATAGAAGCACGAACTGAAGCAATAGTAAAACAAATAAAAAATCTAAAAATAAACATGTTTAAATCAACTATAGAAACTGCTAAGTATAATCAAACTATATTCTTAGACAAGGTAAAAAGATTACAATTACCTAGTATTTTAACTAGTGAAGATTACGTGTTCTACCCAGAAGCACAACGACATAAAGAAAAAATATTAAAAATAAAAAAATATGCGGACAATATGTAATGGCAGTTGTTGTAGGATTTACTAACGATCAACAGCCCGAAGCAAACTTGGCGGAAATATGCGATATAGTTGACGAACTACATTTGTTTTACTATATGGAAGAAGGTTACGACTCAAACTGGATAATTGACTACGTTCGAGACAAGAGATTTACACGTTTTGTTAAGCAAGGAAAACTAAAGTGGCACTGTACTCATATGGATCCGTACACTACTAAAGAACCAATGCACTACGAGTTCCCGGGATACATGCGACTTACTGGTATACAGCCTACAAACTATAATAAAAGTATTGATAGACTATTTTGTTGTCAACAACAATCGCTTGGATATCATAGAGACTATTTACTGGATAAATTATACGACAACCAACTACTAGAAACTGGCTACGTAAGTTACAGTCAAATAGCAGTAGGTGACGATGACGATAGCTTACATAAAAGATACTTAGAAAGCGTAAAAAATAAGCCGCTGCATAGAAACTGGGAAGGAAAAATTGTAAAATGGTTTGATTATGCTAAACACGACCCAGTATTAGTTTACGACTATTTTGATAACCCGCCACCACCGCTTGATGTATGGAACAAAAGTGCTTTTAATTTAGTTACTGAAAGTTACTACGATATACCTGTTGTAGATACTACATTGTTAAGTGAAAAAACTTACAGTTGTTTGTTTCAAGCACAGCCTTTTTTACTTGTAACATGTAAAAACATGCACAAACACTTAGAAGATGAAGGCTATAAATTACACCATGATGTATTTGATTATAGTTTTGACGCACACAATACTATCGAGCAACGTATAGATTCAATTGTAAATCAAGTAAAAGATCTAAATAACAGTACAGCATTACACAATACATTAGAAAAAACAGCAAAACATAATCAAAAGGTGCATATAAAGAAAATGAAAAATATGGAATTACCTAGTATATTGTATAACGAAAGTTACCAATTTTTAACTAGAGCAAAAAAACTTAGACATGACATACTTTATGCTAAATCGTTTGTTGACAACATTGCCTAAATATGTTACTATAAAGAATAATAAGGAGATCGTATGGCATACGTAGATGCATTTTTTGATAGAGATAGTGATATTATTCGTGTCGTTGAGCGCAAAGATGGAAAGAGACATTTCCATGAATATCAGTCAAAGTATACTTGGTATTACGAAGACCCGCGAGGCAAATACAAAAGCATTTATGGCGATCCACTAACTAGAGTTGTGTGCAAGAGTACAAAAGACTTTCGAAAAGAACTTGCTATTAACAAAGGCAAGACAATGTTTGAAAGTGATGTGAATCCAATCTTCCAGTGTTTAAGTGAAAACTATCTTAACCAAGATGCACCTAAACTGAACGTAGTGTTTTGGGATATTGAGACAGACTTTGATCCAGAGCGTGGCTTTGCTCCAGTTGAAGATCCGTTTATGCCTATTACTGCTATTACTGTACACCTACAATGGTTAGATATGCTAGTGACAGTTGCTATGCCGCCAAAAGGGTTGCCAATGGAAGAAGCTGAAGCAATGTGTAAACAACGTTGGGGAGAAAGTTGTTTGCTATTTCCAAACAGTGAAGCAGGCGAGCAACAGATGTTGTCAACGTTCTTGGATCTTATTGAAGATGCTGATATTCACAGCGGTTGGAACAGTGAAGGATATGATGTTCCGTATACTGTAAACAGAATTAAACGTATTCTAAGTAGTGATGATACACGTAGATTTTGCTTGTGGGGTCAAAAGCCCAAGCGTAGAGAATATGAGAAGTTTGGCAAGACAAGTGAAACGTATGATACTATCGGAAGAGTGCATATGGACTATCTTAACTTGTATCGTAAGTACACATATGAAGAACGTCACACATATAGACTAGATGCTATTGGTGAAATGGAAGTAGGCGAGAACAAGACTGTATATGAAGGCACACTTGATCAGTTATACAACAACGACTTCGAACGTTTTATTGAATACAACAGACAGGACGTTGCGCTACTAGACAAACTAGACAAAAAACTACGTTTTATTGATCTTGCTAATGAAATTGCGCATGACAATACTGTGCTATTGCAAACAACAGCAGGCGCAGTTGCAGTTACAGAACAAGCAATTGTTAACGAAGCACATAGACGTGGGCTACAAGTACCAAACAGAAAGAATCACGAAGGCAATACAGCAGCAGCTGGTGCATATGTTGCATTTCCAAAGAAAGGTGTACATGAATGGATCGGTTCAATGGATTTGAACAGTCTGTATCCAAGTATTATTCGTGCGATGAACATGGCACCCGAAACTATTGTAGGACAAATACGTTTAGATCTTACTGATGAGTTTTTACACAATGCAACTACACTTGAAAAGAAGAGTTTTGCAGGTGCTTGGGAAGGCAAATTTGCTACACTAGAATATGATGCTGTAATGGAGCAACGTAGAGACATTTCACTAACACTTGAATTAGAAGATGGAACATCACATGTGTTAAGTGGTGCTGAAATTTGGAAACTTATTTTCGATAGTAATCAGCCGTGGATGCTTAGTAGCAATGGCACTGTTTTTACAACAGAAATTGAAGGAGTTATTCCTGGACTGTTAAAACGTTGGTATAGCGAACGTAAAGAATTGCAAGCAATGCTTAAAAAAGCTAAAGATGCAAATAATGATGCAGAAATTGAGTATTGGGACAAAAGACAGTTGGTTAAGAAGATTAACTTGAACAGTTTGTATGGTGCTATTCTTAATCCAGGCTGTAGGTTCTTTG
>WLWF01002479.1_pt1 | contig 13281 bp, 14 predicted proteins | sample 6718331 | NCBI WGS metagenome assembly WLWF01 (sample SAMN12718692, study PRJNA515312) | sponge metagenome | isolation source: marine sponge | host: Mycale hentscheli | place: New Zealand: South Island, Marlborough, Capsize Point | collected 2003-05-01
GTGAGAAACTGGACTTTAACTACAGAAGGAGCATTAGACGCATCAGTAACACTAAAGCGGTTATTTAGGTTATTGTCTGCATCAAAGGTTTCAATGATGTCATTGTTAGTTATTTGTTTGGTAGCTGTGCCGTCTAAATCTGTAGTTGCAAAGCTGAATTGATTAACACTTACATAGTATGATGTACTGATACCAAAGTGACCGGGATCTGAGACTTGGTTATTGCCTACATCTGTAAGAACATACCTACCAACAACACCTTGTAACCTATCATCAACATAGCCTTTTGTGGCAATATGCTCTGAGTTAGTGAAATCTCCTTTATAAAGAACACCATCACTATTAATGACAAAACCCTTGTTTTCGTTGCCAACGTATATGTGTTTACCAGGATTATTGAACTTTAGATTAGTAGCAACAGTTAAATCTTGGTCACCAACATAAACTTTAGTATTACCATTATTTTTTAAATTAAGAGAACCATTCTGACCACTGTCGACATTAAGTACCTTGATAGTTCCTTCAATACCATTTGTAAGATTACGACCACCACTTACATTTAACGGACCCTGCACGTAGCACTGTTTGGCTTTTAGGTCAAACCTGTTAGCAGTTTGAATAGTCAGATCACTATTCCAGACATAACTTACAGGTCCCTCAGCATCATCAATTATTTCCCCATATTTCGATAGGAATGTACCAGGATCAGCAGCGTCAGCTAGTTCAAAGAACTTAAATCTTGCTGTACCTTCCGCAATACTTGGCAAGGTATTTGACTTAACAAAATCAACAGTAAAGATCCAGAAAGGGGCTGGACCACCAGTTTGATCATCAATATCTGTGACTTGATAAAGACCAAAGTCTGTGTCATTAGCGTCAAAGATTTCCAGATAAGACCCGTCAACTACATCAGAGAAACCATGATTAACACCATCGGTATCTACTGGATTTATAAAGATAGTTGCAGCTAGGTTGTAGTCATTAGTAATGGCAGATTGACTGTCATACATAGAGAATTGACCAACACCAGCAACTCCTGCTGGGTTGTAAGTCCACTTACCTCTTGACAATGAAGGAGCAAGTGCTTCAATCTCTTCTTCTAGCTCGATGATTTCGTTTTGAAGAATGTCTTTAGTATCGTCTACGTATTTCTTGGTTATGAGGTCTTCGTCTTCAATGCTTTGACCTAAGTAAGCAATCTCTCGGTCACTAATATTAAGTAAATCTTGAACATTACTTTTGATGGTTGAGCCTGAACTAAGATTGAATTTAATATCATTTGCAATTGATACATCATCTCCACCCACGTACACTTTGGTAGTGCCATCATGTTTTAGTCCTAGATAGCTACTGTCTCTATTTTCAATACTGTGAACCTTAAGTGTTGATTCTTGATTAGGGTTGTCTGTATCACTTCCAGCAGATCGTGGCCCAGTAATTTCTAGAGGGCCTTCCATTGTGTCGCCGCCAGTCTTCTTGACATACAGCTGCAATATATCTTGTGTTGGTACCCACTCGCATACCCCAAGATCATCACACTGTTCATAGTAAGTAAGCCTGTCGTTTGTATTGAACCACAGCTTATATCCTTCTCCTGCTGGTGGCTCGGTAACTCCTTCCCATATCAACTCATCAGCTAATGATGCTTCTGTTGTTAATACCCACTTACCCAAAGATGCACGCCACTCATAAAGAGATCCGGTTTCTTGATTTTCAACTCTGTCTAAATCCTGTGGATTGTTTGGAAAATTAAATGACATGACTATACGTTTGTGAGTGCAGAGATTAGGCCTGATTTAAGTGTGTCCACATCTGTTGCTGAGACAACTGCTGAACGCATGTCTGCAAATACTTGTTCAAACTTACGGATGCGTTCTCCAACTTCTATTGTATTGGCACTTAGCTGTCTGCCTGATTCAGTGTTTGTTGCAAAAGTTCCAATGTGTAGTTGCGAACAGGCAGGACCTTCTTTAGTAATACTAAACACTTTGTCCGTGTCATTGTATATCCAAGCAAAATCTTCTTCGCTGCCAAACTTCCAAGCTAGTTCCCATAAATCTGCCGTAGCTCCAAAAGTGGCTGCAGCATTTGTAGAGTTAAACGAAGCTAGTTTAAATAAATCTCTACTGTTTGATGCTGATGACGATACATCAAAAGCGGGGAGAGATACGTCTTCTTTTTCAATTACAAAACTACCAGTAAGAGTTCCGCCTGCCTTGGGTAAGTACTCAGTAGTAATGTTTGCAATTGATTGATCAATGTCTGCTTGCTCTATTTTGTTACTAATATCTGGCATCAAAGCCTCAATATCTGCCTGCTCTAGATAAGGCAGGTTTGTAATAGCATTATTTATAGTCAACACTTCTTCTGCTAGAGAAGCGCTTGTTGCGTATGCTGACAAGTCGACTTCAGCTGTTTCAAGTGCATACAACCTAGTTAATAGTGCATCAACAGTAGATACTTGTGCATATGAATTTAGTGCCGAAGCCACACCATCAATGTTTGTTGCAAATTCTTCTGACTTGTTCTGTAAGGTAGCAATCAACGTGCCCTGAGAAGTGCTCCAATCATAAATTCTTTGATGCATCTGATTTACTGATGCAACTCTAGCTGCTTCTTCGACCGCTACTGCCTCGCTGATGTCTTTATGAATCCTGTCTATTGGATACGTAGTATTTACAGGCACCCATTGAGAGCTATCATTGTCTTGATAATAGATTGAGATATCTAAGTTAATGCTGTCAAACCACAAGGTGCCAGCAACTAAATCTGTTGATGTAGGTGCTGTTTCTGAGATAATTACACTGGGCAGCTTCTGTGTTTTGATTATTTCGTCTTCTAATGTGGCTAGAGCTTCTAGCTGCCAGAGGTTTAAATCTGCTTGTACTGAAAAGTCTGTGATGTTTACTTCAGGTAATAAGCGATCTGGATAATCAAGTATTCGTGTTTTAACTTTGTTGCCTAGAGGAAGCGTTGTTGTCGTCTGCTGTATACCATCATCGGGTTTATCTACAGGCACCCATACAGGCACGCCGTCTGCGCCTTGCGTTTCATCAATGCTCCCATCACCGTGGGCATATCGTCCATCAAAGATGTATAGAAGGTTTGATTGCTTGTCCCACCAAGTCTGCCCTGGCACGATGTACTGAGTGCCTGGCGGATTATTAGTGTCAGTAACAATAGGCAAGCCGTCAGCGCCGTTTGTTTGATACCAGTCGTCATCTACCCAGACAAACAATCTTCCCTGCCTTGTATCAAACCACAGGTCACCATTCTCAGGATCCTCTGTATAGTCATACTCAGGTAGCCCTGTATTGGGATTAATGATGACATTAAATTCTGGCGGATACGGACCTGTATTAGATCCAGGACCATCTTCTGCCAAGAGCTGTAGATCTTTAATTGCAGCAATAATGCCTGCAAAGTTTTCTGGATATGATTTTGTGCTGCCACTTATCTCTACGGCTGCATCTTGAAACGCACCAATAATTCCGCCATAGCTATCACGTTTGACAGCAGCAGGTTTAAAAAATTGACCAACACTGGGCTTCCAAACCTGTTCGCCATCAGAGTTATATGTAGGAGTTGATGATGTCACGCTTCTTTTCAAGTACTACTAACTATTGTATCTAGTTACTATTTAGCACAACATAGGCCGTTTCTACGTTGTCAAGGTTTAAACCTTGAGCCAGGGCAAAAACGATTTCAGTCAAGCCAATCTCACCACGTTCAACTCTTTGTAGAACTTTTTTGTCGTATGCTCCTAGCTCTTTTTTTAGTTCAGCATCAAAAGCTATTCGCGTTTCGATGGAAGGATATTGAGAAGGTTCAATGACTTTAATCCCATCTGCAAACATAGCAGCAACAGAGTGCTTACAGAGTTTTAAAGAGTTTCTATCTTCTTTTTTCTCCCAGCTAGATATTTTACCAGCAGCTTTTTCAGCACCGGCACCTTCATATCTGTTAGAGCCTTGAGACGTAGGCAGGGGGTATCTTATTTGTCTGTTCTGCTTTCTTTCGCCACGTTGTGTAGTGGCTTGAGGTGCATACAGTATGGACTTCGAATGACTTGGACAACTACATGTGTATGTAGTTGAAGGTTTAATCACGGCACCCACTTTAAAGATTTCATCCATATATGGATTTACATCTGTGTTCAATTCATACTTATACTTCTGGTTGTCAGAAGGTATTCTTTTTGCAAAACTATTTTTAGAAAACACTAGAACTCCGTCTACTGATAGCGGAGGGTGCATCAATATTTCTGATTCAAATTCATTTGATATTACAACAAGATTGTTGCCTACGACTTCAACTGCAGCAACTTCAAACGGCAGTACTGAGTAAGACGCTGTCTCTACTCGCTCCTCTACCATCTCAGCTACTAAATACTGAGTGCCGAAAAACCTTTGATAGTCAGACTTTCTAAAAACGTATGTTCCGCTAATCTCATACACCGCATTCGTTGCTTTAAAAATCGAAGGCAACGAGTTGATGTCGTATAGCGATGGAGGCAGTAGTGATACTCCAGGATCAAGTGCAAATACTTCATCTGTTGTGTCTGAGTCATTAATATATGAAGCCATAAAGAAGTTGTCTTCTTCCCATATGTTTGCCTTAAAGCTGGACACTGGTCTGCTCTTGAAAAAGTCAGGAATGTATATGATTTTTCCTACTAACTCTTGTGGATTATTGGCTACATCTATCTGTGTTGGTTTAATCACTGATGATGAGGATAGTCCTTGGTTTAATCTATACAGTTTTTCTTCACTAGAACCAGGCTGTATGTCTGCTAGAGGTATTGTAATTTTGACTTGAGTAGGAAATAGACCAGCCTCAGGTTCATTCTCTCTTACTGACTTAGGCGCTGTTTGACCATAATAAATTCCAGGTTCATACCTGTTAAATGCAGGGTTGAAGAACAGCAAGTTTTTCATTGTTGCTTCTGTTTCACCATCAGTCAAACGTTCGTTGATCATCTGTAGGAGCAGCTCTCCTCGAACTGGATCAGGTATACCTTGCACCCATACTTCGTTGTACTTACGCTGCTCTTCGTCGATAGTAATTTTGTTAATAAACCCTAGTCCTATATTGACTGGATCTCCTGTTTGAATATCAAACTCAAGTGGAGTTCGAGTTGCTACATAGTGAGTATTTGTATCTGCCTTTAATGTTGGGAATGCGTATCCTTCAAACAGTACGTTGGTTGGATAGTCTGTGCCCTGATACAAAATTGAAAGCAACTGTGCTCGTTCGTATCTTTCAATATCAGTAGATGGGTTATAGTTTTCTTTTTCAACACGCAGCTGTGTGAATAGCGCTTTGCTATAAATCTCATAGCCCTTGCGCCATTTAGTCCAGTCTGAGTTTAGATCCCACTCTTCAATATTAGTTCTTTGTACAGTCGTGCCATAACGTCGGTTGCTTGGATACACACCAAACGAACCGACGCCTTTACCTTTATCAACTCTTCCGGCTCCTTTGAAAGCAAGTGACGGCGCTTTGCCGAAACCGTTTTGCTTTCTAGGCATTAGAACATTCCGCCTTGCAGCCCAATGAGTGGTGCTGTTTCAGCAGTGTCCGATGGATCTTGCTGTACTACTGCAGCCCAGAGTGCACGTCCTTTAGGAATGTATAGACCTCTAAACGAGGTACCAATCACATCGCCTGGCTGTACATCGCCGTTGGCATCTGTGAACTCTTCTTCAATAGAGCCTACTTTTGGAGTAGGAGACAGAAGGTTAGGAGCATTCTTCCAGCGGATCTTTTCACCTAACGCGTCACCTGCAACAAAGAGGCCACACATCATGCCTTGCCCAGGTCGCAAGAAATCGTTTGCATTACTTAGATAAAGCACAACTTCATAACCAAGAGTTGCTGGTGCAGCAATCTTTCTAGCGTATGTGTAGATGTCATCGATAGTTGCACCATCGTTGCTTGTGCAATCTACTAGGAGAACTGCAGAGTTAGTACCTCCAATATCAATGACTGCACCGTCAGCAACGGTATGGTTCTTGAGGTCAACTACTACATGCAGCGGACGATCAACGAGCAGTGGTTGTTTATTAGTAGATGTACTAGCCATTACGCAGTCCTCTTTCCTTTCTTGTTAATTTTCTGGTTGGTTGATCCAGGAACAATGCTTCCGTTACCTTGCATCAGCATTGGACCGTTGCTGCCCTGTAGTGCTCCTGGCATCTGTCCAGGTGTCATTGCAGCACTACCTAGTCCCATGGCGCTTGTAGGCAGCCCTGCGTTTGCTAGAGGCTGTGCTAGTCGCTGGGTCTCCATCTGATCCCATACAGGGGAGTTGCCACTTGCATCTGGCTGCTGTTGAAGACCGTAAGGGATTTTGTTTTGACCCCTACCGGCTGCTACGAAGAAGCCACCGTTCTGTGCATATAGCTCAGACTGTGGACGACCCATTGGGTTCAATACGTTTGCACCCATCTGTGGAGAATTTACTACTCCTTTATCTTCATAAGGAAACTTATTTACTCCTGACAATGAACCACTCTGATTGCCCAACGAGGTTACATTCATTGGGTTATTCATTTGTGTGTTCTCTGGACTACCAGGAACAGTGGCCATTTGCATGGAGATCCTTTCCCTGTTAGGGTCAAGCTTGATTGAGTTCTGTTGTGACTTTGATCTTGCCATTAGTTTAAGCTCCCGATACGACTGCGATCGTTGTTTCCTACGGCTGCGTTACCACCGGCTGCTGCATACAAAGCAAGACGACGATCTAATGCGTCTGTTTGAAAAGCTTCTGGATCTTGGTTTGCATTCCGTGTTGCAGAAGTTCCAAGAGGAACACTGCCGGTACTGTTGACTGGGTCTGGCTTAGGAGCATTCAAAGCTGCATCTGGCTGTGAGAAGTTTGAGGAATTCCCTTGCAGCACATCTTGAGGCATCGTGGATGGAGCACCAATAGCGCCACGACTTGCTTTCACAGCATCGCCTGCACCTTCTGCATATACAGATTGAATACCTGCAATAAAGGGATTAGCTTGCCCAATACGTGCAGCATTTATTGCATCAATCTTGTCTTGGCGCTTATCACGACCCATCGTGATTTTTTGAGTCATAGTCTTATTAGATAATCCTAAATATATTCTATCGCCAATCGTCAGCTAACATCATTCTTGTTCCAACTGCGGTATCTGCAGGACCAGGGACGGCCATAATATATTCAGCACCCGATCGTTCAAACGCATAACGACGTACTTCAGGACGGCGATAATTAGGAACATACAAAGTTTCAGCCAAACGATCGACTTCTCTAAGGTAGATTTCGCGGAAGTAGTCATCGCCTTTCAGTGGATCAGATGTATTGATAACACGATCAACGTCACCACTAATGATTTCTTGTCGTGAAGGATTTAGAACTCCGGTACCGTTTGTACCATAATCATCAGGAATTACAGCACTGGCTTTCCAAGCAATGTTGCAACGCTTTAAATGATAAACAATTTCGTTGTACCACAGCTCATCAGGAACGAGAGCCATAGCTTCTTCAAGCCTAGCCCTGTCACCAGCAGGGATTTGAGCACCTGCATTTATGCCAAGATGAAATCTTGTTTGAGACTTTTCGTATTCGTTTAGCTGCATATCACATTCCTAGCATGTTGTTGTAAGTGTCAGCAAGTACTCCTTGCAGTGAGTTAACTTCAGATGGGCTTAGGTTGCCCTCTGTCTGTAGCTTTGCAAGCAGTTGTGCGGCAGGGGATGATTGCTTTGCTTGTGTTGCAACGCTTGCTCCTAGTCCACCACCTAAGATTGCACCTACTAATCCACCTGCAAATCTACGACCAGGCGTGAGTTTTTGTCCTAGGTTTTTTGGACCTTGGCTCGCACCTATACGCTGAGCTAAATCACCTACAGATATTCCTGCTGTTCCCATTAAACCAGCACCAATCAAAGCTCCCGTTTGAGGAGACATCTGGTTCTGCTGATCTTGCTGGATACGTGCTAGTAGTGCTTCTTCTATACTGATCGACATTTAACTAGACGAATATTACTATATCTAGTTTAGCTAATGAAGATCATATCTTCTTCAATAAGCTGATCCCAATTGACACGTGGGATGTTTTCTAGTTGCTTTAGGTTTGCAAAGCGTTCACCGCTAAGTGACATTCGTAGTTCAACAATCTTTTTAGCAGTCGCAAACCCTACACCCGGCAGGCGTTTGGCAATCTGTTCTGCAGGAGCAGCGTTGAGGTTTAGCCTGGTGTCTTCAATTGGCACGATTGTTTCAGGCGGCATTTCCTCAGGAACTAGAAGCTCAGGTGCTTTTACTTTGGCCAACCTGCCTTTGCCTTGCTCATAGGGAACAAGTTGCTCAAGTGTCATAAATGTAACGTTGCCTGCAGCATCTTTGACCATCGCAAATTCTTTATCATGCTTGCTGACAAATTCAACTAACTTGCCAGTCTTCTGGTCTTGAAATAGTTTATGTTCGGCCATAATTTTGGGTATACCTTGTCTTTATTATAGGCACAAAAGTAAAGGGACAAACAGTCACAATCTATTCTGAAAGTAGCTAGATTGTTAGATATAAAGATAAGAAAATGTACCCCGTGGAACTTAAGGTTCCCGGCTTTAATGATTACATAGTTACACTTGACGGCGAAGTAATTTCTTATAAGTGCGGGAAACGAATTAAGCGAAAGTTACCAAAAAAGGCGAGACAGAAAATTACATTAAGAGACGCTAGTAAAGCGAGGCACTATATTAAGGTATACAGAATTGTTGCGTCCGCTAAATATGGTCGTACTATTCAAGAGTTTGAAGTTGTGCGTCATAAAAATGGCAACCCTTGCGATAATTCGGTAATGAACCTTGAGCTAGGTGATGGCATTTTAAATGCGATTGATGATTATATGTACGGTGATAAAATTACAACCATTGAATATATTGACCAAGCTATTGACTTGCTGATAGCTCTTAGGGAAAGAATGGGTGGATAAAAAAAATACCCCCCGGCTCGTAAGCCAGAGGGTAATGATCGATTGATTTATAACAATCAGCCGTCGCTTTGACCAGCTTCAACACCATAAGGAAGATGAACGTCATCAATGTCTGGAGCTGCATCAGGCATGTAGTAGCACACTTCAACCAAGATGGCGGAAGGGCTCTTACGGCAAGCACCTGCAGAAGGCTTTTGACTTGCAACAAGTGCAGCAGAAGTCACAATCTGTACTGGTGTTTCAACAGTTAAAGCAGTCCCATCAAGGATTGATTCGAAGAGGCTAAATTCGCCAACAGGGGCGTAGTAGCCATCAGCACCTGCAGTTGAAGGAACAGCGGCAGGAGCAGCTACACCACCAATGGTGAGAGTAGTTGAACCAGCAACAGTTGCTTCACGAACGCCGGGAGCGTTAACGGCAGTGCGGTAAACCACAGCGCCTTCAGGAAGAACGAATGGACGATCCTTACGGGGCTTGTCATCTTGACGGAGGTCAGGAGACAGGATCTTCAAGTCATAAGTGCCAGCAGCTAGTTCACCATTAACGAGGTTGCCCTCGACATCTGGGTTAAGCAGGATTGCACCTACGGCACGGAAGAAGACTGCGCCGGGGAGTGCGACCACACCTTGGTCGCGGTATGCATTTAGATGGCAGACGTAGTTACCAGGGAAAATTTGATTGTTCCAAGGTGTACGCTTGTCATCATCGAAAGTAAAAGTAGCCATGTTAGTTAACTCCTATCAATATACGAAAGAGTAACCAACCGTGATGAAATCCTTATTAAGGGTTTCAAAACCGGCGAACAAGCTCCAGATCATGATGATGAAACGTGAGAAATCATCGTTGTTATTCAAGAGGATCTGTGCATTGTTACCACCAATACCCACGCCGACAGCCTGAGGACCAAAGAAGATCATCTGTGCTGCGTCATAGTTAGCAGCGCCAGCGGCTTCGTCAGCGATCTCAAGTTCGTACTGAGTGTCGGGCAGGTTGGTGGACTCAAACCAGCGGACACCCTCAAAGAGGAAGCCAGTTGGCATTACAGGTTGGCCAGCAACAAAGCCAGCTTGTCCATAAGCAGGACCCATGCCTTTAAAGAAGTTGGCATCAGGGTGAAGCTCAGGTTGCATGGGATTGATCATCCCAGTGCCTGGATAACGAGCAATCTCGCGGAAGTCACTGTTCTGACGCAAGTGCATCATTGCAGTGGGATCGACGATACAGCGGTAGTAACCATCAGCGAAGGTAGGGACATTGCGCTTACGCATGTCCTTAACGACTTCGAGGAGGTCGGTTTTAACATCAAACTTGGCGGACTCACCAACGGCGTAAGAAACGCCTAGTGCGCCTGCACCACCACTATTCTTTTCTTTACCACCAGGTAGGTAGTAACCGCCTTGTTCGGCTGATGCTTGGCCACAAGCTTCTGCTTTCAGAAGTTCGTTGGCAAACACACGGTCACGCCACCGACGATAATCATCGAGGAGGGTTAGTGAACCAATGGATTGGTGGAATACATTCAAGTTACCTGTATCCAACAGCAAACGCTGTGCTGTGATCAGGGTTTCACGGGCTACCTTGAAGGTAGAAGGCTGAGTTGCATCGCGGGAATCAGCAGGGCCGGTGTACTCACGAAGAGTAACGAGCACTTTGTCCTTGACGATGTTGCGTGCGGAGGCTGATCCAAGTGTTTGATCTGCAGTCCGCTCACGGCTCTCCTTAGTACCAGGCTTACCCCAGAAGCGGTAACGATCAAGCTGCACTGTTTGACCAGGCTGCTTTGAGAAATCGTGTACAACTACGGGCTCAACTGCCATCTCAATGATGTAGGCAGGATGAGGACGGTAAAGTTCTGCACCAAGGAGCTTCGGAAAATCATTATCAATCCACATAGGATCGTAACTCCGTAAGCTAAAAGGGTTTATAAGTGACATCGACATTGTCACATATAACGATATTAACTGCTTCCGCTATAATTTAGTATATATACCCCAAAATATTGTGATACATGGAATTTATAGACGACAAAGAGTGGAAACCTGTTCATACTCTGCCTGGTTTTGAGTGCTGTATTGAGTACTATGTCAACAACAAAGGTGAGATCAAAAGCACTAAAGGTGTAGTCGAACGCATCCTTCGTACACGCAGAAATAAGAATGGATACGCACAAGTTAATCTGACTCAACGTATAGGCAGACGGAAGACTATTACTGTTGCAGTGCACAAACTTGTTGCTCTAGCTTTCCTTAAAACACCTGAACGTAGCCCTGGTAAAACAAAAGGATGCATACGTATTAGGCATCGAGATGGCAACAAGTTCAATAACTTCGTTGACAACCTTGAATGGTCTAAAATAGAAGAATGTGATTCATAAATCAAATGGCTGATAGTCTTGTTCTAACCGGCGTTAGGGATATTAAAAAGCACACGGGCACCGAAATGGTGCTTCGTCATCCCCCACGTGGCGGTAATACTTGGCAGCTAAAACAATGGTGGAATTATGGTAGCTCTGCAGCTTATGTCACCTGCACAGTATTTGATGTAACTACAGCTGCTGGTACATGTAAGCTTGCACTTGATACAACCAAAGGTACTAATGTCCGTATCGATCACGACGGATCTTTTGGTTTCAACTTCTACGGAATAAACGAAGTATCACGAGCAGCTTTGTTTACTGATGGGTTTGAACTTATTGAGCATTACGCATTCCCTCGTCTAAGTGGCGGAAAAGTAATGACAGTTACTCCACCTAATGCTGCGTCCAGGCCTTCAGGCACTTCACCGTCTTCATCACCAACACCTACACCTACTCCCACTCCTTCCCCAACTCCAACTCCTACTGAGACTGGACCGTTTGCTATCGAAGGTTATTACCCTCTATACGATACTGAGGCAGGTGCTAATGCAGCAGGCAGTGGAACTAACCATCCACACACTCTCAGTGGAACTGTTTACTACATGCCTAATGGCGTAACCATCTATCACGGCACCTATGGTGTTGAAAGCGGTGAAAGCAGCAGCGGTGGTGGTGGTTACTAATAAATCTTTCGCATAATAAAACGCTTATCTTCAATAGCGTCATATTCTTTTACGGTCTCTCCTATAACTACTTCTAAGTTGTAGGGGAGCCTTCTTGTATTACGAGCGTGTACTCCTAAGTAGAAGCAATCATTCTGTTTTAAGTACATTAGTTCGTAAGGATGCTCCTCTCTTCCAGATGTATATAGCCTGGCATCTAGCCAGTCGTCAACATAGATATTTCCTGTTTTTTTATTTACAAGGCGGACACTGACATACATGTTCTGCAATTCTGGTAATGCATATGGAAGGATGTCTGCATCTTCGTAATTGATATCTCCTGTTACTGCCTTGTCTAGTTTGTATTCTTCCCAATCTGCGTGGGCTCCATCGAGGAAGAACTTTATTACTGGTGCTGACCAGCCAGCTTCTGTGTAAGGGGCTGCTGTTCTGTCCTCGATTAGGTTCAAGTCAAACTTGATGAAGTGGTTCTCAGCACCAAACAAGCCCACAGCATCTTCATACTTGTGAGCAAAGGGGATTATGTTGCAGTGCTGTACTACTGCTTTTTGAATTGTATTTCCTTCAGCGTAATTAAAGCACTTAGCAGACGAATACGTATGGCTAGCTGTGTAGTCACTAGCTCCATACGTAATATGATTTTTTAGGATTTCATTCGTGACATCCATGTCTGTGCAGCATCTTTCTCTCTATTGTATTAGAGATACTCGCTGACCTCTGCTGAACGTGTGCGCAGGGATCTCAGTCCTTTGTGCTCAAGAGTTCGGACACGATCTCGTGACATATTTAATACTTGACCAATGGCTGTCATCGACATAGGTTCTAACACCTCGTCACCAATTCCGTAACGCATGCTGATTACAGCAGCTTGCATTTCAGGCAAGTCGTCAATCAAGGAGCGGATGTCTTCTTTAATAAACTGCCTCTCAAGCAGTGTGTCAGGTAACTGTGTTTCGTCTTCAAGCAGATCGATTAGTGAGGTGTCACGGTTTTCACCGATCTTGATTTCTAGTGATGTTGGTTGACGTGCCTTACACATGAGGTCTTTGATCTCATCAACAGTCAGTCCTAGGTGATTGGACAGCTCAAAGATGTCTGGCTGCTCACCTTTCATCTGGCTTAGTTCACGCTGGGCTTTCTTAAGTTTGTTGAGGTTCTCTGTAACGTGGATTGGTAGGCGGATGGCACGGCTCTTCTCCGCAATCGCCCGAGTAATGCCTTGTCTAATCCACCAATATGCATAAGTACTGAACTTATAGCCACGACCAGGATC
>WLWF01002480.1_pt1 | contig 13276 bp, 10 predicted proteins | sample 6718331 | NCBI WGS metagenome assembly WLWF01 (sample SAMN12718692, study PRJNA515312) | sponge metagenome | isolation source: marine sponge | host: Mycale hentscheli | place: New Zealand: South Island, Marlborough, Capsize Point | collected 2003-05-01
TTTTGTAGTAATGTGTTTAAAATATGGATTAAAAGGTGTCATTATTGGTCGGACTGAATGTCAAATGGATGATAGATTAAAACCCTATTTAACATACCGAGACCAGTTAAAATATCATGAATTTATTAAAATAATAAATCAGAGCCGCTTTACCTTTCTTCCTAATACCTCAGATGCCTCACCTAGAACTTTAACGGAAAGCTTATGTCTTAATAAACCCGTTTTAGTTAACCGTGATATAATTGGAGGTTGGAAATATGTTAATAATAAAACTGGTGAGTTTTTCACTAATGAAGAAGATATTAAACCAGCTCTTGATAAGCTCATAAATAACTACGATAAATATCAACCTAGAAAGTATTTTTCAGAGAATTATGGGCCTGATATTTGTGGACCTATACTAGCTAAATTTATTAGGGGTCTTTACCCAGATTTTACCGATTGTCAAAAGGCTGAACCTTATTGTTGCTTGTAATAGTCTCTTAATTTTAAAAATATTATAATTGATATAATTTATATAATGATTTAAACGGAAAAATACTTTAGAATAAATTTGAAAGTTCAGAAAAGGTAACCTTTGATGATTTTTAAAAAAACAAAAACTATGCCTGAGACTAATTCCGAAAGTAACCTGAATTTTAACTGGAATAGTCATACGTGGAAAGTTATTGAAAAATATCTCCTAAAAGATTCAGGAACCCATCTAGTTCACCATCAAATACATAGTTTTAACGAATTTATCCAAAAAAATCTACCTGAGATTATTTACAGCTACAATCCAATTAATCTTAATTACGAGTTTATGTCTCAACATAACAAATATCAATATGAACTCTATGTTACATTTGAATCTGCCAGTATGACAGCTGCTATGATACATGAAAATGATGGTAGTATGAAACTAATGCTACCTAATGACGCCCGAAAAAGAAATTTTACGTATGCCTCTGATCTTTCTGTTAACGTTTCCATCAGATATCTCCAGAGAAATGCGGAAACCGGAGAGGTTGAACTTGATAAAGTATCCAGGGTTGATAAGGTTTCCCTTGGGAAAGTTCCAATTATGCTTCACTCTTGTCTATGCCTGCTTAATAAAAAAGATATTAGAGAAACTGAAGAATGTCTTTATGACAAAGGGGGTTACTTTATCATTAACGGTAGTGAAAAAGTGATTGTTTCACAAGAGAGAAGGGCCGAAAACAAGATATTTGTCTGTAAAAATAATAAAGCTCAAAGTAAATATGGGATAGTCTGTGAAATTAATTCTATGGTTACCTCCAAGGTAGTCATTCCAAAAACAATTCAAATTAAGATGCTTTCCAAATCAGTTAATACTAAAGGAAAAATAATTAAAATTTCTATTTCTCATGTTAGACAAGATCTCCCATTATTTATTGTCTTTAAGGCATTAGGTATTGTTTCAGATATTACTATCCTAAAGTATATTCTTCTAGAAAAAGATATTGATACTGATCAAAACTTAGAAAAATATAAATATTTCTTAAGACCAAGTATTGAAGAGGCCTCTCCTATTAAAACTCAGACCGAGGCTTTAGATTATATGGCTAAGTATGTTAATGTGACAGGTTATAATAAAGACAAATTAGATCATAATAAGACCAATGTTGTTCTGGAAATCTTAACAAGAGATTTCCTACCTCATATTGGAATAACAAGTAAAGATTTCCATCAAAAAGGCCTGTTCCTGGGTTACATGGTAAAATGTATGTTAGACGTTTATTATGGGAAACGCCCCTATGATGATCGCGATTCTTATGTAAATAAACGAATTAATACTCCAGGTGTCTTGATGTCTAATCTGTTTAGACAGTATTTTACCAAGGTAGTTAAAGATATGAAAAGTCAGATTAACAAAGAATTTAATAATGGGGCCTGGAGGGCTAGTAATAATTTTGCAGACCTAATTAACGTCTCTAATATCTATAAAATTATTAAGTATAATACTATTGCTACTGGCTTAAAATATGCCCTTGCAACTGGTAATTGGGGGCTAAAAAGCATGACCAATAAACAAGGAATTGCCCAGGTTTTAAGTCGGCTTACTTACAACAGCACCCTATCTCACCTTAGAAGAGTCAATACTCCAATTGAGAAAAATGGAAAACTAGTAGGTCCAAGAAAATTACATAATACTCAGGCGATGATTATGTGTCCAGCCGAAACACCAGAAGGTAGTAGTATTGGTGTTGTTAAAAACCTATCTATTGGGTGTATTATTTCTAGCTATTGTGATTCTACACCAGTGACACAGTTAATTACTGAATCTGGCATCCTACCTTTGGATCAACTTGATCCAGTAAAAGAAAGCCTAACTAATCTTGTAAAGATCTTTATTAATGGGAAATGGATTGGGTGCACACAAAAACCAGTTGAACTTCACCAATATTTAATTAGTTGTCGTCGTCAAGGTATTATTAATATTTATATTGGGATATGTTGGGATATCGGACAGCACAAAATAGATATTAATACCGAGGCGGGACGTTGTCTTCGCCCCCTTTATATTCTTGATCAGAACCGATTTAGAATTAACGATCAGATAGCCAAAGGACTTTACAATGGTAATTTAAGTTGGAATGATTTGCTAGTCGGTGGTATCTATACTGTAACACCCACATTAAAATCTCAGACGTCTACTTCTAATATTCGTGAGGGGGTTATTGAATATCTGGATGTTCAAGAGTCTGATAATAGTATGATTGCGATGGATATTGGAAAGTTAGAAGGTTTATCTAATAAGGTAATTAGATATCACTATACTCATTGTGAACTTCACCCAAGTATGATGTTGGGGGTTCTGGGTTCAGTTATTCCTTTTGCTGAACATAACCAGGCTCCGAGAAATTTATTTCAGTCAGCTATGGGTAAACAGGCAATGGGTGTCTATGTCACCAATTTTAAAGAAAGAACAGATAGTGTTTCCCATATCCTTCATTATCCCCAATGTCCTATAGTCGATAGCAAGGTAATGAAATTTCTTCCAAGTCATAGGCTTCCAAGTGGAGTAAATGCCATTGTTGCCATTGCCAGTTATACTGGTTATAACCAAGAAGATTCCATTTTAATGAATAAAGATGCGGTTGAAAGAGGTTTATTTGTCTCAACCTTTTTCCGAACCTATAAGGTAGAGGAAAAGAAAAGTCAGGCCTCTGGAGAGGATGAACGGTTTTGTAAACCGTGTCGGAAAACAACAAGAGGTATGAAGATTGGTAATTATAGTAAATTAAATGCCAATGGTTTCGTGGAAGAAAATACCGGTGTTCAAGAAAATGACATTATTATTGGGAAAGTAATGCGAACTAAGTTTAGAAATAATCAATCTGGTGATTTAATCTATAAAGATAATAGTCAATTAGTCAAGCCCAATGAAGCTGGTTATGTTGACAAAGTCATTGTTTCTAGAAATGGGGATGGTTATCGCTTCTCTAAGGTTAGAATTAGGTCTACTCGTGAACCCGAAATTGGAGACAAGCATTCCAGTCGGCATGGACAAAAAGGAACTATAGGGATGATGTTCCGACAGATGGATATGCCAGTCTCCGAAAATGGTATCTCTCCTGATTTAATTATGAATCCCCATGCGGTTCCAAGTAGAATGACTATTGGACAACTCAAAGAGTGTCTCTTGGGCAAAGTTTGTAGTATTAAAGGCAAATTTGGCGATGCGACCCCATTCACTAATTTAGCCTTGGAAGACCTAGAAGAAATGATGGAAACTGAATGTGGTTTTCATCGTCATGGTTATGAGGTCATGTATAATGGAAACACTGGTGAACAACTTCAGGCAGCAATCTTTATTGGTCCAACCTTTTATCAACGTCTAAAACACATGGTTAATGATAAGGTTCATTCTAGGTCAACAGGACCTATGGTGACTCTCACAAGACAGCCCGCAGAAGGTAGATCCCGTGATGGTGGTTTGAGGTTGGGAGAAATGGAAAAGGATTGTATGCTTGGTTATGGTGCCAGTAGTTTCCTGAAAGAGACCCTACTGGATAAGTCAGATAACTTTAAGATGCATATTTGTAAGGAATGTGGTATGATCGCAGTGGTTAATCCAGAGAAACGAATGTTTGGTTGTAAGAAATGTCGTAATTATTCTAACTTTTCAGAAATTAGACTTCCCTATGCCTGTAAACTATTTATGCAGGAACTACAGTGTATGTCAATCGGACCAAGATTAATCACTGAAAAGGTCTACCAGGAAAAATCACTCCCCGGAATTATTTATGATTAGAGATGTGTGGATATCATTTAAACTGTAGATAAAGTTAAATAGATGCTTTTATAATAAATTTTTATTTTTGATAAAATCATCTATGTAATGTCTAACTAATATGATAATGAACAATGTAACTAACGATTTGGATCAGGTAATCTTCCACCTCTACAAGGATAACTACAAGCATAACGATGAGGAGCTTGTGGTCCCCCACAAACTTGACAATAAAAACGACCACAGCCAAGTTGTCTTCCATTCATTATAATTCTTGAGGATGAGTCGTCTGCATCCAAATAACCACACCTCATGGTGTGACATTCTCCCCCATCTCGGTCTCTCGCACCAGCAACAAATCCACAATGTGGACAATGTCTAATAAGGGGAAGTAATCTCAAATGCGGTGGAGGTGGCCGTTCCGCATTTTCAGGCCATCCAGAAGTGTCACGAACAACAGTATTATAATTATCATCACCGGTTGGTAAATTTACTCTTGGTGAAATGGAAGAATCTACTCTTCCTGGTCCAGAAGTGTCTGTTTCGGATGGTCTTTCACTAGCTTGTCTTTCACTAGCTTGTCTTTGATTTCCACGAGAATTAGTCATCATGAAGGGTCTAATATATCGCCTTATCCCTTGACCATCAACCCGACTCCAACTTGCTAAAGTGAAGCGTTCTCTTAATATCCAATTATCATATGTCATTGGTCTTCCTGTCCAGTCCCTTAATTGATTAGCGTCACGTATAATAGCAATTCTATACCTTATATATAATCCAAAATTATAACCAATTGCTTCAAATATAGCAATAGGTAAAATATTACTATTTGGACCCCATAACATAGTTCCCGATTCATACCTATAACCTAAGGTACCAGTAAAGACAGCTGGAACCAACTGAAATGTTGTTAAAAATAGTAAAGAATAATTCATAAAATTATACCAAGGAATCATCATAAGCACTGCTAATAACTTATTAATTATTCCACTTCCAATAATACTTAATATTTCTGGTTTAGTTATAAATATTAAAAAAATAGCAACAAGCACACTATAAACACTAAACAATTGGTGAATAAAAGGGATATTTGATAACATTGTCGTAAATCTAGAAGTAATATTTCTAAAATCATCCTGTAAATTTCTTGGACGAGGATGTTCTTGTAACCATTGGGCATATTGTTGGCAATTAGGAGAAGAACTTTCTCTGGCTTGTCGTTGATGTTCTTCCATTTGTCTTTCACTATCAGCCTGCCAGTTTCTTAGACCAGCTCCACTAAAATAATTATAAGCACTGATTGGTAAGTTTCTAATTCTTCCTGATAAAAATAGTGATACTTGATTAGCTTCTTCTATTTGAGTATTTGGAATACTATTGACATTTGAATTATCAACTTCAGCAACTTGATGTACACAATCAGGATTTAAACATTGGACTTGACCATTTGTTAATTGTTCCACCATGGTTGTTAAACAATCACGACATACACCACTATCAAGAGTTTCTCCAGAATTTGTGTGACATTGGTGGTTTAGTTCAGCTAGAGGAAATTCTTCTTGACAAATAAAACAAGTTATTTGCGGTAAATTAGAATTGGAAGTAGAGCTGGGACTAGAAGTAGAGCTGGGACTAGAAGTAGAACTAGAACTGGAACTTGAGCTGGGACTGGTTGTAGCCTCTGTTTCTTGTTGTTGACTATGTAATAGGGCTCTTTCTAGATCTTCCCTTTCTTGTTGTTCCGCTAAGCTCATTTGTAAAACTTGTTCCTCCTCTTGTTGTTCTAAACTTCGTCGCAAGGCTTGTTCATAAGCTTCTGGTTCATCTACTCCATGACCTTGATAATCACTGGTGGTATGTCTAGCTCCAGGTATTTGCTGCATTTCCGCATGTCTTTGGACTGGTGGTTGTTGTCTATCTAGGCCAGAAAACATTTCAGGATACATTTCACTACGTTCACCGTATTCAGGATCGGGTACTCCAAATATTCCAGACCCTCCTTCATGAAAGTGACCCCCTGTTTTAGGAGGGTGTTTATTATTATGGTCCTTTATTTTCTTATTTAGACTTTCTAATTTATTATAAATAGCATCAATATTTGTTGTCTTAGGTGATTTATCAGGTTTTATTAATGTTTGGAGATATTTATGTAATGCCATAGCAACTTGTCTGTCATTTAAACTTTTCTTATTATGATCAGAGTGTTTAATATAATCACTTATATCAGATAAAAGTATATTTCTTTCCTTCTCTATTTCACCAAGGGGTTTTTTATTTTTAATTAACATTTCCAAATCAATTTCCAGAGTGCTTTGACATTTCTTAAAAAGACTTCCCAAATTTATAAGATAATTAATATCTGGTGATTTTATATAACCATATAAGTTACTATATAATGTTTCAATAAATGTTTCAATAAATGTATCACCTAATTTATCTTTAGATAATACCTCTGAAACCTTTGTAAAATCTGTATAACTAAGATTTAGTATAGGACATAGGTATTTATATATTTGATATGCCCTATCAATATGGGGGAAAGATTTTTTACTATCTGATTTAACGTGGGAGCGGGTAGATTTTTTACTAGTTTTTTTAACTTGGGAATGGATACTTTCTTTACTAACTGCCTTATGTTGATGTCTCCCCATCTTTACCTATTAGATATATATTTATTTATAATATTTAAATTTAAAATACAAAAGAGGGTTATTTTATCCTTAGTTATATTTTTAAGTATTATCTAATTGTTTAACTAAATATTTTCCTTATTGTTTTGGACCATATAATGGGGTCAACTTTAGTATCTCCATATTCCCAGAGACATACTCCATTCATCTTAGGAAATTGCTTAACTATTTTTTTTATTTCGGTTGTTGCTTGAGTAAAGGTATCATTAGTAAAATTATCCCCGAGCATTCCAAATGTTATCTTTTCTTCCGGGTAGCCATTTTTAATAATTTCCTGATAAACTTCAGCTGTGTAACTGGCATAACACTGGACATTAAACCAATTTATCCGTTGGCCTTCGGGACTATGATAAAGGGTTTTGTAACTAAACCCACCAAGACCAGGGAAATCAGAAGACATCGCCGCCTCAATTGGGGCCATGGTTATAATAAAATCCTTTCCAAAATCCTGGTGTAAACGATTAATTAATGATTTAATATTGTCAAGGGTTATGGTTTCTTCAACATCCAAATCTATCCCTCTAATAAAGGGGTATTTTTTTAGAAATAGGTAGAGCATCTCGTAATAGGTTTCAAAATCTTGAAATAAATAGTGATATGCCCCCCCAGCACCACCAAGCATTACTAAAATGGTCATACCAGATAAACTAGTTTTTAGGATATCCATCCATAAATCCATTTGACAATCTGGACTGGAATTATTCAGGTAGAAGATTCGTGTTCCTGTCTGATCCATCCCAAAATGAAGACTTGAAACATAAATATAGACATTTTTAAGTTGGGTAGCAACTAATTTTTCCAAATTGGTAAAAGATTGATAGTAATAGATTATTTTGCTATCAGACATCTTTACTATAGGTAAAGATAAGATAACTTGGAAATCAAGATATTTAGACACAGGTGTAAGTTTAAAATTAGTCCCGTGTCTAATTTTTATTTAAAAAATATTATACTCTATATTATAATGACTAAAACTAATTGGAAAGATCAGGGTCTGGTTTCTAAAGAACCTATTTTAATGGATGATCCCCTAAGGTACGTTATCTTTCCTATTCCGGCCAATAGAAAACCAATTTGGGATGCCTATAAACAACACCTAAAGTGTTTTTGGACCGCGGAAGAAATTGATTTTTCAGCCGATAAAAACGATTGGATTACCCTTTCTAACGAAGAAAAGCACTTTATTGAACATATCTTGGCCTTTTTTGCGGGAAGTGACGGTATCGTCTTGGAAAATTTAATGGAAAATTTTTCTACCGAAGTTCAGTGGCCTGAGGCAAGGTGTTTTTATGCCTTTCAGGGCATGATAGAAAATATTCATTCAGAAGTATATTCCCTATTAATTGATGTTTATGTCGAAAATCCCCAAAGGAAAACTGAACTTTTTCAAGCCATCCAGAAAATTCCGTGTATTCAACAAAAAGCCCAATGGGCTCAAAAATGGATGAATAAGGATATGCCCTTTTCCCATCGCCTAATTGCCTTTGCGGTGGTTGAGGGGATATTTTTTAGTGGTAGTTTCTGTGCCATATTCTGGCTGAAAAGTATGGGTAAAATGGTCAAGGCCCTCGGAATGAGTAACGAGCTAATTGCCAGAGATGAAGGTCTCCATACTGATTTTGCGGTCCTTCTTTTTAGTTATCTAGAAGCTAAACCAGATAAAGAAACTGTCTATAAAATATTCACTGATGCAGTTGAGATAGAAAAAACGTTTATTAATGATAGCCTCCCCTATAAACTACAGGGAATGAATAGTAAATTAATGTCACAATATATTGAATTTGTTGCGGATCGCTTACTGGTCCAACTTGGATATCCGAAAAAATATGGATCTGAGAATCCTTTTAGTTTTATGGATAAAACTTGTCTAGATGGGAAAAGTAATTTCTTTGAGAAACGTGTTAGTGAATACCAATTAGCTAGTAATGTTACCAAACAAGAAGACCGCAATTTTGAAGTTCTAGAAGATTTTTAAGTTACTTAAAATCAACAGTCTAGTCATAGGGTAAAGGGATAATGGAAGATATTAATATTATATATGATTTTAATACTTTAGATGACAAGACATTTCATTTTAAAAATGTCTTTTCATCTTTAAACTACCCAGTTGGGTTTCAAACTAAATCCCCATTTAATAGTGTAGAACAACTTATTAATTACATTCTACCTGAAAGGGCATACACCAAAATTAACCTAATTTTATGTCTGTTTGGACTCTTAAATGATAAAACCGAATTATCCAGTATTTGTTACAGTAATTCCCTTTCTATTTTAACAGCCTTTCAAAGCACAAGTATTATTGCCCCAGAAGCCTATCATAATTTTGTTAAATTATACAAATCAAGTCTGCGATTTTGGGTATTGAATATTTTATCACATTATGTTCCCCCTATTATCTTTTATAAAAAAATAAAACCCATTGATATTACTCTTAAGACGGTAAGTATGTCTGCTGGGTTAAATTTATTATGGGCAAATTGTGTTAAATGGGATCTAAATAAAGTTTACAATATTGATCCACCTCTCAATCAGATGAAAACTAGAATACTCTGGTTTATTATTTTAATAACACATTACCTCATTTATTTTGTTCCCAGGAAAATCTATCCTTTAATTCTCCCAACATTATTACCACTTGGAAAAAGATCTTTATTTTCTGCTCTATTACGTTAGATATAAAAAAAAGGATTTGATTTTTTAAATAAACAGAAGATAGCCATTATAATTTTTTTACATAAATCCACTAGTGGAAAACTACATTTCGCAATAATTTTGTTTTTATTTTTAAGGGATGCCTTAATTCGTAAAAAAAGATAGGTGACGATACATGAAAATAGGGCACCTGACAACATCTGGTTAGCCTCTGCTGTAATAAAGGTAATAAATGACATAAATAGTAAGATTCCGATATTTTGGAATTGATAACTATCCAGAGACAAAAATAGGACAATCAAGACTAGATAACAATAAAAGGTAATTTTCTGTAATTCATTAGACTGAGTATATTTTAGATAGTATTTATAAAGAGTTTTACTTAATAATTGATAATCACTTGAATAAATATGGTATATGTATGGATTAATAATAAAAATCCTAATATGTCTAATAATGACAAATATAATGATGATATCTATTATTAAAAAGGTCGACATATTGTGACATTCCATAGCTGTAATAGTGGAGTCTTCATTATTATTATTTTTATTTATGGTTTTGGTAACTTCGCGATGAATCTCTGTGTTCTCTTTTTTATTAATGCCAAGTATATTTAAAATAGATGTAGATATATTCCTATTGTTACTCTGATGACTCATGATATCAGGAAAAGTATTGTCTACTACTGTATTATAATATATTTTTTAGCCTAGAATTATAGGTCCAAAGTAAAAAGTGGATTACTTTCTATATTATTATCCATACTATAATTTATCAAGATATATTCATTAATACTCATATCACCTATTTTATAAAGGTTTTCATTTTGATATATCCTGACTAGTAATCTTCCATCGCTATCAAAATCATCAGCAATTAAGAAAACTATGTGGTTACTAGGTAAAAAAGCATTTAAGGTGCTTTCTAAAGTTATATTTTTTTTTTTATCTAGACCTAATAATCTAGCCGAAAATTTAGTGATCTGATTTTGATATTTAAGACAAACGTTAAAATCAGTTAGACCTGTTACACTGGTTATTTTGGCGATAAAAGTCTGGTTTTTAAGTGAGAAGTATGGGATAGTCTCATTACCTTCTTCTATCTCAAAGACGTTTCGGTGAGAGAGACGTCGTATCCTTTGTTTAAAAAAAAGGTAGGGGCACTTTAAAACTTTAGTAATTAACATTTATTTTAATTATGGTTAAGATATTTAATTATTATTATCTGACTCATCATCGTCTTCTTCACTTGTAACAGCCTCTTTCCTGTTAGCCCAAATGCTCAGGTCACGATCAAATTCTAATTCTTGGTCATCATCATCTGTTTCTTGACTATTATCACTATCGTCACTAGCTTCTTCACTATCTTCACTATCCTCACTATCACTTTCAGAAGGTTGATAATCGGCATCCTCATCGGCATCCTCATCATCATCTACATTAGATGCATCCTCACTTGTTTCCTCTAAATCATCAAATCCACCCATCATATGCTCTATAAATTTATGAAAATGATCATTACTAAACTGGCTAAGTTTTCCATTTTCGTTAAGCCGAAATACTAAAATATCTCCAAAATATAAGGAACTATCAATTGGAGCAGGAAGTTCATGTTTATTCTCATCTCCGGCTTCACCATCGGTCCATCCATACAATATGATGGTTTGGTCAAAAAGCTCCCAATAATGTAGTTGACTTAAGGAACCAGAACCTTTATGTTGGAAATAGCTAGTTTTTTTAAAGTTATCCACATTAGTATTACTTGGGACTGCGACCTCCACAACTTCTCCATTATTCAATAACAAAACCGTATTAATCATTAAAATTAGATATTTTGACAATTTAGATATTTTTATAATTCAATTTTTTCTACTTAAATATTTTCCTTGTAAATAAATATAAATAAGATGACCTATAAATCCGATCACGATTTTGAGTCTAGAAAGGCGGAATCTACGAAGATTCGTAGTAAACATCCTAACAGAATACCGATCATAGTAGAAAAGGATAGTAAGTCTAATATCACTGCCATTGAAAAAAAGAAGTATCTTGTTCCCTGTGATTTAACGATGGGGCAATTCCAATATGTTATTAGAAAGGGAATTAAACTAGATTCTAACCAGGCCTTATTTGTCTTTATTAATAATACTTTACCACCCACTTCTCAACTAATTAGCGAAATTTACCAACAAAACCAAGACAAAGATGGCTTTTTATATGTTGTCTATTCTAGCGAAAATACCTTTGGGGCTTAAAACAGACTTTGAGGTAATTACTTAAATTAGGCAGATAAAATTGAATTACTTAAAGTCTTAGTAAATTATTAATTATAAGTATAGGTTTTGTTACATGGAACAATTATTAGATTTTGTCAAGGAAAACCAAAAAAAGTTGGAAACCAATACTAAAATTATAATTAGTGTTGGAAATTTTTTAGAAGATCCAAGAATTCTTAATTGCCGGTTACCAGAAGCGGAAATTAAAAATTTACTACATAAACTTAAAAATGGGAACAGTGGTAACAGTGGGAACAGTGGTAACAGTTTAGGAAAATCAAAGCGAAATAAGATAGGCTTAAATTACCAAAACCACAATGCTAGGATTTATCGTGAAAGTAATATGGAATACCAAATTAAAGAAAAGGGAGAAACTAATCATCTTACTGAGTGTCATCAAATTTTAAATGTTAATCAAGATAATATAGGTTTCAGGTTAAAATTATTAACAAAACAGCCAATTGGTCTAGAACAATTTCCCTCTAAATTAAATTATTGTGACATTATTAATCGTTCTACTATTGTCATTGATTATCATCATTTTCTAGAAGTTCACATTATAACCGAAGAAATAGTTACTGACACTGGAAATAAAAGTAATAAAACGAATCCTGTGAAATATTTAAAACTAGAAATACACTTAATCCGCCAAAATATATATGAAGAACGTCTTCTTAACCATCTTAGTAACTTGGTAACTCTAATTATTGAATGTTTTAACCAGGAAAAACTCTCTCTCTCTCTCTCTCGGTGATAAGCATTTAAATGTTTAATAAAGCAAGTAAAACAATAGCTTATGATAAATAATACCAAGTATTATACGATTTTAGATGTTAGTCCAAATGCTACCCAGGTCCAAATACAGAAAGCATATAAAAAACAATCTCTAAAATGGCACCCTGATCGTCATCGGGAAAATCAAGAAAAAGCTACTAAAAAATTCCAAGAAATTTCAGAAGCCTATCAGATTCTTCGTGACCCAGAACGAAGAAAAGTATATGACCAATTTGGTGAGCAAGTAGCACAAGGGTGTGATAATAACGATAGTAATAATAGAAATTACAATAATCCATTTACTAATATGAATGGTGAATCTAGATCTAATGTTAGGTTTAATTTTCATAGTAACATGGTGGATCCTAATGATCTATTTAACAATATGTTTTCAGGGGAAGGCATACCTGAAATTTTTAATACTTTTGGTAGATTAGGTGGATTAGGTGGATTAGGTAACATGAATAATTTTCGGCAAGATAACCCCCGTTATCAGAAACAAACTAGATCAAGTTATCAAAGTCTAAATAGTAAATTGACAAGAGATATTACACTTAGTCTAGAAGAATTAGCGGAAGGAGGAGAGAAAAAACTAAAATTAACAGATAAACGCCCAGATAGGACTAGTTTTAGTAAAGTTTTTAC
>WLWF01002484.1_pt1 | contig 13268 bp, 3 predicted proteins | sample 6718331 | NCBI WGS metagenome assembly WLWF01 (sample SAMN12718692, study PRJNA515312) | sponge metagenome | isolation source: marine sponge | host: Mycale hentscheli | place: New Zealand: South Island, Marlborough, Capsize Point | collected 2003-05-01
ATTAACGTTGAATTTAGTATTTTCACTTAACTCTTTCATAATAGATTATAGGACTTATACTATAATATACTAAAACTTACTGACACAACTGTATTTTATATCTGTAAATTTGTCTTATTTGATATAAAAATCATCAAGTTTTTCAAATGTTCCCCACTTTTGCAGTGTATATATTAAGGGTATAACATCAGCCCAATTTTTATAAACTTTAAGTTGTCCTTTTCTAGGTCTATTTTGGTATACTACAGAAGAGTCATCTGCAAATTCTTCATCAGTTAGAGTTAATGATTTAACTCCAGTTAAAACTGATAGTTCTAAAGCCTGGCCAAATTCTCCTAAAGTTCTTGTTGCTGCTATTGGTGTTTTAGCCATTTGATATGTTTGCTGTAATCCACCCAGACCTGGTAATGGAACAAATAAAATCATTTCTTTATATGTTCTGTCTGCTTGATAAGCAGCAAAGTTTTTAAGTTTCTTTTCTAGTGGATCATCATCAGGGTCTGCACCTTTTAACATTAATGATATTGCATATACAGCCATCACTATCATTGCTTCACCTAAAGTTCTGTATACATTTTTAAGCATCATGTTTGCTTTCTCTTCACTGTAGGTGCCGCTTTCAGTTAAACCAAACTGTTTTTTAAATTCAGCACCAACTTCTTTTAGACCAAAAGTTTTTGTACCACGTAAACCAACAACACTCATTTTAGTAAAAAATTGTGCAAACTTATAAGCAGATATGTATCTCCCTTCTAGCCATCCTAAATTTGAATCATAATAACCACCTTGAAATCTAGCTCTATATGCGGGCATTACCCATTTATGGAACTGAGCAATCAACTTTCCTAAGAAGTTATTTTGTATAACCATTCTATCTTCTCTAGCATAGTTACCATGCACTTGTTTATTTACTTCACGTATATTATTTCTTAGTCTTTTAAAATAAGTTTTGTCATAAGGAAACTCTTCTTTAGTTCTAAAGTCTATAACAGTATCAAAACCTTCTCTTAATTTACCTTCACCTGTTGATCTATCCCAATCAAATGCTTCATCTAATCCTATTGTCTCACCTGTTTTACTATTTTTTATTAAAGTTGACTTGAGAATAGCCATTCCAATTTTACTCTGAACCATATATTCAGCGCCCTGGTTGAATGAATAACCAAATTGAGTAAACCTTTCCCACACTGTTCCTTTCTCTGCTGAACCTGTAACTTCTCGTAAGTCTGCATCTGAGTCCATCATTCTAAAATGATCTACTAACCATTCATATTTACTTACAGGCTTTGTTACATCATAATCACTTTTCTTGAGTTTTAAAGTATTTAAGGTAGCAACTCTACCTGCTAGATCTGCAAGCTCCTCACCAACATATGCAGTTCTCCTAACTAAATTAGGTACAGCCTTAGTTATAAAATCTTTTTCTGCATCTATGTATGATCTTGGTGTAAAATATAATCCACCTATTCCTTCTATCCAGTTATTTACTTGACCTAAAGTTGCGTTGTTGATATTACCAAATACGTTAAATGCAACATAAGTAAGAGAAGAAAGATTGATTACTGCGTTTGTAATATTTTCTACAGCACCTTTTGTAATTTCTGAGTTATCATAATAAACCATCTTCATAAAGTGATGGGCTCTTCTTGCAGCATTACTTTGTAAACCTTGATAATTTTTCTTTCCTGTTTCTTTAGTAATAAACCCTTTAGTCTTATCATATACTTTTGACAAAAGAGTATTTGAATCAGGAGTAGTATAAGTTCTCATTTCAATAGCTTTAACCATTGCTTGTAATGTACCTTCTACTTCACCCATTACTTCAAAGTTTTCAGCCATCCTACCAAACTTTAAAAGACTGGTTGTCATGTCTGTACTTACTTCACCTAGTGTAGGTTGTGATCTAAGTTTTACTGCTTGCGCTTCTAGCTCAGCTCTTTCTTTACTATATTGATTTACAGTTATAGCACCCGCAGTTCTTTTATTTTTTAATTCTTGTATCTGATTATATACATTTTCTAGTGCGTCTTCTGCTCTAGCATTACCGGTATAGAATACCGGAAGTGAGTCAATTAAATTACCATCTTTGTTAACCATAACCATTCTTTGCTCAGAAGTCTGAACAAAAAAGTTTTTTACACTTCTTAAGAAGTTTGGAACTAATCTAGCAAAGTAAGATGGTTTAGCTTTTATTTCATCAGCAAAATTATTTCTAACAATAGGAACTTTACCAAGCATTTGACCTCTTGTTGCTCTAGGTAATTTGTTAAGAAGCTCTTCATAGTTTTTCACAAACATTTCATAATAAGCTTTTCTTGCTTCACCTAATGCATCTTTGGGATTCATAATAGCCTCATACTTCTCACTTAAAAGACTTTCTTGTTGACCCGTTTCTTCATTAAAAAATGAATCTTTAACTTCTACATATTCTGGTTTTACAGCATCATCAAACTTCATGTTTTCTTTAATGGCACCTGTGGGTTCACCATTATTTCTATACATTTTAGTATATGTTAACTCTTGATAATACTTTGCTCTATACGCATTATAAGCTGTTGTATCTACCCCAACTTTCTTAACCCATCTTCCTCCTTCGTTGTTAGAAAAAGGTTGGAAGTATTCAAAATTAGCTCTAGCATTTCTAAACTCCTGAGTGTACTGATGGTATTTACCAGATATTAATTGACCATCTTCATATCTTTCAGCAGCCATAAATTCTCTGAATGCTTGTTTTTTACGGTACAGATCTTTATTAAACTCTATCTCTTCCGGCTTAGCATTTTCTAATGAATAAATAGGATAATACTCATAGGGTTTTCCATTCTCATCATATAGTTGACCACGTATTTTTTGTTTTTCATTATTATATTTTTGACCTATACGTTGTACATATAAACCAGAAAAGCTTCCATCATCCTCGTACTCTAACATGAAATCATAAAGTCTATTGACATCTGTTTCTGGAGAAAGTCTTAATAAAGTTTGACCAGCCTGCAATAATTCTTTTTCTCTTTTTTCAATCCTATCTAAGAATTCTTGTCTCTGAAACTTTACTATCTTGTCCATAGTAGCAAGTATAGCATCTTTACTTGTTGACAAATCTCTTGCATACAAATCAGAGTTAGCAATATCAGGAGCAAGATCTCTTACCATTGATCTAAGATCCGCTAAAGTAAATTCCATACCCCCATGTGATTGTATTACTACCTCATCATCTTTTTTAGTTCCTTGAAATGCATAGTCTTTTATAACCTTTTCAACATAATCTAAAATTGCATCATTAATGAGTCCTTGACCTTTTCCAGAACCTGAAACAACTTTAGTTCCCAAAAGTTTTCTTAGTTCTATTTCAATACTACCTACCAAAGATCTTTGTGTTGCATTGAGTTCTTTGTTTTCAGTTACCGCATACAATCCTTCAAAGGTTTCTAGAAATCTTTCAAAATTTAAGACATAGTATATATACTTAGGATCTGATAAATTCTGTGGATCATTAATGTATCCAGAAAAAGATTTCATTTGCCTTAGTGCATCTTGAAGTAATCTTGTATATACAGCAGATCTAGCAACAGGTCCTTCAGCTCTTGCAACACTAATCATTCCAATTGTACTTGCAATTTGCTCTCTAGCTTCTTCACCTTGTCTATCCATAAAGATATTATTCTGAGCTAGGTCAAACGCTTTTTGCTTTTCTATTAATGCAACCTCATAAGCTTCTAATGCACCAGATACTGTGCTTAAAGCAGGGTATTCTGCAGGATCTATTTTTTCTGCAATGCCTTCCAACTCATCTATCTGAGATTCAGTTTTATATATTTGATCTTCTGCATTTTTAATCACTTGCTCTTCAATCTCTTTTTGCTTAGCTAAGTTATATGCATCTGGTATAAGCATATCTACTTTATCAAGGTTTTGAGTAGTTGCATGATTAGCATGACCATTGAACTTTAGCTTGTTACCTTTATAACTTGTATGTAAACTTACAAGTGCATCTTCACCATAAGCCATTTCGTATCCCATATTTTCAACTAAACGTCTTATGATATTTAATTCAAGAGAATCCTGAACACTTTGAGTCAAAGAAGATTCTCCAGATACTTGGCTATATAAACTATTTTTATCTAATTCAACTTTAACTGTATAGTAAGGACTTGTTTTTTCATAAGCAGCTCTAGCAATACCTTCAATACTTTGTAACCATTTTTTAGGATCTGTACTAATAACATTATCTTTATGCATTTGTACTTGTGCAACTTTTACTTTACCAGTTCTAGTTATAAAAACAATGTCTGCTTGAGCGGCAATCTGAGTATCCTTATCATGAAATACAACATTAGTTAAAAGGACATCACCTCTTTCTCTTATTGTCTCAATCTGATCTACTATGTTATTAAAGGTTTGTTCAGCAAGCGCTTCATCAATGTTAGTTATTTGATCTTTTATTTCAGCAAACGTTCTTGCTCCTGCAATAGCATCAAGCATAACTTTAACATCCTCTTTTACAGCTTTAGATGCTTGATCTTGTTTTACACCAACTGCTTCTTTAGCAGATATATAAGGTGTTCTAGATGATGGGTCATCAGATAAATTATAAAATTTACCGTCCTGTTTATTTAAAATAACAAGATCTTCAGAGTTATATTCTAATTTTGCTGTACCAGATAAAGTATCCGATAAGCTTTTAGTTTGATTTACATTGTGGAACAATCTATCAATCATTCTCTTCTGTAAATCATTGCCTTGAGCTTTTGCTTTATTAACAATGTTTTTCTTACCAGGAGATAAATTATATTTAACTTGACCATACTTAGGCATTGCATAATCAAATCTAATACCTTCTGTATTTAGTAACTTTGCTATGTCAGTCAAAGTTGCATTAGGTGATATATTCCCTACAGTTACCACACCATTAATAGCTTGTTGTAGATTTACTATAATGGTTTTGAACCATTCTAATAAATCAGTGATTAGTTTTTGAAATCTAGTAGTAGGTTGTTTCTCATACTCATTATTAAAGTGTCTTGATAATGCTTGAGTAACCAATTCAATGTCTCTATCTTCTGCACTAAATCTTCTTTGATCATTATATGCATCTTCAATTTCCTGTGTCATTTCAGGAAAGTTTCTTCTTGCTTCAGCTAAAAGACCTTCAAATAAGGCTATGTTATCTACTTTAACTGCATCAATGAATGGGTGTAGTATTTCTTCTATTGCTGTTTCATCAGTAACTCTACCTTTAATTAGTACAGCATAACCTTGGTAGTAAAAAGAATTTACTTTATTAAAAGGCACCTTTTTCTTAGCATAGTAATTGATACTGTTGTAAATGTCTTCTGCTTCTTTTACCGACATTAACTTCACATTAATATCTGGAAACATTTTCATTAAATGCATAACAACTTTTCTAGCCCTTGGTGTATCCCAAGATCTAGAAGCTTCTAACATATCTTTGTTACTAAACAAACTTGAGTCAATACTAACTGCATATGTTTTATTTGTTTTTCTTAAAACCACAGAGTCTCTTGAAATATTATTCATATCAAGATACTCATACATCTTATCAATGTTTGCTTCAATTAAATCCGGATCAGTTGCTAATGTTTCTTTATCTGTACTTACAATATAATATTCATTATTATACTTTTGTATTATACTCTCCCTTCTTAAGTTATTAAGTAAAGCTTCAGCAAAATCTCTTTGTTTAAGATTAAAAGCAATTTTATTTTTCTTTAAAAGATCAGCTGCTTGTTCAGTTGTAGGTATAGAATCTGTTTTAGTAAATGCTTGATATTGATCAATAACATTTCCAGTTACTAAATCAGTTTTGTAAACATTTTTTAATGCTTTATACTCAACAGTATTTTTATTATGACATCTACTCATTGTTGTTTTTATTTACCTAATATACATCTTTTTATATTATCTATGAAGCTTTCCTCATCTTCAAATGTGTTGTCTTCAAAAGAGGCCGCCATATCTTCTAAAGTACTTATACCGTTTTCTTCTAAAAGATCTTGGTTATTAAGAACTTCTTCACTTGTAAAGCCTAATGCAAATATACTATTATAAAACTCAGTAATTGCAGGATACTTATCTTGTAATGCAGCTTCAAACAAATCTAGCTGCTGAGCTTTTTCTTCTGAAATTTCTGGTAAACTTGCTTGTGCTTCTTGAACATTTTCTACACTAGTTTGTTGTGTTGGTTCAACCTGTGAAGTAACTGATAATAGATTTGATAATGTTGCATCACTAATATTAATTGCACCTTGATTCTCATCTATTACACCAACAGAATTCTCATCAGCAACTATATCAGCTCTATCATTGCTTAGTAATCTTGCTGAAACAGATGTGTTATTTTGCATTTGAATATTTTGTAATGCACTTTCTGAAGGTTCAAAGCTAGTATCTACACCAGCAAATTCATTTGTTCCATATCCAATCTCTTCTTTATTTTGGATATTGTATTTAACTTGATTATAAGTATCACGTTCACCAAACATAAAACCAATACCATTTTGATAATTAGATCCCATAGTCTGAATAAGACTGTATCTATATGATCTAGCATTTTCAGAAGGTTCTATCTTGAATGTTAAGTAACTTGTTTTTGTAAAACCTTTAGCGATATCCTCAACTCTATTAACCACTCTGATATACTTAGGTTGATCCTCAAAATCAAAATCTTGTTGATTAGTAGGTGCCGTAGATATAAATGCTGTTTTGTCATTTGTCAATGATCCTTTCAAACCTATAACTTGCGTCTGTACATTAGACTCATTAACTTGAACTTGTTTTAACTTTGGTCCTGTAACATTAGATGTTAAGTAACCATCCTCTAATTCATTGTATAATTCGTCCTTAGTTAATCCAAAAGTCTGTATAAAGCCAGCATCATTTTGCTCAGGTCTTAAAAGTGTTTCTTTAACTGTGTTAATATGTGTGAGATACTCATCAATAACAAAAGGTGAAATGGCATCTAATAAAGTTCCTCTCTTAAGTTGTAAACCATCTTTAACCATTATATAGTTTACAATAGTCATAGCATCTGCTCTTGTTGCAGGATCACCATAAAGTTTTGCAAAAGATGTTTGAAGGTCTATCTTTTGTAACTTATTTAGTTTTCTCCAACTATTAGATTGAAGTATGTTTAAACCGGTAACATTATTTTTATTTTGTATTGGTAATACTTCTAAAAATTTAGTCAAGAAAAAATTATTTGGATCTGCAGTTTTCAATCTATTTACAGAAGTATAAATATTAAAGTTACCTCCAGGATAGATCAATGCATTGCTCAAAGTACCAGCACTTTTTTCTTTTGTATTACCTACATTATGCATATATGCTTTTATAGTAAAATAAGAAAGCAAGTCTCTTTTTATACTTTGTTCAACCTCATTAGTAAATGCTAAGTTATCGGTGTCTAAACTAATTGCAAGTTTATCATAGAATTCATTCATCACATCTGTTCCAGTAATAAATGTAGTAGGAATTAATTGATCTGCAAGTTCATTAAATACTCTCAAAGATGAGTTTACCCAACTATTTTGAATTATTGGTGTAATATCTAATAAAGGTGGTGCGTCTAATAATGTAGGCCTTAGACCTAATTTTTCAAACTTATCAATTGTATCTTCTATTTCAGATAAATTCTTACCAATACCATTACCAGATATACCTGTAAGTGCTTCTAAGTTTCCGGTAAACTGAGATATAGAAGCAACTTTATAAAGTATACTTAAAATATCTCTTTCTGTTTCAGGTAATATAGACCCTCCTTCTACATTAGCAGCTAACTCATCTTGACTCACATCTGCATCTGAAAGACCTTTTATTTTTAATTCTTTATTGAGCGTTGTAATTCTATCTTTTATAAGAGATAAAAATCCTTTGTCAAACTTTTGTTTTTTGTTAGCAGCTTGATCAAACAAGTCTCTTGCTATTTTAGTATTTAATAATAGTACTGCATCTTCAAGCGGTACACCCAAAGCAACCATATTTGTAGCAATACCTACTGCTTGTTTATGCATTCCAAGTTTAGCAACATAGTTTTCTTTTGAGTTATCAGTTAACATGGTTACTATAGATGATATAACATCTTGTTTTCTTTCACCTTCTCTAACTTCTAATACATCAAATCCTTTGTAGAATTTACCATTTAAATTAAATTGTACACGTGGATCTAACTGTATACCATACTCAGTTAATAAACTTAAATATAAGTTTGGAGTTACAGCTCTTCCAATAGCAGCACCTTTATTATTTTCAAATGATAGTGTTTTACCATATATATCATCTACATCTACGTTCTCAGCACTTCTGCTTTCAACATAATTAGGAGCTAAGGATTTTAAATTTTGGTATGCTGCTTCTACAGCTGCTAATGCAGCAGGTGTGGTAGAAATTTTTCTTATCCCTTCATTACCAAGCAATGCTATTCTGTAATCTAGTATTTGATTATCAATAGCACCACTATAAGGCTCACCATATTGTTCTTTATATTTAGTATACTCAAGTTGAGTTTTAGGTAAGCCCAGTCTTTGTATTGCTTTTATACTTCTATCAGACCAACCTAAATCATTTAAGTTAAGTGTCTCAGCAGAATCTTCTAATTTTGATCCTTGTCTTTCAAAAGACTTTACTGCTTGAGCATAAACAGTGTCTTCATTTACTTTCTTATTTATAAAAGCAATATAGTCTTGGAACTCTCTTCCTTTTGTTTCACCGTAAGCATCAAAAGTTTTTGTTTCTGAATTATAATAATAATCCTTCATTTGAGTATAGAGCTTATCAATATCAAAATCAGCTCCTGATACTTCAACTAATTCAGCCGCAAACATTGCTGATGAACCATAATATGCAGGTAAGAAATCAACAACTTTAATATTCATGGCAGAATGTTTATCCTGTGAAGGAATTCTAACACCAAACATTTTTGCAATTACATCTGGTATTTTACCACCCTTTTCACTTATTTGTTCATACACCTCTTTAGAAAGTGCAGGCATCAAAGCTTCACTATAAACTAGACCTGTTTCATTACCTTTATCATCATACTCTTTTAAGTTATACCTTAGTCTATCATATATAACTATACCTTCTTTAGGTATCTCTAATCCTTTCAATCCTTCAACAGTAAGATCACTATCAACAGTTATACCTTTAGAGTCTATTTCTCTTATTACTTCTGACCTACCTAATTTACCATCAGCTTCCAAACTATAAACTCTTCTTAATACTCTAGCACCTAAATCAGAAACTAACGCAAAACTATCTCCAGGTATTTTTTCTTGGAATACTCCTTTATTAAAATAACTAAGGAACAGCTGTTCTGCTTTAGCAATTGCAATAGGGTTATTTATATCAAAGTTAGGTTCATTTGTCTCAGGATTGATTGAGAACATTTCTATTAGGTTGCTACTAGACTGACTAGCTTTTAAAGAGTTTTGTGCATACTCAAAGAAAGTAGCTAGGTTGGGTGTAATTTTATTAGTTTGTCTGCTAAGATCTAATTCAGATAGTAAACCTTCAAACGTATATATTAAGTTTCTCTTATCTTTAAATTTAAGATAAAGTCTTTTTCTGATTGCATTATTATATGCTCTTTTTACATCAGCAATATTTTTAATCTCAGGCATACCCTCTATAGATATAGGGGTATCATCAACTTGCTCACTTGTGATTAAAGTTTTAATCTGACTAAGCTCAGTAATTTCTTTTTTATTAGAAGGGTTAACTACTTGTAAACCAAAATCTCTAGCACTTACAATAATAGATGGAGAATCAATGTTATCTTTTAGATTTACCACATTTTGTTTTAACATCTTAAATGCACTAACAGGAGCAGCTATAGTAGGGAAATTGTTTTCAGCTTCCAGAGCTTCCATGTTATTTAATAAAAAGTGTAGATCTTCTTTACCTGGTTTAGCTTCCCATACAATATTATCATTCTCATCTCTTCTTCCCGTGTCATTAGAAGTGAGAGTTCTTGATAACATAAACCCTGACATTTTAATAAATGATTCACCATCAAAGTGTACAAACTTCTTAGAGTTAAATACCCCATTCTGATTAATCAAACCTTGTGGCCCAAATATATCATCTGATGTAAGCTTTTCTCCTCTTTCTATTTTAGTAAGCAAATCAGCTTGAGTTTGAGTTAACTTACCTAAGCCAAACCAAAACTGTCTAAATGCTTTAGGAGTTAAATACATTTGTGCATCAGCACGGTCTATGTTATTATTAGAAAAGTCTGAAGTAACAGTTGGCTCATTAAACTGAATAACATTAATTTCAGTTGTTGGAGATGTCACTCCTTTTTTATCATCAGTAAGTGGTGTGTATACATTATCAAAAGCAGCATTCATACCTTTTGCTCTTTTAATCTTATCTATACTATTTTTGAGTATTCTAGCTTGATCTCCTAATAGTAATTCATTTAGTGATTTAGTATTTATATAGTCATTAAAGAATACTTGTCTTAAGTTGTATCTCTGATCAGCTCTTAAATTAAGTGCTTCAGCAGCCTTAATAGATAAAGCTCTTGCCTCACCCTTTTTATCTAACACAATACCTTTTTTAAGATCATTGTTAATTAAATCATTTATTTCATATTGTTCTATAAGAGCTTCAAATCTATTATACTTTACTTCTAAACTTGTTCTTATTACTTTATCTAAAAATTGAGATTTAGAAAAACCTGCAAGTTTTACCGCTTGATCAAATGAAATGTCTTGATCTTGATTCATTGCAGACATTTCCAGTTGTGATTTAACTTGTACATTATCTCCTAAGAAAAATGCTTCACTATTAAATAAAGTATTAGCTCTTTGAACTTCTCCTACATTATATCCAACAATATCATCTTGAGTTTTTGTCTCAGGATTGTTTTCTCTCTTGATTCTATTGTACTCATTTTCAATAGATTGATAAATAACATTTAGTACTTCTGTAGTAATAGCAGCATCTTTTCCTGAAACAGCTTTTATAACAGGCAATGAAGTTAGATCTCCAGTATTAGAAGCTTCAAGCACTCTTATTAAAAGAGGTGCAGTTGCCACCATGACAGTTTTACCTGATTCTGTTTCTACCGCAACTTCACTTTTAAGCTTGTTGTTTTTAGGATTAAAGTCTAACGTATAATTGTTAATAAGGTTCGTTATAAATTGCTTAGGGGTATAGCTACCATATTCAGTGGTATTTAATACACCCTCTATAAATGCATCATAATCTGATTCTCTATCTAGAGTTTCTACAAGTTTAGTACCAGATATTCTTTTAATTTTTAAAAGCTTATCGTTTGCCATACTTTGAAAAGCAGGATTATTTAACAAGTAGTTGTTACTTAAATAAACTGACTCAAGAAGTTTTTTCCTTTCACTGATCTTATTAAGTGCAGCAACTCTTTTTAAATTGAATGTTGGTTTCTGATGTGCATTAACCATATCCCCATTGACATTAGTAAATACAGACAAACCAATACTTTCATCAAAGACAGCATTGTTAATAGCCATCTTTCTAATTTTAGACGTAGCTCCCGCTTCAGAATATAAATCTACATCTTTAACTATCAAGTCATTTATAAAATAAAGATCTTCTGCAGTAACTGGATCTGATGTTTCATTAAAGTCTAATAACAATTGTTGATTAGATGATCCTGCTCCTCTAGATCTAATAATACTATACTTTATATATAAAGGACTAAGTTTTATACCTGTACTATCAAAAAGATTTTGAGCTATGCTTACAGATAAATTTTGTAAAGCAGCATCTTCAATAGTTTCTGGATGAGAGAAATAAAATATGCATAGGTCATCCCTTAGTGCACGTGCTGTTCTAAACATGTCCACCATATCTTTGGCCATTACACTAAATTTCATGAACCCTGTCTCGGTTGCTTTCTCCACCATTCTGAACCCCATAAGATAGTTGCTGTCTTCTATAACAACATTCTTAATCTGTGGTGCTTTTTCAGATAGTGTTTTAAGGAGTCTTGTAATCTCTGTAGGATCATCCACCTCCTTGTAGTTCTTGTTTTCTACGTTGTACAATTTACCACTTCCCTTGAATGGTAATTCTTTTTTAGCTACGTTAATAATGTACGTCTCTTCTGGGTTTAAATGTTTAATAGCTGTTGATTTTCCAGTTCCTGTCTCTCCTATGACTCCAATCATGTGACTTGCCATACTTTTATAATTTTACGTTATTGTTTATTTTTATTGTATATCCAAATACTTTATTGTATTTATATTTTTTATCTACACTCCTATATATACTAGATATATGACAATTCAAGAATTCTTGCACTTGCTCCATTGAAGTAAACTTGTGTATTTCATCATTCTTAGTTAGTGTATATACTTCTTTAAATATAGGTACTAAAGAGTTAATGATCCACCCTTTAATTATGTGTTTTGTTTCATCCAAACTATTATAATAAGCATCTGATATATTTAGAAACTCTTGTATCTCTTTTTTATAATTAAATAACTTTACTTCTTTACTCTTATAATTATAAATATATAAGAATTTATCTAAATTTAGTTTTTTGGTTCTTGAGACATAGTATCCATTTACACCTTTGTTGCTTTCTAGTTTTTTATAAACAGTTTTTGCCGGTATACCTATAAATTCTGAAGCTTCTGCCTGAGTATTAGCTTCTAATACCAACTTTGCTGAGCTATTAAAGATATAGGTCTTTCTAGTGTTTTGCTTTTTTATTTCATTGCTTTTGTATTTGTTTTTTAATGTTTCACTTATACGTTTTTTAGTTTCTTGTGTAATTATCTTACTTTCTGGTCCTTTTCCTCTATCTTGACTGTTAACTAATCTATGTTTATATTTACCTATTAGATTTTATTTACTATTATTATAAAACCAATAAATTACCTAAAATACTTGAAGAATGAAATTAATCTCTACTTCCTTTGATAACGTATACCTAATTGAGGAACCTATTCATACCGATGAAAGGGGATTCTTTATGGAGACATGGAATGAGATGGGGTATTCCAATAGAAAACTACTTAATGATATACCTTCACTAAAAGCTATACAGAATGATGACTCATTATTCTCAACCCTGTTTGTTCAAGATAACTTATCTAAATCAAAATTAGGGGTCTTTAGAGGACTACACTATCAAACAGGTAACTTTCCTCAAGCCAAATTAGTTAGAGTATTAAAAGGGTCTGTAATCGACTTTATAGTTGATTTGAGGGAAGATTCTAAAACCTATGGTAAGTTTGAGTTTTTTGAATTAAATGATA
>WLWF01002486.1_pt1 | contig 13257 bp, 14 predicted proteins | sample 6718331 | NCBI WGS metagenome assembly WLWF01 (sample SAMN12718692, study PRJNA515312) | sponge metagenome | isolation source: marine sponge | host: Mycale hentscheli | place: New Zealand: South Island, Marlborough, Capsize Point | collected 2003-05-01
ATTTATTAAAAAATATAAGATAATAAAAAAAATAAAGAATGAATAAAAAAGAAAAAATGAATAAATAAGATAGTTATATAAATAATTTAAATAATTAATGGAAAATTTATTTGTTAATAATATTTATGAAAAAATAGCATATCATTTTAATCATACAAGAACTTATTATTGGTTTTCAATAAAGGAATTTGTGTTATCATTTAATAATAAATCATTATTATTAGATGCAGGGTGTGGTAATGGTAAAAATATGTTAATTAGAAATGATTGTATGATATTAGGATTAGATAATTGTAATAAATTAATAGAAATCAGTAAAAATAAGAAATTAAATGTATTATTATCAAATATAAAAAATATACCATTTAGAAATAATTTATTTGATGGAGTTTTTTGTGTTGCAGTTATTCATCATTTAGAGAATAAAGAAAATAGATTAATTGCTATTAATGAATTAATAAGAGTAACAAAATCAAATGGTAAAATATTTATTCAAGTATGGGATAAAGATATAAAAAAAAATAATAAATTTATTAAAATAAATAATGATAATGATTATTTTGTAACTTGGAAATTAAATAATAAAGAGATAGTATTAAAAAGATACTATCATTTATTTTCAAAAATAGAATTATTAAATTTAATTGATTATAATTTGGTAGAATTAATAGAGATTAAGAATGAATTCAATAATTGGATTATAATATTAAAGAAAAAATAATGTATTTGTATATAATAATATATGCTTATTTATTTATTTGATATATTAACGGATTCAACTGCTGCAATTAGTTTATGGACAATTAAAAAATCATATAAATATATTGTAAATAATTATACATCGGGTAATTATAAATCAACATCTGAAAAAATATTAGATGAAATTAAAAAACAGAATATTGAATTAGAAGAATTAAAATTAGAATTAAAATTATTAAAAAATCCAGATGAAAAATTTGATTTTACAATAATATAATATATTTTTTATCTTTTATTCATTTATTAATGAATAAAATATATATTTTTTATATAATAATTATTATATTTTTTATAATAATTATTATTAATTATTATACAAATAATCCAAAATATACATTTATATATAAAGGTATTGATAAAGATAAATTAAATAATAGAACAATATCAAGAGTATTATTAAATAATAATATTAAATATGATAAAGATAATTGGAATATATTTATACCAAATAGTTATAATAATATAGAAAATATATTATTTAATATAAAATTAAATATAAATAGTAAAATAATATTTGGAATAAATGGTTGTGATGAATTAGTTTCAAAAAATAAATTATATATTAATTTAATTAATAATAATATAAATAATAAACATTTTTTACCAAAAACATTTATTTTATCAAATAAAAGTAATAAAGAAAAATTTATAAATAATTTTAATAAAAATAAAATATATATTTTAAAAAAAAATATTCAATCAAAAAAAGGTATTACAATTACAAATAATTTAAGTATAATTAAAAAATTATTTAATGATTCATATATACTTATTCAAGAATATATAAATGATAGTTTATTAATTAATGGTAGAAAAATGAATTTGCGTTTATATTTAATTGTAATAATTAAAAATAATAAGAAAAAATTTTATATTCATAAAAATAAAAAATGTTTATATGCAAATAAAATATATAATAATAATTTTGTTGATTTAAATGAAAGTATTACTTCGTCTGAATTAAATAAAAATGTATATAATAATTTACCATTAGATTATAATGAACTTATTAAATATTTAAAAAAAAATAATTATAATATTAAGTTATTAAATAAAAATTTAAATAATATATTTAATATAATTGTGAATACATATAAAAATATATTATTTCAATCTTCTAATTTAAATTCATTAACTTCCGTTCAATTATTTGGTATAGATATTTTAATAAAAAATAATTTAGATACAATATTACTAGAAATAAATAAAGGACCTGTAATGAGAGGTGTAAATAAACAAGACCAATTATTAAAAGAAGAAGTATATGAAGATATATTTAATAAATTAGGTATTACTAATAAATTAAAAAAAAATAAATTAAAAAAAATAAATTAAAAAAATAAATTAAAAAAAAAAAATTAATAATTTAAATTAAAAAATTTAAATTAAATAATCTAAATTTATTTTCTCTATATAAATTATAAATGACAGATTGTAACGCACAATACAAAAATATGCAAAAAAACGCATCATCTCCCACATGGTTACATAATGTAAATAATTGGAACCGCAATCAATGGTTAATCCCACCTGCTTATTTTAAAGATCCACGTCCATATTTTAATATGACAAATCCAGACCCCTATACATATTTACAGTATTGGAGACGTAGAATGTGTTTTAATAATTATAGAGGATATATGGGAATGCATTTTGGACCAAATATGGGATATGATGGTAATACTAGAAGTTGCCCAACATGGAATTATAATAATGTTCCTGGTCGTTGTAGATATCCATTGCCTAAAAATGAAGTTCCAATTGGATATTAATTAATTTTTTTTTAATTATAAAATAATAATAATATATAAATATATATTATTTACTTAAAAATAATATATATTTATATAATTATGCCAGAATCACTATATAATATATTAGGTGTTAATAAAAATGCAGATAAAAATGAATTGAAAAAAAGTTATAGAAAGTTAGCTTTAAAACATCATCCAGATAGAGGTGGAAATAAGGATATCTTTCAAAAAATAACAGATGCATATGAGATTTTAAATGATGATAATAAAAGGAAAATATATGATATGCATGGTATTGAAGCAGTGCGACAAGGAATGGGTGGTCCAAATGATGCAAATGATGTATTTTCATCATTTTTTGGTAATTCAAATTTTATGAATATGAATATGAATAATAATCAAAATAATCAGAGAAAAGAAGCACTTGTAGATGAAATTATAATTACAATGGAACAGGTATATACTGGGTGTACAATTAATAAACAGTATAATATTAATTGTAAATGTAATAAATGTAATGGTACTGGATCAAAAACAGGTAAATGTACTACATGTAATAAATGTAAGGGTTCCGGTGTTCAAACAACAGTAAGAAGGATGGGTCCAATGATACAACAGATGCAAACAATGTGTTCTTCATGTAAAGGCAAAGGTGAAATTATTAATGATAAAGATAGGTGTAAATATTGTAATGGGAAAAAAGCTGTTCTAACAAAAAAAAATATTGAAATCAAAATTAATCCAGGTGTTCAAGAAGATGAAAAAATAATATTTGAGAATAATGGACATTATAAAAGTGATAAATCAATATCAGATTTAGTTATAATAGTTAAGATTAAAGAACATGAAAAATATAAAAGAATTAATAAGAGTGATATAATGGTATATCATAATATTAGTTTAATTGATTTGTTAACATATTCAACACAAAAAATAAAACATTTAAATAATAAGGATATATATTTTAGTTCATCTTCATTAATTGATCCAGAAAAATCATATAAATTAGTAAACTATGGGTTGCAGTTTAATAATGGTAATACTGGAGATTTATATATAAAGTTTAAAATAGACTTTCCAAATAATTTAAATACAAATAATAATTATAAAAATACATTAAAAGAAATTTTGAATCAAGATTATAGTAATTATAATATTAAAGAAGAAAATATTAAATTACTAATAGAAGATTTTGATGAAGATATTCAAGATGATGATAATGACGAAGATGTGATGGATGGTAATGGTGTTCAATGTCAACAACAATAATATATTTTTTTAAATACTGAAAAATAATTACAATAAAAATTATAAATAAATAAAAATGATGATATTATATTTTAAATAATAATGTATAATAATTGCATGTTCTCAACAAACATCGCACCTACTGTTCCAGAAGGAACATCCCATCCTGTTTCGACAGGCAATAGTGATAGTTTAGATCCCATCCAGATTCCGCCAATCCCTTATAGGGGTTACGCTGTTAATGATGCTGAATGGTTCAATATAGTGAATGCATGGTTCAGACTATTAATCGAGGTTTACCTACGATGTCATAACTATGACACTATACACAGACAAGATGTTTCGTGTGTAGTTAATAGTATATCCGACATTCAGATGATGTCAGGACCAGACGAGGGGGTACCGACAGATGAATGGTTCCTACAATTAGTTAACTGGTACCATGAATTATGTAAGTGGTACAAAAGTCGATGTCAGTATGAACAACTGGTGAAGCATATTCAAAGCCAACAATTTAGTAGTGGGATCTATACCATTAGTAAGTTGGTATTACCAGACAGAACGGTAATATATTGTCCGACAACAAAGTCCGAACCACGATTAAGTCAGATACTTCGTTTCAAGAGAGACCTTGTGAAAAGAGGGTTTGACCCACAGTATACTAAATTAGTGAGTACAGGGGAGAATCAGTGGCGTGTTTTTAACACGATCGAGATAGATTACATATTAGATGATACTTTAGTGTCTACAGATGTGTTTAATCCTGATGGTGACCTTGAACCAATCGAAGTGATGTTATTCACTTCGATACTCAACTTACATGTAAACTTTTTCGAAGATAGGGAAGAAGAATACGATACCCTACATCTCTATTTGACATTAATGTCTATTAAAAACATGAATGTTGATATCCCACAGTTATCTGAGGATGAGTGGAAACATAGAGGTCCCCAAATAGTATATAGTATATATAAAGGGTTGTTTCCCTCTTATTATCAAAAGAAAGAACGTGAAGAACGTGAAGAACGTGAAGAACGTCAAGAACGTGAAGAACGTGAAGAACGTGAAGAACGTGAAGAACGTCAAGAACGTGAATATATAAATTTTGTTTTTCTAACAGAACTTGAAGAACAAAGACTGGAACAACATCGACAAGAGCAGCAGCAGCAAATACAGCAGCAAGAACGAGAACAGCAGCGACAGGAGATGTAAATTATAGTAATAGCCTTAATGTATACTAATTTATAAAATAAAAATATTTATGTAAATAATGGTGCTTCTTTATCATTAGAAAAACGGAATGAAGAATGAAGTAATCTATATTTTTTTTCATTTTTATAATTTTTAGATTCTAATAGATTTTTTACATATTTTGGTAAAAAATCTTGACAATCATTTATAATTATTTTATTCTTATATTTTTTTTGAATACATTTAGATTCTAATATATCTTTATATTTTATTGGCACACTATAATTTACATGTCTTAATCTACCTAATGGTTTATACCATATATTATTCTTAAGTTTTATAATTGGGTCATCTCTATTATATATTCTAATATATGAATCTATATTAAGATATAAAAAATATAAAGATAAATTTCTATTTCCTAAACCAGGTCCACCAAATGATGATATAAATACTTTTATTTTATCTTCATAAATTTCTTTAATATTCATACCACATAAAGTTGCTATTGAACTTCCCATAGAATGTCCTGTTAATATTACTTTATTTAAACCTTTTTTCTTATATTCTTTTATATTATTTAAAATATGAGTTTTAATATAATTATATCTTTTTATATAACCATTATGTACATACACTTTGTTGTCATTTAATTCAGGTAGATTACTTCCCTTGTTTTCTTTTAAAAATTTTTCACGCCATTTAAAATAACTTTTTTCTTTTTTTTTTGTAATAAAATTATATTTAATTCTATTAGTATTAATCGTTCCAATATAAAGATCATTGTAATCGACAGTGCCTCTAAATGAAATAATTAATGTATTTTTATTTGGTATATAATACATTATATAATATTCTGCTTTTGAATTAATAAAATAATTTTTTAATATTGGTATATTTTTAGATAAATTATTATTATATACAATATAACTCAAATTTAATAAATTTGGTAAAATACCATAATTATAATTATTTTTAGATTTAATTAATTTATTATAACATATACTTTTTTTATTTGGCAATTCATTATAAAATTTTATTAGTTCATTTATATGATTCAATTTTAAAATATTACTATCCGCATAATAATTAAAAATTATATTAAATGGTAAATTATATACCGAATTATTATTATTAATATTTAATATATATTCTATATTTATGATTCTATTCAAGTAATATTTTTCAAAATATTTCTTATTTATTTTATCATAATATAAATACATATTTATATTATAATAAAATATTATATAATTAGATATAATCTAAAAATAATTAATAACTTAATATTGTAATAAAAAATGATGATTAAAATATTAATAATAATAAGTAAATAATTGCATGACCACACCGTTCATTGTACCTACTTCTACAGACGTAGAACCCACTTCGAATGAAGGAATAGCACATATAGTAAATTTCATAAATGGTAGTGATAGTATAACCGTTCATTTGGAAACAGATAAGGACCCCATTAGTATTATACTTGAACTTAAGAATAAAGTTAAAGAAAAATACGGTCATTTTAGCGAAAACCTTGTGTTAACTAATGTTGATTCAACTGATACGCAGTCTCAATGGTGTTGTCTAATTTCAGATAAAATTGACTTCGAGTTAGAAGTAAACAATACAACTGTATTGATTCTTCCGTATCATGGATGTCAAGATTTGCATGAAGATAGTACAATTACACTTGAGATTCCATGTGCGATTCTGAATAAGTTTGGTCTTCTTTCACAGCGATACTGTTACGACAGGTTGAAAAAATACCTAATTAGAATCACAGCGGAAAGAGTATTAGGTTTAGAAGGGATGAATGCTTGTTTTATTAGACGAGAGCCATCTGGAGAATTGTCAGTGAATGTACGAGTCGATGGTTTAACCTATCAACAAAATTACATAAATAATCAACTTGAGCATGAAAATAAAAAATGTTTGATGATGATACATGAACTTTGTAGTGTAGATAAATATATTGAGAACACAGCTTGGTGTAGATAGATAATGTAATAAAACACAAGTTTAGTATACTAAGTAAAAATTATAAATATTATTTGAAAACGTTAGAAAAACAAAAATTATATATTAATACACTAATGCTTTCAATAAAAAAAAATAGATATCTTGACAATAATATGGGTTGTTGTGGAGAAAAAAGAAATAATAGCTAAACATTTAAATCAAGTCCCTGTGCAAAATCTGGTACAAACATTCTTTGATTTTAAGGCTAAAAAATGTGTTATATGTAAGGGGAAAATAGTATAAGAGCACATTGTAATATTTATTCACGATTTGATTTAATAATGATGGCAATAAATGTTTTATGGATAGATAATATTACTCCTATAAAAGTTGGAGATATTCTAATATTATTTATACAAAAACACGAATTATACCCAATTTACATATTATGTAATATTTGTCATAATAAATATGATAATTAAATTAAATCAGAATTTTAATATTTTAATATATAAATGTTTAAAAAATGATGATAAAAATTTTAATAATAATAAATAAATAATTGCATGTCCCCCCCGAACACTGCACCTACTGCTGCTTGCGCAGCACCCCTGTCTACACAGACACATGAAATCACTTTTATGAGTGGTGACAAGATAGTTATTGAGATTTCTTCTAATTTAAACAAGTTATTGGAGATTCTTGCAATTAAGAGAGAGATAGAAAAGGAGAAAAAAATAAAAATGTGGAAACAACAATTGATTCCAGACGATGATAGTGGATGTGTTTGGAGATGTATTAGTATCACACAAGATAGTATAGATTACACTTTGATTGATAGTGTAGATACTATTGCTGTATTGTATGACGGAGAACAGATAGAGTTGAAGTTTCAAAAGTCGTTGCTTGATTTATGTATTATGTTATATCCTCCAGATCACTTGATTAGATATAATTTATATAATGAATTTAAAGAGTTCCTCCTAAAAAAAGCAGCAGAAGATTTAGAGATTGAAGAAGGTTTAGTGTTTAAGTGTAAGCAACAAGAAAATGGAGTATGGAAATTAGTAAAAACAAATAAGCTAAGAGCAGAAAAGAGATCTCAAGAAGAATCGACATGCCTTATTATAGATATGTATGAGGATTCTAAGACATTATTCTGATATGCTTAAAAAATAGTAAGTTAATATAGTAAACCACATTATAATTTATAAAAATTATTAAGATAAAATTTAAAATAAATACTAAATTTTATTTAAAAAATGATGATAAAAGTAATAATAATAATATATATAATAATTGCATGTCCTCCCCGAACACTGCACCTACTGCTACAGGCGTAGCACCCCAGGATATTTTGGATTTTCATGAAGTAACTTTCATAGACCCAGATGTTCCTAAATTAGTAGTTAGTATAGATTCAGATGATGTAATTAAAAGTCTGAAACAAAAGGTAGTTGAGGCTACAGGAAAACATGCAATTAATATACAATTGGTTGCATTAGAAGAAAAAAAGTGGAGCTGTCTCTTCGTAGATATAGATATTGAATACAACTCAACTTGTAGAGAGTGTGTTGAAGTTGAATACGACTCAACTTGTAGAGAGTGTGTTCAAGGTTCATCGTCTAATGGAGATAAAGTTGTTTTGGATATTCCAAGGTCACTTCTTGATTTGTGTGATAGTGAAGCGTACATACCTATAAAAGGGTACATCTTAACAAGGTATCTTCAAGAGCAATTTGATAATTCTGACAATCTCAGAGTAGTTCATATAAACGACACTCTAGAGCATTCCTCAACATGGGAATTATATAATTTAAATTGTGACAATAGTGAAAAATGTTGCGAAACGTGTAATACGTTCGATCCGTTTTGTTTGATTTGTGAATCAGTTAAGTCAAGATACAATATGTTGAAAGATGAAGACGACATAATAGACCAGAACGCGATTGCCCATATAAGGAAGCTCTACGATGATTTATTCAGTTAATACATTAATATAGTAAATTGAAAAAATTATTATATAGTTAGGAAGATTAGAATAGGATAGAAGGTGAAGGTCAACACCAAAACAAGACACTGAGAAAACAGTAAAAACATGTTATAATTAATAAAATTTAAAATACAATAACCAATCCAAATATATTATTAATAATGTATAAATTATAATATTTATTTTTGACACAATTAGTTAAATAAAAAGTAAAGAGAATAGTTATATGAGTTAACAAACATTTGTAACTCAACTTACATTTACAACTTATTTTATATTATAATTTAATTAATATACTGTTTAGGATTTCTTTGTAAATATTGTATACTTATAATATAAAATATGTAATAAATTAGATATACATATAATCAGGTATAATATCTTTTTTTTCTTCTATTTTAAAACAATTAATTGCTGAATATAAATCATTCTTATTAATATTAATCTTATAATCTATATTAATTGTATTATTTAATATTCTTTTAGATGCATATAAACAACATTTTTGTAATAAAATTTCGATATCACCACCATAATTTTTAAATTTATGATAATTATTTTTAAATATTTTATTTAATTTTATATTATCATCTAAATTTATATTTTTATTATTTTCAATTTTCTTTTTAAAAATATCAACTAATTCATTCGAATTATATTTATATATATTATATACAAATGGAAATCTTCTAGATAACCCCTTATTATATTTTAAAAAACAGTTTGTTATATCATCCTTATATCCAGCAATAATACATAAAAAATTTTTTTTATTTTCTGTTAAATTTTGATTTAAAGTATCAATACATTCTTTTGAAAAAGAATCACTATTATCTTTATTGCCCAATGAATAGGCTTCATCTATAAATAATACACCACCCATAGCAGAATCAATTACTTTTTGTGTCTTAATTGCTGTTTGTCCTAGATACCCTGCAATTAAATCGGAACGCTTTGCTTCAATAAATTTATTATTTTTTAGAATATTTAATGATAAATATATTTTACCTAATATTTTACCCAATTCTGTTTTACCAACACCAGGTGGTCCTGTTATTATAGTATGCATCATTTCCATTTCATTATTATGAATAAAATAACATATATGATATAATATTTGCTCTTTAATTATATCCATTCCAATTAAATTATTTAATTCTTTTAAAGGATTTATTAATTTAATTAATTTTTTATATTTAGAATTTTTTATAAAAGAATACTTATTAATATTATTCTCTAAATTAATAATATCAGTTATAGAATTTATATTTTTAAATATAATTTCTAATTCTTTATTAATTTCTAATTCATTTAAATACTTATACTTTTTTGGTGGATTTAAATATTTATTTAATATTATATCATCTTCATTATTATTATCTCTATTTCTCTTTAAACTTTTATCATCAACCTTTATTAATTTTAATTTAATATGTTTTATTTTATTATCATTAATTGGTTTATCATTAATTGGTTTATCATTAATTGGTTTATTATTAATTGGTTTATTATTAATTAGTTTATCATTAATTAGTTTATCATTAATTAGTTTATCATTAATTAGTTTATCATTAATTAGTTTATCATTAATTAGTTTATCATTAATTATTATATCTGATAATATATTAATTTTATGATACAAATATATATTATCTAATTGTAAATTTAATATATCTTTTTTTATATTATCCATTGAATAATAAATATAATTATATATTTAAATATATAATTATATTTATTAATTTAAAAATTGATGATTAAAGTAGTTATAATAGTGTATAAATAATTACATGCTCAATACGAACATTGTATCTACTGCTACTTGCGTAGCAACCGCCGAACAGGAAGTAAAGAGAGATGATCATGATTATACATTAGGAGAAACCACTAAAGAGGAATGTCATGAAGTAATGTTAGAAGCTACTGGGAATATGTTATTAATATGTATTCCTATCCAAAATAGTCATGTAAATCGTGTAGTATTAATTAAAAAAGAAATCTACAAACAAACTGGGTTTCTTATGGAAACACAAAAGTTAAGTTTTCGCAATAAACCATGTTGGCTTATCCCCCCATACAATCAACCATTCAGATTTCCAGGTCCATTTCAATGGACATGTTCATCGTGTAGTTTTGACTATGATATAGATGATGGGTCAATTAACAGTAAGACTATGAAATGGATCGAGTACGAAGGGACTCGCAAATACATATATGTTCCTAGTATTTTCGAGAAACTTGAATTTAGTAATAAAAAAAAGTTAGATGATCTTATCGCAACTTTTATGATTCGAATGACAGTTTCTCAATTGTTTGATTTAAATCCAGACATGGTTAGAGCATCGAAGATGAATCCTAAATTATGGGATATAAAGATAGTTAAAACAGATCAGGATAAAGAAGATATCGCAAAAGAAAATGTGAAAGCAAAATCACATATTTTTAGTATTTTATACTTATAGAAATCTTATTTTAGAGGTATCCATTGTTATATTTACATACTACTTATTACATGAGTGTTTATAAATTATAATACTTAATATTTTATATTATAATACTAAAATTACATTTATAAAACATAATTACAATAGAATTAAAGTTTATTAAATAAATAATAATATAAGTTATACATAAAATTATAATTATTATATTTCCTTAAAAATGAATATTATATAAATAATTAATTTTAAATATTCATACAAAAATAATATATATTATATTTTTAAATCCTGAAACCCTGACATTGACCAAACATTTCTTAATGCATAATTATTACTTGGTTTTTGTTCTTCAGGTGGTTCTCGTAATATTTCAGGAATTTGTCTTAATTTTATATCTTTAACTATAAATGATGAATCTCTAAAAAAATTAAAAGCTAATTTATTATTAGAGTCACAATATTGAAAATATATTAATACACATTGTATTCCATATGAAAAACAGTCTGCAAGTATCGGGTTATATAATTTATCCATCCATGTCTTATGTTTTTCACAATTTAAATCACTTGAAACTACTAAAGTTTGATTTACTTTATGATAATCTTTTATTTGATTTCCTATAGTAGAAATACTGGCTATTCCACCTGAGTCGCTTAATGTATTACAATAAGTAAATTGTGATATATCAGAAGAAGGTACTATAAATTCAGGACATTTAATATCTGGAATATTTACCTGTCCATGTATTAATTCGTCTAATGATGAATTTGTAGGATAAATATTTGAATAAAATATAATTTTACCTTTTAAATATTTAATTGGTGCAAGATTAACTTTTGAATTATTATTTTTACCACCAAAACCATATGTTCTTCCTAAAATTTTATTATTATTATTTACATTATTACCATATCCTAAAATTTCTTTTAATGAATTTGCAACCATATTATATATATTTATAGTTTCATTTGTTTCTTTATTATCTTTATTTCCAAATCCAAGAGTAATATTATCTTTATCTCTATTGAAAAATTCAAAATATATAATTAATGGATATGTTTCGTTTATTTGCCATGCTGTGCTTTTAATAATTTTTAAAGTTGTATTTAAGTCTAAATATTGATTATTATTAATATTAGAGTTTCTATTCATAATAATTGGTATTTTTTTCCCAAATAATATTTCATCAAATAAATCAATATTAATTAATCTTGCTCCTTTAAGTAATGCATATTTTATAGAATCATAAGAACAACTGCCGTCACAATTACCACATGCTAAATATGTTTTTCTTGAACTTGATATATAAAAATCACATAATTTTAAATCACAGTATTCTAACCCAGTTCTTAAATTACCCGAAATAAAATTTGGATTTTTAAATTGAATTGGATAATTATTAAATTTTAGATTTTGATAATTTTGTCCTCTATAAATATCTAAACATATTGCATTTTTACTATTATTTAAAGATAACATTTTATTATCTAAATTTATTTGTCTTATTTTATTTAATTGCCATATTAAAATATATTGTATTGATATAATAATTACTGGTATTAAATAATAGTAAAGAAAATTTGATAAATATGCCCAAGTATATTTATTACCTTTATTTTTTATAATATTTTTATTTTTTTTATTATTTAAAAAATTTATAACATTTTTATTTTTTTTATTATTTAAAAAATTTATAACATTTTTATTTTTTTTATTATTTAAAAAATTTATAACATTTCTTAATGAAACATTATTTTTACTAAATGATTTCATAATATACTAATGTTTAAATAGATAATAAATTTATATTTTTTTTTTAAATAATAATAAGTCACTTAAATATGATAAGTTTTCTTCTTTCTTAATCACTTTATTTGTAATTACTTTTTTTTTTATATTTTTTTTTTTA
>WLWF01002487.1_pt1 | contig 13255 bp, 8 predicted proteins | sample 6718331 | NCBI WGS metagenome assembly WLWF01 (sample SAMN12718692, study PRJNA515312) | sponge metagenome | isolation source: marine sponge | host: Mycale hentscheli | place: New Zealand: South Island, Marlborough, Capsize Point | collected 2003-05-01
AAGGAAATGATAACATTCACTTGTTAAAACTTTCTTGGGATAATCAACTTAAGTGGTTCTACCAAAATGGTACTATGGACTACATGGGAAGAACTCAAGGATTTGCTTCTACAGGACAGTTCAATGGATATAGAGTATATATGACTCAAACCATGCCAGCTATTTGGGTTAAGGATCCAACCAAAGTTCTAAAAATAGTAATGAGAAACCCTGTTACAGGAGGATCATTCTAAGAACAATAATTAAAGGGGAGGGGTTAATCCTCCTCCCTTTTTATTTTTAACCTTTAAATATAATAATCATGGGAGCACCAAAACAATTAACTAAGCTGAAGCAACAATTTGAAAGCCCAGCTTATGAAGGTGTATCAAGAGCAGAAACAGGAAATGCTAGATTACTACATGTAAATGAAGTAATTAGTTGGGTGCGTGATGTAGCCAGTTCTGATTCATATGCAAATGAAGCGGCAGCTATTGCAGCCGGTTTAAAAAAAGGTGATATATATCATACAGCAGGAGCTTTAAAAATTGTTATAGGCTAAATGTCAAAAACTTTAGCAAGGGTAAAATCTTGCTATAGAAATATTAGTAATAATAGAATGTACACTACGGTGTATTATTTGACTTGAGTATCAATTATTAATTTTTAAAACCAAACAAAGAATGGAAGATTACACTATTGTTGAAAAGTATCAACACAGAAAGAAGACTAGCTCAATTGCTATACGTCCATATTTTAATCCAAGTAAAGAAAATATGGGATTAGAGCAATATGGATTAGCACTGCATGATGGGGTGTTTCATGAAGAATCATTAGCATGCTTAGAAATGAACGGAGTAAAAAGATATATTACTGGATTAAATGAGTTTGATCCAAAAGTAAAAATGTTACCTCCAAAAGAAAAGAAAGCTAAAATTGCAGAAATTAGAAAAGAAGTTTCTGAACTAGAAGCTGAATTAGCTGCTAACGTAGTAGATGTAGAAGATAAAGATTTTTGGAATAAGTTAACTGTTATGAAGCCTGATAATTCAAAATTCTGGGATAAGATAACATTAAGATGTGGTAATGATCCAGTATTTTTAGATGGTGAAGTTGATCCATATGATAGAATTAAATTACATGCTATTAGAGCTGGTGGTTTTTCTATTGTTGCAAAATCATTAAAAGATGCTAAAGCAGCAAATAATAATCCAAAATTTTATTTGGATACTGTAGAAGAAACATTAACTACAAGAACTGAGTTAACTAAATTAAGAAATAAAGCATTAACTGCATTGCAGAATCTTTATGAAACTAATGTTACAAAATTAATTTATGTTGCTAAAGTTGTAGATAGTGATAGTGTACAATATACTAAAACTACACCAAATGATATAATGTATGAAAATATGGATGAATACATTAATGGTAGAGGTGCAGAAAATAATAAGAAAAGAGCAGCAAAACAATTTTTAGATGTAGCTGGATTAGATATGGAAGAACTAAAAATTAGAGCACTAATTAAAGATGGTTTATATTATAGATTCCTTACTACTAAAGCAGGAGGATGGATAGAACCAATTGATAGTGGAGTTAGATTAGGTAAAAGACCATCTGAAGTACTTGAGTTTTTAAAAGATCCAAATAATGAAGAGTCACTTTTATCTTTAATGGATAAGATAGACCCATACTGGAATTCTTAAAATATTAAATAATGGAAAATAGTACAGCATTTATCAAGCTTAAACAAAGGCTTAACAAACTAGATAGCAATGACTATGATAACATAGAGTGTTGGCAGTTTATAGAAGCTTTTAACAAAGCTCAGATTGAATGGTGTAGAAGAAATTTACATGGTGGTAATATGTATAAGGAAGGAGATGAATTATCTAAAAAAAGAATAGATGATTTACAACCTTTATTGAGACAGCTATCTTTAACAGGTACTGTAACGGATACATATTTTGAAACCAATAATTTTCCAGTTGATACATATTTAGAGTTTAAAACAGTTACAACAAATGCAACAGATGAATGTTGTCCAGATCCAAGACCAATGATGGTATATTTAGCTGAAGAAGCTAATGTATCTTTATTACTTAGGGATCCTTTAAAACAACCTAGTTTTGAATGGGCAGAAACATTTTGCATAATGATGAATAATACAATAAGAATATACAGGGATAGCAATTTTAATATTGTTGATCCTGTATTGACTTATTATCAGAAGCCTACATTAATACAAGTAGAGGGATGTGTTAATCCTTATACTGGTTTAGTAAGTACTATAGATGTAAATTGTGAATTTAAAGATGATCTTGTTGAGGTTATGCTGGATGACACAGCAGCAATTATTGCAGGAGATATAGAGAATCAATATCAACAACAAAGAGGTACACAGGCAGCTGAAAGAAACAATTAATTTATTGCTTATCTAGTAGAAAAGTGGTATATTAATATAGTAACATGGATGTTACGAGCAGAGTAAACTGGTAAAATCATTATATATAACCAGTGAGGGTAATGGTTCCTCACATAAAATTAATAATTATGGCTTATTTTAACAATGCGTTTAACAAGACGTTCATTGCTGACAGTACATTAGCAACTGCTAATACTGGAAGTGGTGCTCTTACCGCAGGACAAGTAGCTTTAGTTGATGGTTCTGATTGGGAATCTGTAGCTCTTGCGGGAGGTGCAGCTGTTCCAGCAATTGGAGCTGGATATCTTGCATATTTAGTGCAAGGTTCTTTCTATACTAAAGATACTATTGGAAACAATCCTGGACATGGAGGGTACAAAGAATCAGTAAAATCTAAAGGGATTAACCCAAGATACATTACTAGATTATGGGAAACTAACTGTGCAGTAGCTAGTCAAGCTACAGCTAAACTATGTTTAGCATCAGATTGTGCACCATGTGGTAAAACACAATTTATGAGAATTGACGTGAAGGGTTCACCTGCACTAAGATTTTTAAATCACAATGCATATGCAATTGCTGACTCAGCAAATGTATGTTGTATTGACGGACAAGAATATATTGACCCAGCTCTTATCATGGGTAACATGATGGACATGGCTCTTTTAGATCCATTAGTAAAACCGTTTGTTGCTGAAGGTGATGTTAACGGTCTTTTAGCAGGTGGTGGTTTAACAAGAGTAAATGGAACTGGATATGCAGTTGCTGCAACTCAATTAGCTACATCAGCTGTTGATTCTGGTGGAACTGCAATAACTGCATCTGATAGACCAGGTTTTGTTGATGCTAAAGTAGTTGTTACATCTATTTCAGGTGGTGGTGCTACTGGACCAGTTACTGGTTTAACTATTGCACAAGCTGGAGAAGGTTACAAAGTTGGTGATGTAGTTACTGTTGCTGGTGGTGCTAATAATTGTACATTAACAGTTGGTGCTGCAGGTTTAACTGCTGGTGGTATTGTTGTTACTGAAACAACTGCTGCAGGAGTAGTTACTAATGCTGTATATACAATAGCACAAGCTAAAGGTAATGGTGCAGGAGCATATGTTCCTTCAACTGATCCAAATGGAACTGTTAAAGTTTCAGCATGTGCAAATGTAGTAGGAGCATATGTAGACACTGTATTTGGAAACTGTTCATTTGACACAAGAGATCACTTCAATGCTGAGCCTGTGGAAATCATTTTATCTTCTTTAGATGAAACTGGTAACCCATGTAATGATTGTGGTGTAGCTTCAAGAACTCCTGGTTCAATGCAACAAACACAAGGTGAAGAAGTAATTAGAGATTTAATCATGTCTGAAAGATACCGTCAGTCTCCTTATAATCAAGGAAATGCTAGCAGTGCAAGAATCAGAGAGATTGAAATGTCTGATGAATTACTTGCTGCTGTAGATAGAACTGCAACTTACAAAGCTTATTACATTCAGCACTCAGTGCCAAGGTTTAATAACCCAACTGGTGTATTTGATAATGATCAATATGTATATAAAGTTTATGTAAAATGTTCTGATGTTGCTGCACAAACTGCATATGAAAAGTTAATGACAGGTCTAGCAAATTGGGCAAGTGATAATGGTAACAAAATAGCTGTTGAACAAAACGCTGTTTGGTAATCAATATCTGAATATTTAAATTAATTAGAGCGGGAGAGAAATCTCCTGCTCTTTTTATTTTATATTGTCTTTAATTTTTTGTATATTATCTATATAGTATACTAAAGCAAGACATAAAATGGCAAAACAACATATATTAAGTTTAGAAATACCTGCAGTTTCTAATTGTGAATTATTATGCATAAAAGATACTAGCCAGTATAATCCAGATTTAGCTGTTGATTGTGAAGAGCTTTTAATTACATTACCAGGCTATAGTGTACCTGTACTTATCAAAGTAGATAAAAAATTTGATATGTGTCTTACAGCATGTACATTGGCATTACAAACAAAAAAATGTGGAACTACACAAGAAAAGATACCTGATGGAATATATGTCATCAAGTATAGTGTATCTCCAAACTCTAAAGTGTATGTAGAATACAATCATTTAAGAGTAACTAGATTACTAACTACTTATTATGAAGTACTATGTGATCTAGATGTACATGCATGTCAGCCTAATTCAGAAAAACAAGCATTACTTTCTGAAATGAGTTACATAAGAACTATGATAGATGCAGCAGTATCAAATGTAGAGTACTGTCAATCATCAGCTCAAGGAATGCAGTTATATAATTATGCAAAAACAAGATTGAACAAAATTGCTTGTCCATCAGGAAACTGTGGATCAAGCTCTAAATATTTAATTTAAAACCAACAAAAATGGCAAATTGTGCACATTGTAATCAGCAGTTTACTTGTGGATGCCAGAAGGCTACTTTAGGAAATGGAGTAATAGTATGTAAAAGTTGTAAAGCAAAAGCAGACGCAAATGTTTCAACATCTAGAGATCTAAATTTAGAATTAGCCAGACAGCAAATACAAGATTTAAGAAGTAAATAAAATATGGCAACAGCAATAAAGGGAACATCTAATGAAGCTCAGAAAAAAGAGTTAGCTGAATTGAAGCGTATAAAAATTGAACAAAGATTTGCTAATCAATTTTACGCACAGTTTAAATCATTAAGATTTGGTATTGAAGCATGTTGTTATGAAGATTTAGAGAATGCTACTATTAATAAAGAATTATGTGATTGGCAAAACTCTGCAAGCAGTAAGATAGTTGTAGCTACAGAAACACCAGGAGTATTTGTAGAACCATTAGCTACTGTAAACATATTAGCAAGTCAGTCATGTCCAACTATACCATCTAATGTATGTACTATAGTTGATTTAGCAAATATAATTGCTAAAGCTGGTACATATTCTGAATGTTTTGAAATTGCTTCTGCATCATGGGTTATAACACATAATTTAGGTAGATACCCATCTGTAACAGTAGTAGATGATAATAATAAAGTAGTTGTTGGAGATATAGTATATGATAATACTAACACCATAACAATTACATTTCAAACAGCTTTTGTAGGCTGTGCTTTTTTGAATTAAAAATAAAAACAAAGTAATAATTATAAAAACAAAATAAAATGGCAATTCAATTTTTAACAGGGTTAAATATAGATGGAAACATTGATTTAAACTCTAATCAATTAAAAGAGGTTAGGATAGATAACATAGGATCAGCTCCAACTGGTTCCCTGGGAAGAATCTATTATGATACCTCATCAAATAAACTTAGACTTTATAATGGGGGATGGGTTGATATTGATACAGGAACAGATGGGGACACTACATATGAATTATTTGGTGTAGGTTCTACAAATGGTTCAGCAGGTATCCAATTAGATGGATCAGATGGAACACTTGATAATGTATTAATAGTAGGTGCTGGTACAGTAGGAGTAACAAGAAGTGGTAATACACTTACAGTTACAGGTACTGACTCAGCAGCTGGTACAGTAACTAGTGTATCTGGTGGAACTGGTATAACAATTACAGGTTCTGCATCTGTAACACCAACAGTTAATATAGACTATGCTGGAGCAGACAACGCAATTTTAGCTGCAACTGGTGCAACACCAGTTGGTGCAGATACAGTATGGTTCTCTGATGCAACAGATAGTACAATCAAAAAAGCTTTAATTTCTGCAATGCCAGGATTTGGAAAAGATGGTACTGTAACTTCTGTAGGATCTGGAGCTGGATTAACTGGAGGTGCAATAACAGCATCTGGTAGTTTAGCAGTAGATTATGCTGGAACTGATAACGTTATATTAGCAGCAGCTGATGGTACAGGTGTTACTGTAGTAGCAGGAGATAGACTATTAGTAAGTGATGCATCTGATAACAATGCTAAATATGTAAATATTTCACAGATTACTTCAGCAATTGGTGGTGGTACTGTAACAAGTGTAGATGGATCTGGGGGATCAACTGGATTGACATTAACAGGTGGAGCTATAACAACTAGTGGTACATTAACTTTAGGTGGATTACTAGCAACAGGCTCAGGTGGTACTGGTTTAACAAGTTACACAACAGGAGATATACTATATGCTTCAAATAGTTCAACATTAGCTAAATTAGCTATTGGTTCAGCAGGACAAGTATTAAAAGTTAATAGTGGTTTACCATCTTGGCAAGCAGATAGCAATTCAGGTGGTACAGTAACAAGTATTACAAATGCAGCAGATTCAGGAACTGGATCAGCAATTACTACTTCAGGAACATTTACTTATGCAGGTGGAACAAACATTACAACATCAGTAAGTGGAACTACAGTAACTATTAATACTAGTGCAACAACTAATGTAGGTACTGTAACTTCAGTAACAGCAGGGTCTGGTATGACTCAATCTGGAACTTCAACTGTCAATCCAACATTAAATGTAATTGGTGGAGATGGTATTACAGCTAACGCTAATGATATAGAAGTAGATAGCACAGTTGTTAGAACATCAGGTGCTCAAACAATTGCTGGAGTAAAAACTTTTTCAGCTTTACCTACTATTCCAATAACTCCATCAGCTACAACAGACGCTGCATCTAAAAATTATGTAGATACACAGCTAGCTGGTTCAGGGGTATTAATATTCCAAGGAGGATATAACGCAGCTACTAATGTACCAGATCTTGATTCTTCACCAAGTGCAAGTATTAAGAAAGGTTGGTCATATGTAGTTACAAATGACGGTACATTCTTTACAGAACAAGTAAGAGCGGGTGATTTCTTAATTGCTAACCAAGATTCACCAACTGCATTAGCTAATTGGACAACTGTTCAGAGTAATATTGATTTAGCTTCAACTACTACTCCAGGTATAGCATCATTTAGTTCTGCTAATTTTGCTGTTAGTGCAGCAGGAGCAGTAACAGTTAAAGATGGTGGTATTAATATTAATGAACTTGATTTTACACCAAATACAATTATTGGTACTGATTCAGATATTAATACTAGTGGTGTAGATGTAGTAGATCAGATTAATGTTACTGATGGTGTTATTCAGTCAATGAGTACAAGAACACTACCAACTTCTTCTACAACTAATGTGGGTGTAGTTGAAATGGCCGATGACACTGAAGTAACAGCAGGTACTATAACTAATAAAGCTATATCACCAGCTACTTTAAAAACACATTTAGATAAGGATGATTTTACAGCAACATTTCCATCAACTGCAGCAGCATCAACAGTTATTGCAGCAGGGACACATGGTTTAGGAACTGGTCCATTTATTGTTCAATGTTATACTGTAGCTGAGGGAACGCAAGTACAATTAGATATTACTGTTAACCCATCAACTGGAGCTATAACTTTAGCAACTGAGTCAAATCAAACTGCTAATTCATTAAGAGTAGCGGTTATGAAAATAAGATAATATAAACTCACATATTAAGGGGGTCTTAGATTAATAAAATTTAAAACCCCCTTTTTATACTTAAATTATTATCTTAGCAATAAAATAAAATATAATGGCAATACAGTTTTTATCTAGTGTATCAATAACAGGAACTACAAGTGTATCAAGTATAGCTAATGACAATAGCTCATATACAGGTATACTAGTTTGGGATGGTGGTAATTTAAAATATAGAACCAAATCTCAGATACTTAGTGATATTGGTGCTACAGGTAATACTGGTACAGTAACCTCAGTTACAGTACAAGGTACAACAGGGCTGAGTGGTAGTGGTACAGTAACAACTTCTGGTACTATTACTTTAACAAACTCTGATAAAGGATCTTCACAATCTATATATAAAAACATAGCATCAGATTCTGGAACAGCTACAGCAAATAGTAATAATGATACATTAACTATTGCAGGTGGTACTAATGTTACTACTGCTAGATCTGGTGATACTATTACAATTAATGCTACAGATACTACTACTAATTATTATTTAACTAGTTTAAGTTTTAATACAAGTACAGGTGTTCTTACTGCAGCACGAAATGGCCTGTCTTCTGTTACAGTAGATTTAGATGGTAGATACTTAGAACTAACTGGTGGCACAATGACCGGCAGTTTAACTATAGATGGTCAAGGAAGTAGTAGTGATGTTTTAAAACTAAAAGGTAGTGCAAGAATTCAAATTGAAAATGCAAGTGCAACCGATAGTGTTTATATATCTAACACAGGAGGTAGTGGTGCTTCAACTTTAGATTTAGGTGGTGCTTTAAGTCTTGTTGAAAGTGGTGATGCAACTTTTACAGGTGACGTTAATGTAGGAAGTTTTACAGATTCAGGTACTTCAGCTGTAAATATAAGAGCTGGTGGAGAACATGATACAAAATTAGGATTATTTGAAAGTAATTTAAACCACGGATTTAGTTTAAATTATGATGGTGGTCTTAATCAGTTTTTATTAAAAAGACATGATAACTCTGCAGGTGGTACTACTGTTTTAAGTTTAAGCAGAATAAATAACAACGCAACTTTTGCAGGTGACCTAACAGTTTCAGGCGGTGATATAACTTTAAGTGGTACTGGTAGAATACAGGGAGTAGATACAGTTAGTTCTGGAACTGACGCAGCAAATAAAACCTATGTAGATAATGCTATTAGTGGTGTGCCTCAAGGTACTGTAACTAAAAGTGGTACTCCAGTTAATAATGAATTAGCTGTATGGACATCTTCTACAAATATAGAAGGAGAGCCAGAATTAACATATGATGGTTCTACATTTACAGTAGGTGGATCAGGTAATACAACAACTTATTTAAACGTAAAAGGTACAAATACAGCAGGAGCACCAGCTACAGCTGCTGCAATAGGGATATATGGATATGAAGGAAGGGGTGAAGGAATATTTTATTATGATAGTTCATACTCTACTCATGAATGGTATAGTGGGTTACCTTATTCAGGAGGTAGTACTTACCAAATTGGATTTCATGTGGGAAGTCAAGCAAATTATGTAGCTAATGGAGTTTTAAGGATTACTTCTTCTGGACAAGTACAATTTAATAAATATGGTCAGAGTACTTTTAGTGGAACTGTTACTACTTTTCCTGCATTTACAGGTGATGGTCAGATAGTAGATAGAACTCCAGCTCAAGTAAGATCAGATATTGGTGCAGGTACTGGATCTGGTACAATGTCAAATTGGATAGTAAGTTCAGATTCTGGGTCTGGTACAATTACTAATGGTGGAGTAATGAAGATTGCAGGGGGAACAAACATCTCTACAGCTGAAAGCAGTGGTACTGTTACAATAACCAATGGCATTACAAATAACAATCAATTAACAAATGGTGCGGGATACACAACTAACACTGGTACTACAACCGCATCAAATACACAAACTTTTACCAATAAAAGTGGAAATATTTCTCAGTGGACAAATGACTCAGGTTATATAACCTCAGCTTCTATACCATCAGTAGGTAACGGAACACTTACCATGACCACAAGCACAGGTCTTGACGGTGGAGCTACATTTACAGCTAATCAGTCTGGCAACTCAGCGTTTGCTGTTACATTAGATTTAACTGAAATTACATTAAGTGCTGGTTTAGATGCTGGTGCTACTTCACTTAGTTTAGATTTATCTGAATTTATAGATATGACATCAGGTATGGAAGCTGCTGATGAGTTTATAGTATTAGATGGTGGAGCAGAACGTAGAAAAGCTGCAGGTGAAATAGGTAATAGTATATTTTCTAATACTGCAGGATACATAACCTCTGCATCTTTACCTACAGTAAACAATGCTCAAATAACAATAGCTGCAGGTACAAATTTAAGTGGTACTGCTTCATTTACAACTAATCAGGGTAGTAACGAAACAATTACTATTAATATGGATACTGGTGGTGTTGGAGCTGGAAGTTATGGTTCTTCATCTAATAGTACTAAGATAGATAATATTACAGTAGATGCATATGGAAGAGTAACAGCAGTATCAACAGGAGCAACAGGACAAGTAAATACAATAAGCTCTGGTAATACAAATACATTAACTAGTAGTGGTAGTTCAACTGTAACATTAACACCAGTAACAGGTACAGTAAATTCTTCTTCTTCTAAATTAGCAACAGGAGCACAAATACAAACAGCTATTAATACAGCTGTAACAGGAGTATTAAAATATGATGGAACATGGAATGCAAGTACAAACTCACCAACATTATCAAGTGGATCAGGAACAGTAGGAGAATACTATATAGTTTCTGTAGCAGGATCTACTAACCTAGATGGCATCACAGATTGGGCCGTAGGAGATTGGGCAGTATTCTCTGATCAAGCAACAGATGCTTGGCAGAAGATAGATAATACCCAAGTTGGTAATGTAACAGGTTCTGGTAGTAATACTAGACTGGCAGTATGGAATAGTGCATCAAACATTACAAGTGACAGTGGTTTAACGTTTAATACTTCAACAAATCTTTTAACAATAGGTGGTCAAGTAAATTGGTCAGGTGGGAGTTCAGCAGAATCTAACTCTGCATATGATAACATGATTACTGCATTTAGTGATTCAGGTTCTTCTACAATAACATTAACGCTTACACAAAATGATGGTGGTACTTTAACTACATCATTTAGTAATCCACAAGGAACTACAACTCCAAGTAATACACAAACATTTACTAATAAATCAGGTAACATATCACAATGGACTAATGACTCAGGATATATAACTTCAAGTTCTATTGGTAATGGTCAAATTGACGGAAGAACTAGTGGTAATGGTTTAAGTGGTTCAATGGATGCAACTGCTAATCAAAGTGGTAACACTACATTTACAGTAACATCTAACGCAACAACTGCTGCAACAGCTTCTACTATTGCTTATAGAGATTCAGCTGGAGATCTTTCTTCAAGATTATTTAGATCTGGGTACGGAAATGAAAGCACTATATCAGGTGGAATAGTTTTTAGAGTTAATAACACCACGGATAATTACATGCGTACTTGTAGTAGTCCTTCTGCTATTAGAACTTTTATAGGAGCAGCTTCAAGCTCAGTAGTTTCAGGTGTTACTTCAGTTGCTACAGGCAGTGGATTAACAGGAGGAACAATTACTTCAACTGGAACTTTATCACACGCAGATACATCAAGTCAAAGTTCTGTAAATAACTCAGGAGTAACATATATACAAGATGTATCTTTAGATGGTTTTGGTCATGTTACTAGTTTAACTTCATCTACAGCTACTTTAGCTGGTTTAGGATATACAGGTGCAACTAATGCTAACTATATAACCAACAACAATCAGCTAACTAATGGTGCTGGTTATACAACAAACACAGGTACAACAACTGCATCTAACTCACAGACGTTTACAAATAAAGGGGGTAACATTAGTCAATGGACTAATGATTCAGGTTATACTACCAATGCAGGAACTATGACAGGTTTTGGTGTAGCAGCAGCTGTTGGTGGTTCTTCATTTACTATAAGTAATGGTGAGACATTAAGTTTAGTTGGTGGTACAAATATCACAGCTTCATTTAATTCAAGCAATGAAAGTATTACATTTAATAATGATATAACAAATAACAACCAGTTAACTAATGGAGCAGGATATGTAACTTCATCAGGAGGTTCTATGTCTACTTGGGTTTTAAAAGAAGGTAATGGTACTGAAACGAGTACTGTGTCAAATGGAGAAACTGTAACTTTTGCTCAAGGTTCAGGTATACAAACAGAACTTACTTCTACTTCAAGTGGTGGAACTCTTACTATTACTAACACAAGAACTGAAATAACTAACAACAATCAATTAACCAACGGAGCAGGATACACTACTAATACAGGAACAACTACTGCTTCAAATTCTCAAACCTTTACTAACAAAGGAGGGAATATAAGTCAGTGGACTAATGATTCTGGATATTTAACATCTGCAGGATCTATGTCAAGCTGGTCTCTAACAGCAGATAGTGGAGGAAGTGAAACAATTACAAACGGAGAGAGTGTAGATATAGCAGGAGGAACTAATATAACAACATCACGTAGTGGAGCTACTGTTACTATAACTAACGGTATAACAAATAATAATCAACTTACAAATGGGGCTGGATATACTACAGCTGTAGGTGATATAACTAATGTAACTGCAGGAGCTGGTTTATCTGGTGGTGGAGCTTCAGGAAGTGTTAGTGTTGCTGTTGATTATTTAGGAAGTGATAGTATAATAAAAGCAGCACCAACTGCTTCAGGAGCACCTACAACAAGTGACTTTATACTTATTGCAAATGATACCGGTAATGTATTTGAAACTGCTATAGGTAATTTACCTTTTTCAAATAATTCAGGAGACATTACAGCTGTTAGTGCAGGAACGGGTATGTCAGGTGGAGGTTCTTCAGGTTCAGTAACTCTGAATTGTACTATTACTAATAATAATCAATTAACTAACGGAGCTGGTTATACAACTAATGTAGGAGACATTACAGGAGTAACTGCCGGTAGTGGATTAACAGGTGGTGGAAGTAGTGGAGGAGTTACTTTAAATGTAGACTATGGTACAGCAGGATTAATTAATGATGCACCACAAGGTTCAGGTAGTCCTGATGTAGATGATGAAGTATTAGTTGCTACATCTTCAAGTGGTACAGGAGCAACAGTTAAATATGTAATAGGTGATTTACCTTTTCTACAAACAGATACAAGTAGCTTTGCTAATTTAACTGTTACTAATACATTAAATGTCAGAGGAGCTATTGATCTTCAAGATAATGATATATTACGTTTTGGAACAGGTGATGATGTAGAAATGTTCTTTAGTGGTTCTGATATGTTTATGGATATAAACAACGGAGAAGACTTTAAGATTAGAGATG
>WLWF01002489.1_pt1 | contig 13254 bp, 20 predicted proteins | sample 6718331 | NCBI WGS metagenome assembly WLWF01 (sample SAMN12718692, study PRJNA515312) | sponge metagenome | isolation source: marine sponge | host: Mycale hentscheli | place: New Zealand: South Island, Marlborough, Capsize Point | collected 2003-05-01
TTGTGTCCGGTATGACTATTCATTTGTTTAAAATATATATTTTTTTTATTTTATTAATTAAAATGCTAATATCTATATTAATTCCAACTTTAATCGAAAGGCGACAAACTTTCAATCTAATGGTTGAAAAATTACATCGCCAAATTGAAATTAATAATCTTAAGAAAAAAGTTGAAATATTAGTAATCTGTGATGATCGAACATTAAAATTATCAGATAAAAGAAATCTGCTTCAAAGTTTAGCGAATGGAAAATATTTTTGTCATTTAGATGATGATGATAATGTAACCGATGATTATTGTGAAAAATTAGTTTATCATATTGAAAATACTATTCCAACACAAATGGATGGTGATCCTGATGTAATTACTTACGATCAAAAATGTTTTGTTAAAGATGATATATTTATCGTTAAGCCAAGTATGAATCACGGATTAAGATTAGAAGAAGCACCAGCTAATTCTACAGGATTGAAAGAATATCGTGAATATTATAGATTTCCGTGGCAGTGGTCTCTATGGAATACAAAAAAATATGGAAAAATTTATCGCACAGATTCTGATACTAATGCGCGAGAAGATCAGAATTGGTTGAAAAAAATATTATTAGAATATCCATCGCATATGAGTTATATTACGAATTATATCGGTCACGAGTATCATTTTGAAGATCCATCTAAATCAACTTGTCAATAACCTGTGGGTGACGACCTAAAAAGAGTCGTTTCAAAATTGTTAAAAATTTGATTTTCGCTTGGAATAATATCCAGTAGATAACAAACACATACAAAATGAACAACGAAACGATCTCGCTGAATGGTCTTGATGACTCTCCAATCAAAACATCGCTGGGTCAATTAGTGACCCACATCTACAACCTTGAAGAGCAGGTTGAACATTATAAAAACGAGTGTGAAGAACACGAGGCTCACAGCGACCAACTTGAAAAGGATGTTGAAACTCTACTCGCTGAGAATGAAAAACTCAAAGAGAAGGATAAGGGATGGACACAGTTGATGAAGGGAGCGATGACCTCGGGGCTTGTTGGAAAGGTAGAGAGACTGGAAGAAGATATACTATACTATCGGATGTATCTCTATACAGTTGATCGCGACGCGAGTTGGTCTCCAGCGAAAGATGATGTAGATAGTTTCACCGATGATCCACAACAGAGAAAGACTCTCTATGAGAGAATTGGATACGAATCAGATGACGATGACGATCAATCAAACGATAGTTCGTAATTACCAGTATGAAATTTTAGTTTAGGAGTTAGCTCATCTTTATTTATTTTTTTTTGATGTAAATTCTTTTTCACTTTTGGTGATATTTTTTTTTCAATTTTATTCCTGATTTTAGGATCATTATTTAGTTCATTAATAGCTCGACGACAAGTTGGAATATCGCAATGATTAGCGACTATAATACCGTCTTGATAAATTTGATCGATTGATAAATATTCGGTAACAGATATCATAAATCCATTTCTACAATAATTAATTATTTTTTTCGCTTTTTGAATCATTTCACTTTTTTCACGATAATTAAGTTCCTCATTACTTTTTTGTTCTGTTAAATATTTTAATAAATCATCATTATTGTAAAATTCAGGATATTCATTATTCCAAGTAATATCAAAGTCATTTAAAGAATCTACAAAAATTTCAGATAAATTATTTTTTGAATATTGTTTAGGATCATCAATCGGTAATTCATAAATATTAATAAATTCAAGTAAATCTTTTTTTGTAAAACTTTTATGTATCATATTTAAAATTAATACATAAAAAAAAAATAAATTATATTACATATGACTTGGTCACCGATATGGAATGTAGCAAATAAAATATTAATTCCTCCGTTGGCTATACCAGCACTTTCATATGGTTTATTTTCTTTTATTGTTTATAGAAATCTAGGTAGTCACCCACAGGCACCATTAGTTGAAGACTTAGAGAAAGACAAGAAAGAGATGGAATCTTGGTCTGAAAATTTGTCCGATCCGAATCATAAAAATTTTAATCCATTCAGTTTAAATTCAAAATAAAAAATAAATTCATAATATATAATGAAAGTTGGATTTATCGTCCCATCAACAACCAATCAAAGAGATTGGACTAAAGCTGAGGATACTTATTTATGGAATATTTTATGTGATTCTCTTCAAAAATATACTCCTGATCATCAAATAAAATTATTTATCGGTTATGATGATGATGATAAAATTTATTCTATCGCTGAAGAAAGATTAAAATTTCAAGCAGTATTTGATAATTTTAAGATTGAGTTTTTTCCCATGATAAATCTTAAAGGTAAAGTTACTACTATATGGAATCGATTAGCCGAACAAGCTTTTTGTCAAGGATATGAATATTTAAAAGTTCTCGGTGATGATATTAAATTACCTAAAGATGGTGGTTGGTTGGGATGTATGATTAATAAATTAAAAAAAAATCAAAATATAGGTTTTTCATCAGGATGGAGTAATAACGATCAAATACCTACTCAATTTTTAGTTCATATTACTCATTTTAAAATATATGGTTTTATATATCCGAATGAGATTCCAAATTGGGGATGTGATAACTGGTTGTATCAAATCTACCCAGAAAAATATAGGCACTGGATTAGGTCGTATGAACTTCTTAATGTTGGGGGGAGTCCTCGCTACGATATACAGTTTAGCGAAAAGTTCGTCGATGCGATTGTTCGAAGATACAAACCAAAATTTAATAAATATTTGTCAGAAAAAAATAAATAATATAATATATTCAATGCCTCAGAACAAGAAAAAAAACGTTGTTTCTCGTCCTATTGATGCTATCCGTGAACTTATTGAAGATCAACAATTACAGATTAATGATTTAACTGAAATTATCTATAATCAAAAATTAGAACTGAGAGAACTTAAAGCTAAATGGAATGCTAAAGAGAATCTTGAACGAGAAATAAAAGAAAAAAAGAAAATGGAAGATACTGGTTGGTTTTGGGCGGCTCGCTCGTCTGAATGATGTTTATTTCATCGTCGCGTTTCAATATTAAAAAAATTATATAAATACATATCAAATGATTGGAAGAGTTTATAAATTGTGTTCGGATGATTGTGATAAAGTTTATATTGGAAGTACTTATTCAAAATATCCATCAGTAAGGATGGCTCACCATCGACAAAATCATCGTAATGGATGGAAAAATTATCAAGGATTATTTGATAATGGAGAACCAAGAATGGAAATATTAGAAGAAATAGAATTAGAATCTCGTGATGAAGCATATAAATTACGAGAGTTAGAACAAAAATATTTTGATGAATATGGTGATAATATTATTAATGTTAGGAGATGTTATTTATCACCTGAAGAAAGAATTAAACAAAGAGATTTATCAATCAATAAATATCATAAAACTCCTCTCGGAAAATTAGCTATGAGAAAATCAGCATTAAATACAAAATTAAAAAAAGCAAAATCGAAAACTCTTCATCCTACACAAATTAAAAAAATTGAAAATGAATTAAAATTTATTTGTGAACATCAAGAATTTTTAAGATCTCAGGCGGCTATCGATGCCTCCTATAACGACCAGTAATTAAAATACCTTCATCATTAGCATCAGGGTCTATTTGTTTTAGTTTGATTAATCCAAGTATAGCCATCCCTACAAATTGGCTATCTTGTAATGATAACTCATTATATTTCATCATATGGATCGCCGTCCATAATTTATTTTTTATTTTTGAAAGATTATATCCACTCTGTAATCCTTCAACGATAATTTTATCAGAATTTTTAATATATGATTCATAACTATTTTTATCATTCAAAGGTAATGTAGCGATAAATTTATTTTCAATAAAAAAATTAATCATCCCTTTATTACCTTCATATAATTTAACCATTGCTTCTACCAATAATAATTTATTCATTTATCTTTAAATTAACACGTGGTGTAGTGTTTGAACCATTATAAAATTTAGGGAATTGATTCGTATCGCTACACCTCCAAGGTTGATGTGAATATCTCTTTCTATGTTTAGCGACAAGATACTTTTTAAATTCAGGCTCACATGGGATGGCTCGATTCTGACCCTTTGTCATAATACCGTGATCGATCGCCCACTTTCTAAAGTGACCGTGAAGTTCTCGTGTAGATGATCCAGCTATGTGATAAGTTTTACGTTCCCAAATTATCTCAGTCGGTTCTTCAGTCCATACACATCTTTCTTTCAAGAACTTCATCATATTTTTCTTTTCGTTATCTGTCATTCCCCACTTTTCCATATTTGAACGACTATCATCGCTTGATACAGATGATGTATCAGTATTTTGTAATTTTACTATTTGTTCATTTAGTTCATAAATTTTGACATCTTTTTCAGTAAGTTTGTCATTTAAAAGTTTTACTTCGTCTCTATGACTATCCGAAAAATGCTCCAGACATTCTTTTTCACATTCAAGCTCAAGTTTTAAATCATCAATCTTTTTTTGAAGTTCGGATTGATTAGCTGGAGCCGACATAATAAACATCTTTCCCGATAAATCATCATTTTGAGATTTTAATTTTTTATTATTTTCTTTTGATTTATTTAATTGATTATTGAGATCATTAATAATAGTCATTAGTGTGTCTTTTGGTAGATTTTCCATTTTATATGGTCGCTAGTAATACTACGTATTTTAGTTTTAAATAATTTCAAATTTGTTGCTTTTCCAAACGATCTTCAAGAGATTTAATTTTTTCTTTTAGTTCTTTATTTTCCTCGTATATTTTTTTAAATCTTTTTTTCCCTTTCACTCTTTCAAGAAGAGTATTTACTGCTATTTCAAAATGTATTTCTAATATTGGCGACCTTTTTAATCGGCGATCATAATCTTTTACTTGATCTTTTGATATTCGATCATCATCTTTTAGTCTTTGTTTAATTTGATTATAAACATCATCATACTTTTCATTTTCTTTTAATTTATCAAGTTTAGTTTGTTTTTCCATAATCTATTTATACATATTATATTTAACTTTAAGTAATGGTGTAATTATTACACCTTTTTGAAAATAATAATAATATTTTTGTGAGATTTTAATTTGACACACTTTGTAATTTACGAAAGCTGTAATAATTACACCTTTTATAATTTTTATAGAAAAGATAGATAATTTGTCATAAGATATACGATCTATAATATTCATATGCTTCTTGAACCTCTCTAAATTCATCATCACTATCTTGGCCTGTTTTATCAGGATGAGTTTCTAAAACTTTGCTTCTATATGCTTTTTTCATATCTTCTTGAGAGGCTGATTTCTTTAATCCAAATACATTAAAAGGATAATTAATATTATATTCCGGGCCGACATCATCATCTAAAGGATGTGATCTTTCTCCAAACTGTTCTTCAAACATTCTTTCGAAGAATCTAAAATTTTTCATATTTTCCCTTTTTTGATCTTCATATTCTTGTTTCCATTTATTTCTTAAATATTCTTCGTGATCCGGATAAACATCATCAGGTTTCGTCCAACGACCACCTGATGGAAACATATCAATTGGATTAGCGATTGATCGGTAGTTCGACGAATAATGACAACCTCCTGAAACAAATCCCATATCTAAATAATTTAAATATTATAAAATTAATTTTCAAACTCCTATTTTTTTCAAGAATTTTTTGATTTTGAATATGAAAAATTAAATACATCTTTTTCTTTCACTTCTTTGTCTTTTTTCACACCTTCTTCAACATCGATCCAATTTTTAGTCATAGGCATAGCACAGGTTTTTTTAGCTCTTGAAGTATCGGGAGCATATAGGTTGTCACCCACAGGAACATTCAGTTTAATTTTCTTATTTTTTTTAGCCATTTTATATATTTATTAAATTTATTTTTTTTGATGGTTCATATTATAAATAATGTCGCTTATAATTACATCCTCAACTCAATCAGGACAAACCTTAGCACCTGGAACATCAGCTCCTTATCAATATCGTAATCATTTAAAAAATCCTTTAATTGTAAAACCTAATTCAGAAATAGCGGTTGAGAGTGTAAAGATAAATAGAAATCCTCAGCTTGATTATGAGTCAGGGAGACAAAGTCTTTTTTGGTTCGGTGAAAGATTAGGTTCAGCGAGTGATATAGATGATACTCTTTCATATTGGATACCATCAGAAAATTTAATTTTAAATGGCGAATCACCATTAAATTTTGCTGATAAGTTTAAAGAAATATTACAGGATGCTTATGATTTATATCCTGATACTGATACAAACAATATCGAAGTAAATGTTATGACTGGAACAAATGGTGAATTCACAGGATTTCAATATAAAGTTCCTCAAGTTTCAGCAGACGCAACAGATTCATTAGATGCTACATCATTCGTTAAAACTATGTTCCGTAGAACGGCTGGATCCAATGCTTCATTCGATGGCACTACTATTGAAGCTAATGCTGATAAAACATTTTGTCAGATATTACCTAAAAATGATGAAGGCGGCCCGATATCGATGAATAGTGGCTCTTTTGCTGTTCTGGCAGCTGGTCTGGCGACAAAATTCACAATTGGTTTATCTCGCCCTTGGTTAAGGGATCCATCGAAAAATAGAGATCATCATCCATTCATGGGACATCCTGATATGGGTGGGACAGAAGGTATCGGCCCGAACAGAAAAGATTATTATGATTATGCTATTGAAGTTGGTGATGATGGTTTTATTAGATTATATCACGCTGTTCCAAATCTTATCGCTTCAAGTGAAAATCCAGATGCTGATGAAGAAAATCCTCCCGGCCCCGGATTTCAACACGCTATGAAAGAAATAAAATATTATCAAAAAAATAATACATCATTCTCTGCTAATAATTCTGATAATAGTTCTTTCGCTACTGGAACTCCTGTTTCATCAGCTTCTCTCGGAGACATATTATTTGAAATTGATGGTGAAAAAGTAAAGATATCTTGTTCGGGAGAGACACTTGTGAATGTTGTTACTGTCAATGCTTCAACTAAATCTCAAATTCCAAAACCTATCGGTCAGACTTGTTGGAAAATGTATCCAACATTTAGTTTATGGGAAAGTGGTGATGTCGCGGATATTACAGCATGGCGATGTAGAAGGGGTACCACATTAAGAAAAAATGTCCCTGAGATGAATTGGTTAGCAAGATGTCAAATACCTTTATATTTGAACGGAACAAATGAAACAGCAACTTATCCTCAAGGACCGGTGGTTGATCCGTGGACGAATGGATATCACTGGCCGACAGAAGTTGATATTAGGGATTTTTATCAACCATATGTTGCTAATCCAGAGACTCCTGGAACCCCTATCGAAGGTGGAGCGGTTAGATCATATAAAGGACAACAAAACGATCTTTTAGATGATTATGAAAATATTTTTATAATGGGTGAAAGTGAAAGATATGTCAGCGGTAGGAATAAGGAGTGGCAGGCGAACTCAGCCGATGTATTGGGTTTTGAACCATTAGCGATAAACGCCAGCTCGGGGATGACACACACGGGAGGATATCACGGAGCTTCTTTTGTATCAGCTGTCGTTCCTTCTATGAAGAGTCAGCAATCAACATTTATTAGAATACCAACACTCACTCACGAAACATATAACTTCGGTACAGGTAATCCTTCGAAAATTTTATTTCAAGTTCCTCGCTTCGATAATTCAGGAGCTGAAACTGGAGCATTATTTTTTCAAAATCCTGATAAAACATTCATAGATTTAAATAATACTGATTCTCTAAGAATAACTGATTTAGACGTTCATTTTGTAAGAAAGAATGAAAAGTTCGCTACTGATCTTACTGGAAGTTCTGAAGTTGTGATGATAATACGACAAAAATCTAAAATGTAATTTATAGAAATATTTATTTCTATCTTTTCTCTATCTTTTTTTTTATTATTCATATTATAATATGAGTAGTGTCTTACCAATAATTGAAATGCCTGCTAAAGAACCTGAGCCAGAAGCAGTAAAAGAAAATAAATTACCTGAAACAGGTGATGGTAATATGGATATCATTAATGAAATACAAGAAAAAAAAGTTGAATTTGAAGATATTGTTAATGTTGAAGAAAGACAAGTCCCATGTGAAGATGAAGTATTCACGGATCCACCAGCACCTAAGATGAAACCAATATTACAAGTGGAATCGGTAGTCGAACAACCTAATGAGTTCGAACCAGTAAAAAAAGGTAAAAGAAAATATACTCGTAAAGCTCCTATGAGTGATAAACAAAAAGAACATTTAGCGAGGATTCGTCAAATAGCTATTGAAAAAAGAAAAGCTGAAAAGGAGAGAAAAATTAAAGAAAAAGAAGAAGCAGTCATAGCAAAAGCAGAAAAGAAAATATTAGAAAAAAAATATAAAGAAGAAAAAAAAGAAGCAGAATTAATAAATAATCCTCCTCAAACCGAAGGTAGGCTTCGCCAAAAAGTAGTTGTTGAGAATGGATTCACAAAAGCAGATTTAGATAATGCTGTATTATCAGCGATTAGTCAATATGATACTTTGAGAAAACAAGAAAAAAAAGAAAAAAGAGAAAGAGAAGCTAAACAGAGAGAAGAAGATAAAATGAGAGCAACACTTCAAAGAGCCATCCAGCCTCAGCAACAAAGGAATGATCCTTGGCGTAGTTTATTCAGTTAAATTTTTTTAAAATGTATTAATTATATAAATAATGGAAGGAAAAGTACCTAAGATATTTCCTGTGAAAGATCCTCCACAGGAAAAACCAAGAAAAATATGTCATCCAAATCTACCTGAATTACCTACAATTATGACACTTGTTATGCCGACTAAAAGTGGAAAATCAACAATATTAAGTAATCTTATGTTGAGAGATGATTTTTATAAAGGTGCTTTTGATAATACAACAATTATGAGTAATACAATCGATCAAGATGTCACAAGTAGATTTTTAAGAAAAAGTTGTGATTGTTATACAGGTTATGATGATAATGTTCTCGCTCGAATAGTCGAACAACAAAAATCATTTGATGATGAAGACAGACCATTCATAGCGATGATTTTTGATGATATTTTAGGTTCAGTAAAAAGAAATAGTTATTTGAATCATTTAGTAACAAGATCTCGCCACTACGGTGTAGGTTTATTAGCGATATCAGTTCAAAGTTTCAAAGCAGTCGGGCCGACAATAAGAAATAATACTAATTCATTTATTTGTGGTAATCTTCAAAATTTATCTGAATTAGATAAGATATCAGCTGAATATTCAGGTATGTTTGGTGGCGATGAAAAATTCAGAAAAATATATCATAAAGCAACAGAACAAAGATATGATTTCCTTTATTTAGATCTTCAAAGTAATCCAGCGAGAGCGTTTCGAAATTTTGAAGATCAAATAGCTAATGGTGATAACTTACTCTTCGAGGGTCAAGTTCATAACAACATCCCTGAGGTGTCTGATTAATTGAGCCTTCGCCATACTTAAAGCAGCATCCTGACATTTTATGGATTCACTTTCTAACTTCTCACACTTCATATGTAAATATTCATTATCATTTTCAAGTTCCTTTATTTTTTTTAGGTATTCACCCACAGGTTGAAGATCTTCTTTAGCATCATTCATTTATTGATATTAAAGAATTTATTTCAACAATTGAAACGCTTCGCTACAAGATGTTTATGAATAATATCATAATGATAATAACATTTCCATTTTTTCCAATAATTTTCTTTTTCATCAAAATCTAAATTTTTCCAAGTTTTAGATTTCATAGAATGATAATAAATCATATCAATAAATCTTTTTGTTTGTTTATTATTTTTTGGTGTTGTTTCGAGTAATGATAACATATGTTTCCGATCACAAATAAAGACTCTTTCACACCAACCGTGAGATTTAATAAAAGGTAATGGATATGTATCATCAAAAGGTTGAAACCAATGCGTCCCTTCAGGTGGAATATTTTTATGTGGAAACGATAATATTTTAAGATCTTTAATATAATTCATTTGAATTTCAATTTGTTCCAAATCAATTTTTGGTATAGTGACATCATCTTGAATAATAAATAATTTTTCAGCGTTTGATAAATTACAAATATTTTTAATCATATCTCTGAAATAAATATTTTTATCAAATTCAATAATTTGAAAATCTTGATACTTTGTAGCGATAAACTTTTTATGAGCTTCATATTGATCTTTGAATAATCCACATCCTTCATAACCATCATACAAAATATATTTATTATTGAAATCATAGTGTGGAACAGAAGCGATAACTTTTTCGATCATAGTGTCATCTTTATTAATAGCACAAGCGATAACTAAATCCATTTATTTTATTATCAGAAAAAAAAAATTAAAATAATTAGTGTTATTATAAATATGTCTAATCTGTACGGTTACGAATCTGCTATATCTGCTGGTAATCAATTTTCGGCGAAAACTCAAAATTATAATGAAGCTATCCGAAATCATAATCAAGTACTCACTACTAAATATAATGCTGACTTAAAAGCGGCTCCGGGTAAAAGATCCACAGATCAAACTAAAGAAGATGAAGATGGAGCGTTCTATGCTATCAGCGATGGAAAGGGTGTTATCGGTTCAACAGTTGGAATGGTACAAGAAGGAGCTAAAATTGATAAGGCGGCTGCTGAGACTGGTGGTATTGGGTCGGGATTATTGAAATATGCTGGTGACTCTATAAGTGAAAGAACAGGTACTATTTCCAAAACAGTTAGTCGTTTAGGTGAGATGCCTGCTAAAAAAGCTCAGGCGGGGATGGCTTCTACTGAACCAGATGCGGATGGTATTGTCACGACAGCCACAGAAGATGTCGCTGATGAAGCAGGTCAGAATGCGGCTAAGGCTGCTGGCGAAGAGATTGAAAGTTCAGGTCTTGGAACGAGTATAATTAAAGCTGGTCTCAAGAAGGTCGCTGGTGGTGCGGTTTCTGAAGCTGGACTTTCAGTAGCCTCTGAAATTGGAGGTAAAGCACTTGGTGATGTAGGTGGATTTGTTGATATTGGTGAAGGAATTTCAAATATGATTTCCGGTTCAAGTTTCTTCGCTGGTGAAGATAAAACTGCTGCGTTTGGTGATACATTACAATCTGTGGGAGCGGTTGCCGATGTTGTCGGTACAGTATTTCCACCGCTCGAACTTGTGGGTGGTGCGTTAGGAGCGATTGGTGGAATCTTTGATGCTTATGATTCAATTGCGAATGATATCAAAGCTAAGAAAAATGATGCTGCTGATCCGAAACCTCCCGCTTTAGCAGCGACTAAAGTTTCACCAGCTTTTTCTGCTATGGGACTCGTAGCCTCTGCTCCAATTACAGCGAAACAATCGATCACAGGATCTTAATTTTTTCTTTCACTTTTAATTTTAATTAATTGAAATTTTTTTAATGGTTCATATTATAAAATATGTCCCAGTTTTTCAAATCCTCTGATAAAATTCAAGTAGGTCAAACAGAAGTTAGTATTCCATCTGAACAATCTTCTTTTAGTGATTTTGGTCAGGAAAATAGAGGAGGGTTCTTGCCTGGTTATGGTATAGTTCAACGCGAAAGCTTCTTATCTAGAAATATAACAGTTAATTTCTTAGAAACTGCTATTGATTTAGAGCACACATTTTTTAGACCATGGACCATAGCACTTGGAATAGATGGATTAGTTAATCAAGGTCTTAAATCTACCATCACTTTAACTCAGTACGATAATCAATTACGACGACGTAAAGGTTATATATTTGAAGATGCCTTTCCGACTGTATGTGAAGGTTACGGGTTAACAAGAGGTCCTGGTGAATATCTTCAAAAGACTGTAACATTCGCTTGTAAAAATTATAGACAGACTTAATTATATTATATGAACTTTACATTTAACCTTAATAATAGAGAGGTAGAGGTAAAGGAGGTATTGTTTAAGGATATACGCAACCTTACGTTATATAGCGACAGTACCCTTAAGGGTAATATAGAGTTTTTAGAGCAATTTATTATATCTAAAAACCTCAACATAGCGGAAAAATTTAAAGCGTATATGATCTTGAGAGAGAAATGCGTAGGGGAAAATATAAGTGTAGGTTCGAATAAGGGTAATATTAATGTAAGCTTAGACTATATTAATAAAAATGTAGGTAGCTTTGATGAAATTGAAACTACTGAGCAAGTTGATAATCTATCCGTTACTTTTGATTACCCTTATGAATTTAATTTAGGTAATACTGATTTTATTTTTTCTTGTATAAAGAAACTTAAAATGGACGATCAAACTATTGATATGCAATCGTTAGAAAAGGAGGAAAGACAAGATATACTTAATAAGCTTCCGAAGGATGTGTTTCATTTACTAGAGAAATTCATTAATAAAAACGAATCAAAGTTTAAATTTAATGTAATACAGGAAAGACCATCGTTAGATATTAAGCAAATTGATCTCAATCTTTTAAATTCATCAACTCCAATGTTTATTTATAATATTTTTAATTGTATGTCTGACAGCGATTATAGAGAAATAATATTTGTATTAAGTAAGAGAATTGGTGATGTAAGTTTTTTGTTAAATTGCAATTATTTTGAAATAGAGGATTATTATTCATTGTATAAAGATGAAGTAGAGAAAGAAAATGAAAATTTGCAAAATCAAAATAACGGATAAATAAGTTCATGAGTAAAAACGTATCTTCATTTGTTTCTAAGTTAGAAAAAATTTCAGATGATAAAAGTCAAGTATATCTACCATCACTTAAAAAGGATATTGATGTAACTTCATTAACTATTAAACAACAAAAAGATCTTATTTCTTCTTCTCTAGACGGTTTAAAGGGTGCTATTAATTTTAGCAGAACGTTAAATAAGGTAGTATTAGATAGTACTACTATTAACGACTTGAAAATATATGATAGATTACCAATAGTTATTGGGTTGAGAAAAGACTCTCTTGGTGGTAAGATTAAAAGCGGTGAGGAAAAAATCGATCTAGAACGTATAATTGCTAATATTAAAAAAATTCCTCTAGAAATAAAAGATGAAAGCTCAGTAAAGTATAAGAATTTAAAGCTAAATTTAAAAGTACCTACCCTTAAACAGGAGAATATTTTACTAAATAAGGTAGAGCAAGATATAGATAACGAATCTGAAGACTTAAAACAAGGAGTAGGTCTACTTTATATAGTAGAGTTGTTAAAGTTTATTGTTTCTTTAGAAATAGATGATGAGATTATTGATTTTTCTGATATTCGTATAAGTGAGAGAATGGAGT
>WLWF01002491.1_pt1 | contig 13250 bp, 14 predicted proteins | sample 6718331 | NCBI WGS metagenome assembly WLWF01 (sample SAMN12718692, study PRJNA515312) | sponge metagenome | isolation source: marine sponge | host: Mycale hentscheli | place: New Zealand: South Island, Marlborough, Capsize Point | collected 2003-05-01
GTTTGTTCTGGTAATCTACCACCGTCTGATAGTTGTACAGGTGTTTCCTGTTCAACTGGTTTTTGTTTTTTTCTCATTTGCAGATTTGCATTCTCCAATGCAAGTGCTGCAATTTTTTTATTAGCTATAACTTGTAAGTCTGCATTTTGTGATTCTATCGCCATCTTCAATTCATTTTGAGCTGACTCCATTGCACTTGTTACATTCTCTTCAAGTTTAGTTGTATACTCTGTATTAACTTCAGCAAGTCTAGATGCATCTAACTTTCTTTTTTTCTCTAAAGAATCTGCGTATTGAAGAGCTGCTGCTTCTCGTCTTTCAGCTTCTCTCATCTTACGCGTAAGTTTAGCAATTCTAGATTGCACACCCTTACTATATTCTTCTAATTTAGAATCATCTTCCTTCTTAGTTTCTTCAGTTTTTACTTCTTCTATTGTTTCTTGTTCCTTGGTTTCTGGAGCAGTATCAACTACTTCCTCTTTACTTTCTTCTAGAACTACATCGACCTCTGGTCCTGATGTATCTAGATCAACCTGCTTTTCGCTAGATTTTACTTTTTCTTCTTCTGGCATAGTTTCCTTCCTATGTTAAAATTTGTGCAGGATATCCGTTGGATCCTGTACGGTTGCTAATACTTCGTCATCATTAAGAAGACGAACTTCTCCCCCTTCAATCTCTATACGTGATCCGGCATAACGTGCAAAGACTACCCAGTCTCCTACCTTGCACCATGGACCATCGCTAAATCTTTTAGGGTCATTATAACAATCAGGTCCCATAGCAAGTACGTTTCCGCATTGCGATGCAACTTGTTGTCTATCTATTGTTTCAGTTCCTAATAAAACTCCACCTTTAGTTTTTTCTTTCATTCTAAAAGGTAAAACTAACATACGCCAACCTGTTGGTTGAGGTAATTTAGTAGCTTCCTTAGTAACTTCTTTTACTGGTTCTTTCTCGTATTTGTCTAACAGACCTTGTTTATTTTTTGGGACTTCTTCCTTTAAGGTCGACGACTGTTCCTGTGTTTTCATTTTTTGCTCCTTCATCTTGTTGCAGGTTAGAGATTTCCTGACGCACTGATTCCAGTGCATTTATCTGTCCTATTATATACTTGTAAGTTTCCATATTGTCAACACCACCTGATGTAACTGATAAGGCTAACTGATCTACTCTTCGTTTAATTGCTTTTAGTAATTGTGCTAGTAATTGTTCTGGTTCCATTTAACATTTCCATCTTCTCCGTGCTTGTCTGATTCGAGAATTAGGATCGTTACGTGTTTTTGCAGATGATCGTTTGAGTTGGCCTGCGCTTCTTGCACAGTACGACTTACGTCGATTTGCAGCTTTTGATCCCGGTTTCACTTTACCAGTCACGGCTGTTTTTAATTTACTTCCAGGGTTTGCTCTTCTGTAAGCAGCGACACCCTTCTTAGTCATACCTGCTCCAGATTTAGTCTTTCTATAATTACCACCTTTACCGGTAGTTTTTCTTATAGGTTTCTCGGCCATTACTTTTTCTTTTTAGGTTTTTTCTTAGCCGTCTTAGCTGCTCTTTTAAAATTAGCAGCAGTTGGTGCTCCTTTAGCTCCAGGTTTTCTCATCTTCTCACCTGAGCCAGCAGCGATTCTCTTTTTTTTCGCGTGAATATTCGCGTACAAACCACGTTTAGCCATTATTTTTTTCCCTTCTTCATTTTCTTTTTAGTTTTAGGAATTATTCCTTTTGCCATTAAGATATCTTTTTTAGTAATTTTACCATCACCTGAGTGATCTGGAAATTTACTTTTTTTCTTCATCTTTTTTTTCATGCTTCTCCTTATTGTGCATAGTTTGCGTATGCTACACACATATGACATTTTGCTTTAAAATATCTGTGTATAGGACACGGGTCTACATGAACCGGTACATCCGGTTCAGGTACTTTTGTAAAAAATTCTATATGCTCGTCAACATCATCACACTTACATGATTTAATGTTAAAAATTTTACAAATAAAATTTTTTAATTTTTTTAACATTATCTGTTTATCTTACCAGACTTCTTCGCTTTAGAACCAAACTTACCATAAGACTCATTAGCAGAAGCTCTAAGTTGTTTCTTAGTTCTTTTCTTTTTGATTCTCATAGCAATAGATTCGTCTTTTCTATCTTTGTAGCCCTGCTTTTTCTTTTTAGCAGATCCACCTTTTTTCATACCAGATGCTCCAGTTGGAAATCTGACATTTGATCTTACTCCGTTTTGTCTCATTTTTTTCCTCCGTTTCTAAAAATTTGAGTTCCCTTTATACCATATATGCTCGCCACGACAAGGATCCACAAATTTGTGAACCAGCTCGGAAGCTGCGAGAACATATCGAAAAATAATTTTACTTTGTCCATAGCAGTTGGATCGTCTGATACGACTGCCCAAGCGAGCACCAAAACGGGCAAACTGAGAATTATCAAAACTGCCTCGTCTTTCCAGTCTGATTGTCGGGCTTCTAAAAGTTTTCCTTGGTAAGCTTCCTTACCTTCGGCCATACGAGATGCATGCATAAGCTGTGCATCTGACATAGCTATTTTTGTCTTCTGCTTGTTAGCGTAAATTTTACTTCCAGCAGAGACGGCTAATTTAATTGCCGATAACCACATGTTAGTACCAAGTAGCCTTTACAGGTTTCTTTTCTTTTCTAATAGCCTTCGTTCCTCTAACATCTACACTATCACCTTGAGCAACGTAGTTTCTTCCTCTAATACTTGATTTAGATCTTGGATCTAATTCTAAGTTTTGAGAAGGTACTTCTACTTTAACTCCGCCTTTAGCGTATCCGTCTTTGTTAACGAATTGTTTAAAAGTATCTTTTGTCATATTTTTCTCCTAATTGTTAATATACTAACTTCTTGGACCTTTCAAGGTCTTTACATCTGCAGCTTTCATAAGGTCTGATGTTAATTTAACTTCAGCAGACATTTCTGATTTAGCCATAGCTGTATCAGCTCTTAATTGAGCTAATTCTTCGTTTTGAGCTAGTTTTTGTTTGTCTAATTGTTGACCCTGCATAAACTTACTCTTATCAAGACTTAGTCTTGCTTCATCTTCTTTTGTCTTACGTTCTGTTTCCATAGCTTTAAGATCAACTTCTCTTTCTTTAAGTTTAAGTAATGGGTCATGATCAAACTGAGTCGTAACAGCTTTTTCTTCCTTCATAAAATCTTCAGTCATTTCAGCAATCAAAATAGCTTTTCTTGCTTCTATTTTTTGAGTTACTTGATTGTACTGTTGTTGCATTTGAGGATTCATTGTAGCCTGCTGTTGTAATTGTGGTAACATAGCAAACTCCTGTTGAAACTCTAATTGTACTTGTTCTTGTGCCATCAACGATATGTGCTCCATAATATTTTTTTCTAAAGCTGCAGTAATGCTAGGATTGTTTCTAACAAAATTACTCGCCATAAAATTTAAGTGCGCTGTAACATGTGCTCTATGATCTTGGCCTGGAAACGCTTGAAAAGGTTTTCCTGCCATTGCATCAATGTGTTCGATAGCCGGATCTTTTGGTTGATTCGGTGGAGGTGGGGGTAAAATTCTATCAATGTCTTTTACACCTACTGCTTCGTACATGTTTCTGTATGCGTTATACATGTTATGCATTTGTGGATTTGATTGTGCTAATTGTAATTGAGTTTGAGCCATTGATATTCTCTGACTCATAGAAAATATATTTGGATCAGCAACAGGTAAAATATCTACTCTGTCATCAAAGTCTGTTTGTTTAACATTTCTTGCAGCACCAGGAACATCATAAGGATATTCAGGTGGTAAGTATGTAGCAAAAACTTTTGCTAATAATTTAAATTCTTGTTTTAGTCCAACGTATAGTCGTTTGTGGATTGCTGACATTACTCTTGAACCACGTTCTAAAAGAGCTACGGTTGTACCAACAGCGGCCTGTTGATTCCCGTCCCCAACCTGCATGTCAGCAATGGACGCGAATCTTTGTCCTGCTTGAACCACTATCCCCATTAATTGTAATAATGTAGCTGATGGTTCTTTGTAAGGTAAGAATACGAAAGCATCTTTTAGATTACCACCTGGAGTATCAACATCTTTAAATTCTCCTGGTTGTATGTTTGCGGCATCATCTTTTACTCTGACACCTCTTTGTTTAAATCCTGCGGGTAGGTTGGATAATGTTCCAGCGTCTAATAACTGACGGAGAGCCGCAGTTGCAGTACGGCTCAATCCGCCAATCATATGAATTAATCCTAAGCCATAAAATCCTAGTCCTGGCAGAAACTTGAAGTGGACAAAATATTGGATTTTAATTTTCTTTGGATCATTGGGCGCAAAGTTTCGTCTAATAGACAAAACCTTCCTACTACCTTCCTCGATTGTAACGACGTAAGGCAATTTTATTCCCGTTGGTTCTCCGTCGGGACCAACATCTTCGAAACCTTCTAGATCTAAATTAACGTGGCATTCTAGAACTGTATATAAAGGATCTACTTTTTGGGATTTTGTTACACCTTCGACTTCTCTTTCTTTTTCTTCTAAGTCATTAGTGATTGTACCGGTTGGTTTAGTTAACTCGATGTCAGAATAAAAACCTGCAGCCATTTGCTTACGCAAATCATTTTCTGACATCTTGATAACATGGATGACTGCTTCCGCATCGTCTAATGAGGTAGCCGTATATGGAACAACAAGGTCATCCGCTGGAACAAACTTAGAAACAGCTCGTCCCAATAAATCGTCATAATAAACTTTTTTAAATGTAGAACCTGACAGAGGTAAATAAAATAACATTTGATCAAACTCAGGTTCGTACTCTTGCATTTGATCCATCAACTGATAGTTCATAAAATTTTTAACTCTTTGTGATTGTTGTTCTTTCATAGGATCAGATTTACCCATAACCATGGTTCTAACTGGTCCGTCTGCAGGTAACAATTCTTTATAAGCTAAAGCTTGAAACTGAGTTACAGCTTCAGCTAACACAGGGTGAGTTGCACCTGATGCTCCTTGAAAAGGTTCTGTTCTATTTGTGTATTTAAATCCTAATAAATCTAAACCTGTAATGTAAGCTCGTTCCCATTCTTTACGAGACATTTTATATTCCATGTAGTCTTGTTGTAATTGACTACCCATGGCACTTGTATCTTCTTCTGGAAGTAATTCGTTTAAGTTTGCAAAGTGATCACCACCCTCTTCAGGCATTGGCATTGAGTTAGGGTCAAAATCAATTGTAGCCCCACCATCATCTTCTGTAATTTCTACTGGTCCCTTACCTAACTCTTCTGCAACATCGACCTCTTCCATTTGTTCTTTTAGAACTTCGTCTTCAGGTCTTTTATCGTTAGGGAGAGCTTTATCTATATCTGCCATATATTTTCTCCTAGACTTTCTTAACTTGTTTTTTTGGTAATTTCAACCCTTGTGATAAAGGCCCTTTTTTAGGTGGCACTGCCCACCATTTAAATGCAGGGTTTTTAGCTGCTAGTGTTGGGTTTTTCTTTTTTTGTGGTTTATTTTTTATACTCATATTTACTCCTTAATCTTGTTATACCACCTTCTGAAAATCCGATAGCTCTTTTATTTTTATTCATAAAGTTGGCAGTTTCATTTATTGTTATTGGGTTGTCTGGATCTTGTCCTCTTGCTAAATTATATAAATACAATTCTCTTGGCTCCATATTATCTATTAAAGCTTGTTCTTTTTCTTTTTCCGTTACAGGTTTGTAATCCATAAAAGGTATCATTTGATTAAAAGTCGATAACCAATTCTGTGGTAAAAGTTTTTTGTAAGAGTCTTTGGTAAAAATAGAGTTAAATATTTTATTTCCAATAGGACCTGATTCTGTATTTACTTGTTTGCTAGTAACTGGAAAATTTTTAATTTGTTCTTCTTCTAATAAATCAAACGCAGCTTTTTTTGTATCTTTAATAGGTTGAGTTATATCTTTAATTTGTATTGGTGCACCGGCTTGACTTACCGCTAAATCTGTTTTGTATTGTTCAAATTTATTTAAATTTTCTTCGCCCATTTTTTTAACATTGTTAAGAGCACTTTGCATTCTTTCTTTCGCTAAGTCATCATAACCAACATCACTTAAATCAGTATAATCTTTTTTAATATTTTCAATGTACTTCATCATATCAAAATTAGATTTATTTAAATCTACAACTTGATCAAAAATTTTACCATCACCACCGTTTTCAATAAATTTTGCTTTTATTTCTTCTAAGTTTTGTCTATCCCCACCTTTATAAAGATTAAAAGACATAGCTTGCAGCATACTTTGATAGGCTTTTGCTTTACTCATTAGTGGCTCATTATTTGTATAATCTAAATAACCAAGAAGAACATCACCAACACCAAATAACTTACCTGGTGTTTTAGAAGCCATACTTAAAGTTTTTCCTGCTTTAGAGTTTGCAAATTTTTTAAATCCGTCTGAATTAACAACTGCTTTTAAATCATCAGACAACATTTCATACGCACCAGATAAACCAGAAGATAGCATTGGTTGTTTAACGGTACCTGTTTTGTCTGTAATGTAAGCTAAAATTTGTTTATCCATATCTAAAGCATCTTTAGATGTTATTTTTTTAGCAGAATCAATTGTTTGTGTTGTTCCTCTTTTAGTTGGAAGTACTTCTTCTAAACTTTCAAATATTGTTTTTTCAGTTTTTGAATTAGGGTCATAAAATTTAACAGACTCATCTATATTTTTAGCTATCTCTTCTCTTATTTTTAAATTACCTGTAAACTCATCTATTAAATTTTTACCTTCTGTTTCTAATCCGGTAGTTCCTGTTTGTTGTCGGTTTAATCTAAGTTTTCCTAATGATGATTTATCTCCTGTTAAGTTAGACCAAACTCTTTCTAAACTTCTTTGTTTTTTTAAAGCAGCTTTATACTCAGATGAATTAAGTCCATAGTTTGCTTTGGCTTCCTCTAAATCTTTTAAATTTTTAACTGATTGATTATCAAATCTTGATTTAAATGCGTTTATATCCTTAGCAATAGGAGTTACGTTTAAAAAATTTTTAAAATCTAAATTTCTTAATGCACGATATGAACCAGGGTGGTCGTAATTTATTTCTAATCCAGGAAATTCTTTTTTTAAATCATTGGTAAATTTAGTAAATTCTTTTACTTTAGAAAGAGCAAATTTTCTTACTTCAGGTTCATCTGGAAAACTATCATAAATCATAGATCTTATGTTTCTAGTATGAAAACCCGACATTGTTTTTGAATCAACTAAAGAATTGTAAACATCTGATATTGCATTTTGCGCGTCCTCGCCACGTAAAAACATAGGTGTTTCATTAGTTCTAACAAACATGTTGTTAACTAATTTGGATGTTTCTTGATTTATTCTTGATTTAGTCATTCCAGTTTCTTTAACTAAATCATCAATTTCATTAATCCCGTTCTTTAATGCTTTAAAAATTTTTTCTTGGCTTTTTGTTTGTTTTAAACCTCTTGCTTCATTGCCTTTAAAAATATTCATTTGATCTTCTGTTAATGTATTTGCTAGTGAATTTTGTTTTCTAAACTTAGAGGATTGTTTTTTAGGGTCTATATATTCATAGTAAGATGCAGGGTTACTTAAATCTTTGCTTCTACCGGGAAAAAAATCTAAATTATCTGCTTGATCAGGATATTTAAGTTCAATTTTTTTAATTACATCTCTAGCAATATCTGCTTTACCAAAAGGTTCTCCTATTTTGACTCTTTCATCATATGCTTCTTTAAAAAAAACATGATACGAATCTAAAAGTTTAGTTCTTTCGTTGTATGACATTTTAGCACTTAAACCATCATCAAATCTCATCCGTCCACCCTCTGCTGCAGGGTTACGTCTCATGAATGCATTGATTGCATCTATTTCAATAACATCTGGTCTTTGTGGTGGTTGTGATATTTCTGAACCGTACTTCATGGTTCCTGAACCATATTTTTTGTTCATCATGTTTTTAATTTTGTCAGTTTCAGCGCTTGCTAATCTAAAAGCTTCTTCGTCTTCTTTTACTAATTGTTGAAACACGCCACGACTATCCTGTGAATTTAGTGCGTAGGTTTTAAACCATCCCTGTGCTTTAAAATAATCATTGCTCATATTAAGTTGGGTCGTAATCACCTTGGACATCTGTTACAAAGTCCGTAGGATTATCTTGCATTTGTTTTAATTTCTTTTTCTTTTGTAAAGTTACTGAAATGTCATTTATTAATGTTTTGTCACCACTTAACGTTTGAAGTTCTGATACGTCTGAATATAAATTTTTAACATTGTCTGTTGTGTTTTCTCCCATTTCAATATTATAGTCATCGGGTCCAGTTTGTCTTCCTTCTGGAATACTTTCAGTTGCTTCAAATGTATCTGCTGGTTTACCTTTAGTTCCTTCATCCGCTATACCTGGTGTGTATCTCATATTGACACTTTCACCGAGAGCTGTGTTACCACCAATATAATCTATTTCTACTTCACCAGTTCTAACGTCGTAATAAACATCAACATTACCAGTTGGTGTGTCTAATGACTTAACAACTTGAGCATCTTTATAAGCTGACCCTTTTGTTTTATCTAATCCTTCTCTAAGTGCTTTATTTACTAATGGTTGTAGCCAAGCCGGTGCACCTGTGCCACCATCTATAATTACTTCGTCTATTACTTTTTTGCTCACGGCTCCTGATTCTTTACCAAGCATTTTACCAATACCTAATTTAAGAGCAGCAACTCCTCCAGCTGTAGCACCTAATAGTTTTAAAAATCCTCTACGACCTTTGTCAACTATGTTACCACCTGCATAACCTGGTCTTAAACCAGCAATACCTCCGTCTGCAAATTTATAGTTTAAACCCACGCCGCCAGTGTATCCATCATCAAAAAGATTTTTTTCAGCACCTGCTGTAAAAAACAAGTTGCCGTCTGGACTACCAAATTCTTTTTGATAACCCGCAACACCAGTTCTATCTGGTGATAATAAATTATCTCCTTTTAAATAAAAATCGTTGTAATTAACACCTGCACCTAAGTTAATGCCATCGCCACCTTCCATAATTTCTTTAGAAATATCTGCATTAAATATTCCGTCATTGTAACTAAGTTTAGGTGTTAAATCAGAACTTTTGTATGTTTTGCCATCAAACGTTGTAGCCTCTGTACCACCTGTAAGATTTAACTTAAATTTATCATTTATTGGAAATGTTTTATTTAAATCAAGTTCTGATTTTCTAAAACCATCTTCATTATATATTTTGCCTTTTAAGGCATCATCATAATTAAAATCAAGTTGAGTATTTAATAATTTACTGTCATTTGTGTTAACCATTCCAGATAAATCTAAATTTCCAAAAGTATAATCACCTTTACTACTTAGTTTACCTTCTTCAATATTATCACTGCTAAAACTTAAATTACCGATGTCAAAATTACCTGATGTTACAGATTGTTCGCCTTCTGTGTTAATAGATCTTTTTAAAGTTAATCCATCTATTGGAGTTATCTCAAGGTCTGCTTCTGCTTCATCTATTGCGGCTTTAAGGTTTTCTGTATTAACCATTCCTGTTTCTTTGTCTATTATTTCTTTATCTGGATATTTTAAGTCTAATTCCATTATTTTATTTTTTAACAATAGTTTTTCTTTTTTTCTTTGTTCTGAAAACATAAAAAAGTTAACTCGAGACTCAGGATTGTTTCTTTTAAATTTTTGGTATTCTTTAACCATCTTAAACATTTCTGCTTTTTCATCTTTTTGTTCAGGTTGATTACTTTGTACTTTTTCTAATACCTTTTCTGTTATTACTTCCACAGGATTGTCTTCTGCTAATAAACCATCTTGAAAACCGATACGACCACCGTTTGCCATGCCTTTAAAATTTTTAGGAGAAGTTGTTTGCGTAGATAAAAATTCATTAATTTTATTTTTGTTTTTTCTTATAATGTCAATAACTGTTTCTCTTTCAACACCTTGTTTTCTAAGTATGTTTCCTTTTTCAATCATTTTATTATATAAAAAAGTATTAGATTCTGGTCCTGTACCGTACATACCTTTTAACAATGTCATTGAATCTTTTTCAAACATATCTTCTGTGTAAGGTTTAGGTTGTGGTAAAACTGATAATCCTTCGTTAAACGGAATTCTAGTATTGTCGTTATCTTCACCTAATAAATAATTTAAACCTGTAGATGTTGTTGCTTGTGATCCGGGGGCCGTGAGTCTTGTTCTTGCCATCAAGGAATCCGAACCATGGCCAATGTCTGATAGATCAGGTTCGATAGTTGATTGACCACCCATGTAATAACCAGCACGTCCACCTTTAGCGTTTTTAGTTCTACTTGTGTTTTTAAAAGTTTCTATAATTTCATCCTCACCTTTACCTTTTTCTAACATTCTAAAAGCTTCATCAAGTGTGCCAAGTAATTCTGCTTTTCTTTGTGGGTTGTCATCTATTAAAATTTTATCTACCAAGTCATCCGTGATCCCTGGATACTTTTGTTTTAGTTTAAATCTTTCAGCAGTTTGAGTTGCACCAAGGCCTTCCATTTCTTTTATAGAATCTTCAAAAGCTAACTTTTGGTCGTTTGCTCTAGCTTCATCAACTTTGTCAACTGTTTTACCAAGACTACCTTCAACAAATAAATTATCAGGGTCTCTTTGAAATATAAAATCGTTTGTTGCTTCTACAATGTCATCAACATCTTTTTGTGTTAATCTTTCATACGGACCTTTTTTACCTATAATTTTATTAAGTTCTTTCATGGCTCCCATTGGGCTCATTTTTTTAGTTAACAATTTTATAATTTCTGTAACACCCATTACCGATTTACCACCGGCAAAACTTGCACGTCCACCTTCTGCAAAAGGCATGTCAGGATCATCTGGTGTAGGTTCAACTACTTCTTCCATTTTTGTTAAAACTAATTTACCATCACCAACATATTTGTTATCTTTAACTTTTAATAAATCTTCACCCATGTTTTCTCTAAAAATTTTTTCATAGTGTGAAAAACTTTCACCTTTTTCAAATGCACCAGGAAACGATCCAGCTTTGTTGTAAGCTTCTTCGCCATATATTTTTTTAAATACTAAAATAGGGTCATGTTCAATCATTGGCGAATATTCCATAACTCTTGCAGCATCTAAATCATCTAATTTAAGTCTGCCATTTTTATATTCTGATTGTAAAAATTGTCTGATACCAGTTCTAAGCTGACCTTCTTCGTGCATACTACCACCAAGATATTTATCATTTTTTGCTTTTAATGGTTGACCACCTGTATCTAAAAAATCTTTTAAATCTTTTTCTGCAGATGCAAGACCTGCTTCTGCATCATCTTTCATAGTTTTTGCAGTTGATTTTAAATTTTCTAAATCTTTTTGAATACCTGTTATACCTTCAGATGTTTTATTAATACTTTTTCCACCAAACTCATTGTAGTCAAGAATGTTATTTAAAAATGCCATTTGCTCGGCATCGTTCATTGAGTCAATATATTTTGCTTCATCTTTAAAAATATCTAATACGGTTGCAAAGTTTCCACCTTTATCTCGTTCAGAAGCTAATAATCCTACTTTGGTTGCTGTAGATTTGTTTTTAGGAGCAAGTTTTTTAACATTTGACCCTGATTGTTGAGATACGTCAACTCCTATGCCTTTTAATGCATCTAATAATTTTGTGTATACTATTCCTGCCATACTTAGTAGTACTCCATTTTCCTAGGTTCTGTTTTAATATCTTCATAATCTTCTGGATGGGGTAGGAAACCTCCCTGCCTGAATCGCATAATAGCCATAGTCATACTGTCGACTAAGTCATCATGATCGCCAAATGGGAATGATGCACATTCCTCAATAACTTCTTCTGCAAAAGGCTCGTCAGGAGCCCAGATTAATCCGGCCTCAAAGAGCGGAGCACAAGAATTTACTCGTACGTGCTTATCATTACCACGACTTGGCGTAAATGTCATCACTGGAATGTCCATTTGTCTTAGTTCGTGCGTTAACGGAGTTCCAGATGCTTTTTGCTCAACGATAACCATGTCAGGATTCCAATATTTGTATTGCTCTAATGCTTCACGACGCAATTCTGGAAATTCAAAACGATCTTTTACTGAATCAAGTAAAATTATGTTTGGTTTACCACCTTCGGTCGGATAAAAAACACCCCAAGTGGTAATTGCACTATAATCAGCTGTCTCCTTTTTTAAAAATGCAGTATCGTAGCTTTGAATGACGTAAGTAACGTCTGGTAAAAATTCTTTGTCCCATTTTTGCCACCATTCACGTTTTATAAGTGCTCCTTCTTCAGAAGTTGGCTCTTGCATCCATTGTGCGTTCCATTTTCCAACCGGAAGTGTTGCTTTAACACCTTCTAACTCTGATAATTTCCAATATTCTGGCCAAACAGGTCTTTTCTTATCTCCGTGGTCCATGATTGCCGGAAATTCTACAACTTCCCACTGATCACCTTTAACTTTTTTTTGATTGTCCATTAAAATTCCTGTTAAATCTTTTTTTGACCACCTAGTCATTACTAAAACTATTTGTCCGCCTGGTTGTAAACGTTGTCGAGGACCTGATGTGTACCATTCGTACGCATTTTCAAATGCATTTGCTGACATTGCGTCTTGCTCTGAGTGTGGATCGTCAATAATCAAGAGGTCTGCACCACGGCCCGTGATTGCACCACCAACACCAGCTGCAAAATACTCACCACCTTGGGCAGTTTCCCATCTTCCTGCAGCCTGACTGTCTTCTCTAAGCGTCGTATCAAAAATTTTAGAATATTCGTCGCTATCAATTAACGTTTTAGCCTTACGACCAAACCTTACAGCAAGCTCTCCTGTGTGAGTTGCTTGAATAATTTTGAGTTTAGGGTTACGGCCCACCATCCACGCTGGTAACAAGTAAGAAGCAAACTCTGATTTCGTATGACGTGGAGGCATATTGATAATCAATCTATTAATTTTTTTATTTGCAAGGTCATTAAACTTTTGAGCAATAACTCTATGATGTGCACCTTCTATAAACTCTGGCCAAACAGCTTTTGTAAAAGACATAAAGTCATCTTTTGCTTTTCGCTGAATCTTTTTTTCAGCATGCATAACTTTAAATCTTTTATACATTGCTCTAACGTCAGAAGGTAACTTATCTATTTCTATATTTTTTTTCATAAAAAATTTTTTATAATTTTTTGCACCTTTTTAACAGTGGAAAAGTATTATACCACCCTTATCTGTCTAAAACAAGCAATACAACCTA
>WLWF01002492.1_pt1 | contig 13248 bp, 11 predicted proteins | sample 6718331 | NCBI WGS metagenome assembly WLWF01 (sample SAMN12718692, study PRJNA515312) | sponge metagenome | isolation source: marine sponge | host: Mycale hentscheli | place: New Zealand: South Island, Marlborough, Capsize Point | collected 2003-05-01
GAGAAAGAGAAAATATATACCGTTTATTTACTAATAATGCCATTGCAACAAATGGAAAAAACATACCTTACCTTTATACTGAAAATGATAATAAAAAGGGTAAAATTATTAAAATTAGTCGAGTATTGGCAAAAAGAAAACGCGTCGGCTTTTATATTGAATATCCTTTTGAAAATAATTTATATGTTATTACCTGTGAATTTGAATCCAATGGTAATATTAATATTTCTGTAAATCATAACTCAGCATTGAATCCTGAAAAAATACAAGATGTTATTAAAATGGCTTTAAACGAGCCCATTCTTGAAAAAATTAAAACCTTTTTAGAACAAAGCGGATATACATATATGCTATTTGATTCCTTTGCAGATGAAAATATTGAATTTAATGATATTACATTTATTTCATTAATCGAAATTAAAAAGAATATCCACCTTAAAAATTATTTAGCTTGTTTATCCGGTGTATTTACTGTATTAGAAGGCGATTTGTCTGGTAAATCAGATGAAATTAAGTTAAAATACAAAAGAGTATCAAATTACAATCAAATGGACAGTATAGATTCTTTTATTAACGAAATGAGAAAAAATGATGAAGATGAAGATGTTATTATACGACAATTGATGGGAAATTTTAATTTATCGGACGAACAGGCCAAACAAAAATTTTCAGATTGGGCTTCGCAAGTAGCTACTGAAACGGATCTCTTTGAAAACAGAAGAATTACTATTCGAACAAATACAGGATTTCCAGTTTCCATAACGCGAAACAAAGCAAATTTTATGACTCAAATCTCTATAAAGTCCATTAATGATATTGGGTATCTAAGATTTGTTTATATTTATATTGATACGATGTTGCGAATGATTATTGATAAAAAAAGTACTGGTGTTAAAACTACTTTGATTACAAAAGTTTGCAAGGGAAAAGAAATAAAAGATATTGTTGCCGAAGAAGATATTAGAGGAAAAGAAATAAAATTTATCGATACTGAAAGACAGGATAATTTTCTAGATATTTTTGGACTTGAACAAGGTGAGGCTGACGATGATGATGACGAAGGAGAAATGTTTGATATGTCTGATGTACAATTTGGCGACATTGACGATACAACGCCTTCTCCTAATAAGGAAAAAGATGGTGTAGATTTTGGAGATTTTGTTTTTTCTGACTCACCTACAAATGATGCCACGCCTTCACCTGTGCAACTCGAAACTAAAAATACGCCTTCGCCCGTAGATAGTGATCTTAGTAATATATCTCCACAAAGCGATTTAACAAGTGAAGCAGAGGTTAATTTAGAAGGGACGCGAATTAAGGGGAATTATAACATATTTATTGCCAAAAAAGAAGAATTGGAACCTACATTATTTTTAAAAAAGAAGTCCGGTCGATATAAAGCCTATTCAAAGTCGTGTCCGTCTGAATATAGCAAGCAACCAGTAATGTTGACGGGAAAGGAAAAGAAATACATCGATGAACAGGATGAAAAATTTGGTACGAAATCATACGATGAACATATAACCTATGGTACAGGTGATAAGAAATATCACTATATTTGTCCTAGATATTGGTGTTTATATGATGAAAATGGAAAGTCAAGATCTATATCTTTTGAAGATATAAATGACGGTAAATGTGGTGGATGGGATGCTCTAATTCCACAGGGAGCTGATAAAGTTCCCCCAGGAAAACGCATTGTGGAATTTACTGATGATCGTTTTCACAAAAGTGGTGTTGAAACAGATAATGCTCTTGTATATAAACCTATGTTTCCTAGTTTCATGGGGACGGATAAACATCCAGATGGACTTTGTATTCCGTGCTGTTACGGAAAACCAACAACGTTGGGAAGGGGCGATTGGATAGAAAAACTTGATAAGAAAGGTAAAATTACTTATGAAAATACTAAAACAAAAGAAATCACCAGAAAAGTCCCAACAATAGAAATAGATACCATGTATCAGCCCGTGGGAGACGGAACTGATGGTAAAGGTCCTACATATTTAAAAGATGATAAAGGGTCTATAATAATGAGTTCGATTAAAGGTAAAAAAACCGTCAGAGAGAAACCTGCTCCATCGCGTAAGAAGATTTATACACAGTGTAATCAATCAGAGTCAAAAGAATTAGATACGGCTCCATCTATAAGTGTTGTTAGAAAAAAAACAGTAGGTAAATTTGACGAAGCTCCTTTATTGGAAGCGTGGCCTTTACGAATGGGGCAGTTGGGATATTTACCTTTGTCAGTTCAAAAATTTATGGGTTACAATTGTAAAAAAATATGCCAGCAAAGTGCGTCTGAGACCAGACTTAAAATGAATCAACCTTGTTTATTACATAAAGGTGTTCAAAAAAGCCCTAATCAATCATTTTTAGCTTGTATTGCAGATGTTTACAGAGATATGACAACATATGATGACTTATCTAAAAAGCCACCCGCTAACTTAACAAAAAATCCTTTAATGACAATAAATGAAATAAAGGATATTATTATTGAAAAGGTTACATTTGATAAATTTTTAACCATTCAAAATGGCGATCTTGTAAATATATTCGGATACAATGATCAAGTTGATTTTGCTCCGTACTTAAATAGTATATTATACAAATCTCTCCAAAAAAGCATGGATAGTCAAGAAATCGAAATATATTTTACGACAGTGGTTAACGCTTTTATAAATTTTCAAGGTTTTATAAGAAGCGACGATGTTACTATAGATTATAAATATTTATGGGATATTGTGTGTACACCCGGACTTCTCTTTGATAAGGGTCTTAACATGGTAATTTTAAATAGCCCTGAGGATGATATTACCTCTAGAATAGAACTTATATGCCCTACGAATCAGTATTCAACAACGCCATATGATGTCAATAGGAAGATATTGATTCTATATTCTAGAAATGGATTTTTTGAACCTATTTATCGGTATATCCGAGTTAAAAAAGCAGTTTATGATGTTCGAAAATTATTTTACCTACCAGATATTGGAAAAACCATGTCTGAATTAGAGCCTATTTTACGTCATGTGATATGGAGCAGTTTGACTAAAAAATGCAAACCTTTGCCTAGTCTACCAATAACGTATAATGAAGATAAGGGATTTCGAATAAATATTTCATCCTCTGAATTGATAAGCTTATTAAACAAATCTAATATTGTATATAAAGCTCAAAAACAGATATTGAATTTTAATTCAAAAGTTATTGGTATTATAGCTGTAAAATCGGACGATGCCTCTGACTTTATATATATACCCTGCCTACCATCTTCTTTGGATTCAGATATGCCATATATTTTTATAGGAAGAGGGGATATGTGGCAAAGCTATTCAGATACGGTTGAAAAATTAAAGTATTTGAGTACTGCAAGCAAGCTTAAGATTGCTTCTCTTCCAAAATATAAAGTAGTAAACAATAGCGTTACCGTAGGTATTATTACAGAAACCAATCAGTTTGTACCTACAATTCCAGAAGCTTATCAAACGCCAGTTGATGGCGAAGAAGCTGATGGTATACCAGTATTAGACTCAAAAAACTTTCAATCAGCACAACGCGTCAACTTTCTTGACATTGATAAAAATATATTAACGGATAAAACGATTGATAATGAAAGAATATTGAAGGTAAAGCAAATACGATTAGAAAGTTATTTTTACAATGTATTTCGCAATCTTCTGCGTATAATCTTCTCATATTACGAAAACAAAAGTGTGAAAAATCAATTATATGATTCTATAACCTCATATACTACATTGTATCTGGATAAGATCGCCGATGTTAGCGAACGTATTAAAACTCTACTAATGCCGTATGTCGATTTTATTGATTATGATGTTTCAACCATTGATAAAATAGGAAATATAGAGCAATGTATTAAATTATCCGAAGGTAAATGTAAAGAAAGTAAATATTGTTCATTTTCAGAAGATAATGATGGGGTTTGTAAGCTATTACTACCTAATACTAATTTAATAAGTGGTGGTAATAATCGCATCGAATATTTTGTAAGAATTGCAGCTGAATTGATAAAATTTGACAGAATACGAACATTTATTTTTAAACCGCAAACTTTTTTATCATTTCAATCTGTTTCATACAATCTAAAAGAAAATGAAATAATATTACTAGAAGATATTTTATACGGCGATTATTTTGAAAACATGATACCTGTTAAAGAAAATGTATACATCAAAAATACTACTACTTGGGATAATGCCGAGCCAAATAAAACGGTTCCTTATGATAATCAATTTGGAATTGATATACTCATGAAAACAGATAGTGTTAATCCATGTGTAATTTTAGAGCCACATTTAAAGAAACTTTCAATAGGTAATTGGAGAGATCAGGGATTTAATAATTATCAAATAAGAGAATTTCGATCAAGTATCAATTGTTCATGGGAATTAATTAAGGAAATTATTAATAATAATAAAATAGATTTGAATGTAACCTTAAATACTATAGTCTCTGATCTTGTTGAAATATATGGAGGGTTATTAAATTCTGGAAATACTTATATTCTTGATATTATGCGAGCACAAGGTAAACGCGACCAAGCTGAATCATTGAAAAACGGGACACCTATTGAAGATATTATTACCACAACAAACTACTATTTGACGGTCATGGATTTTTTTGTTTTATCTCAAAAATACCAATTACCATTAATTATTTTATGCCGTACAAAGATTCCTACTACAGCATCTAAATTTATTTCATTTATTAACGGAGAAGTTGATGGATGTTATATTATATTCGCCGGTAGTTTTGCTAATGCTAAAAGCAATGTTTCTCCAATATATGGTATTTTGACCAGAGACGATTCATTGAGACTTAATACCGGTACCATGAATGAAGCGTATGATAATATTACCAAATTAAATATAACAACCACGGATGCCTATATACAAAGAGCCAAATTAGCTGCAAAATTAGGAAAAAGGGTTAGGAAAAAGGCAAAAGTAGCAGTTAAAGGGCGCCCCCGAGGACCAACTGTTATCAAGAAGAAGGGGAAAATTTCTATTAAAGGTAAAGACTCAAAAAAATAAATTGATTTTTTAATTATTATATTTTAATAAATAAAAAATGAGTTATAAATTAGCATTAATTGTTCGCAATGATCTTAAGATGAGTAAAGGTAAAATAGCTGCTCAAGTTGGACACGCGGTGGTAGATGCAACGATTGCATGTATTGAAAATGGTAAACTCGGTAAATGGCAACAAGACGGCGAAACCATTATAGCACTTAAGGTTGAAAATGAAAAAACACTCAATGCTATTCTTGGAATAGCGGTAAGAAAAAAAATATCAAATGGTAGGGTATTTGATGCGGGACGAACCGAAGTTGCTGAGGGAACGTGTACTGTTGGATTTGTAGGACCAGATAGAGTAGATAAAATAGATAAATTAACTAGTCAATTAAAATGCCTTTAATTATCAATACAAATTTATTTATCTAAATAATCTAAAATACTCAAAATCACCCTTTCTTGATCTGATATTTTTTGAAATATCAAAACTTCGTCAAATTTGATTTGCATCATTCTATGTCTATTTTTACACAAAACATGCAATTGTTCATTTATTAGTTTAACATCACAAATTAAAGCACCATTGGTAAGATTCAGATTATTCATATCTTTAAGGGGTATCCAACGAATATAAAATCCATATTGAATGTCTTTAAGATCAGAACAATATCTATAATTTTTAAGTTTTTTATTATAGGTTTTAAGTTTCTCCCTAGGCAATTGTATTTGTTGCAAAATAGTATTTTTATGCTCTTGTATTTTTCTTGTAGTAAGATTAATTATAGATGAATTAGAATCATTTTCCAACGCATCTAATAAATCGTATACTTGATTATTTTCCATAACTATAATAATCAAGTATTTTTAATTTGTTTTCTTATGTTTGCTCTCTGCATCAACCCATAAATAAATATATAAACAAGCACCAAGAAATGTACAGAAACGAGTGACAGCTATTGTATAACTTTTTTTAAGTAAACCTTGTATAAAGAATAGTCCTTCACTAATCCCTACTAATATTAAAGCATGTATAGACCAAGAACTAACATTTAATGTTTTGGCAGTTTTTCCTAGCTGTATGAAAAATCCAACTAAACCAAGAATTATAGCAACAAATCCTAAATACTCATCAAAACAAGATGGTAACGTACAATAATAATTTAATCCAAATAATTTTACTTTATGCATTATATAATATATTACTATAAATATTCAAAAATTGGATAGTCATTAACAGGCAATCGTCCTATTTTATTTTCTTGGATTCTCTTACATAAAAATCTTTCTACAACTCTTGCTCTCCATGAAGTAATTTTAACAAACTCTTCAACGATATCCTGTATTTTTCTATTTATACTCCACCTATCTCTACATAGGATAGAACCGCAACATAAACAACCAATATCAGATAATTTTAGAATATCATTTTCAAATAATTGACCAGCGCGATATAATTCTTGAATATCTTTGTCGTAGTACGTAACAGTAGGTGGACCCCACGGCCAATTTCGTGGAAAAGAAACAACCAAAGCGGGATCCCTTCCAACAGCCGATGCTGTATTTTGCAATGACGGGTATAGTTTTATTGGAACAAATAAAAATGGTTTTTTAGTTTTGTCATAATTGAATAAAATCCAATCATGATGATTTCCAACATTTATTTCTTTTGTTATTCTTTTTCTCAATATTTTTGATAAATCTACCATATAAATTGTAGTGATATTTTATATTTAAGTTTTTTATTTTTATATATTGTAGTAAATGTGTAAAATATGTGTAAAAAAATCAAAAAACTATTCTTGAAAAATCGAAAAATGGACATTTCAAAAATGTCCAAAATGGCTTCATGGCTCCCAAGCTTTGTAAAATATTTTACACTTTTTACAAGGGATCTACTATATTGTAGGGGTGTAAAATCAATTAGTTGAAAAAGTGTACCTACAAAGGATTTTTTGACATCATGAAAAATAACAATTTAGGAACTTTTTATGTTATCCATTTATAGATGAAAAAAAGTTCCAAAAAAGTTCCACCAAAATTTTTTTGTGAAAAGTGCCTATATGCATCGAATAGAAAATCACAATGGATTCGTCATTTATCCACTACAAAGCATAAAATGGATAACTTGGATAACCCTGTGGATAACCCACAAAGTTCCACACCTTGTTACAAGTGCGTATGTGGGAAGCAATATAAGTATAATTCAGGCCTCAGTAAGCACAAAAAAAAGTGCCTCCAAGCGATGGAGAATAATAAATCATACGAACACTCGCCTTTGCCTACAACAAGTAGCAATTCCAGTCATTTAACGGTAGAAATGTTCAATAAAGTGGTACAGCAAAATAATACTTTGATGGAAAAATTAGTAGAAATGTCAAAAGATAGACAAGTAATCAATTATCAAAATTGCAATAACAAGAAAATGACGATCAATGTATTTTTAAATGAACAATGTAAGAATGCCATGAATTTAACTGATTTTGTAGAGAATGTAAAAGTAAGTTTAGATGATTTACAATATACACGTGTCCACGGTTATGTAAAGGGTATTAGTAATATATTTGCTAAAAATCTTCAAGATTTAGATCCAACGGAGAGACCAATTCATTGTTCTGATAAAAAACGTTTACAATTTTATATCAAAGAAGAAAACAAGTGGGAAAAAGATATGAATAATGAAAAGATAGATAAAACTATTGAGAGTGTTACTGTAAAACAAATAAAACAATTAAAGGAATGGGAAAAAGATCATCCTAATTATTTAACAAATGATAAATTACTAAATGAATGGCATACGATGATACAACAAATCATGGGTGGTGGAAATAATGAAATAGACAAAAATAAAGAACAAATAAAAAAATCATTAGGCAATCAAATAGAGATCAAAGATGCTATGGTTATCAAGGAATAATATTAATTTTGATTGAAATTATTATTATTTATCATTTAGATGTCGCGAATTAACCTTTTGAATAAATGGTGACGGTGTTTCTTGCGGTCTTCGTGGTGATTGTGGTGGAGGAGGAGGTGCCCTAACTTTTTGGATATATCCTTTACACCTTGAGCTTTATTTTTGTTGATACTACCTGCCTTACTGATTAACCCGGAGATCAATGACTCTGCATGAGTTTTGTCTTCTTTAAACCGTCTTTTTTCTTTTTTTATCTGCTGTACAGCTTCCTTTCCTCCATTAAAAACAGTATGGAGTTCATGCATATAATGAACCACTTCTGCTGCTTTTTCCGCCAACTTGCTTTCTTCTTTTTCTGCACCACCTTCTACACCTGTTGCCGCCTGTGTAAATGTTTGAACTAGTTTGTGACTAACTGCTGTGAGACTATTCTTAAGTTTATGTTCATCATTAGAAATCTTATTTTGCACATCAACGGCGAGGTGCTGTATCATTGCACCAGGTTTAGTCACAATTTTTTTAGCCGTATCTATGGTCTTATGCTCTAGAGTACTTGCCCCTTCGCTTAAAGCAGCTGCTACTCGTGTTATAGGTTGTAAGAAACCTAGACCATTTTGCATTACTGCTTTTGCTCTAGCAACTAATGTTTGATGTGTATGATGTTTACCAGCAGCATCTCTAGTTACTATAGGTTTTGTAGCCGCAGTCACTGGAAATGTTTTTCCGTCTTGCGTTGTTACAATTACCTTTGTTCCTACAGGCAATGTAACATTGTCAACTTCGGTATCATTTGCTAGATTTTCATATTCTAAGGAATATAGATATAATGTAATAGGGTTATCACCAAGTCCCGTAGCACAACCGCCTTCACCAGGAGCAGGTGTTCTGTAGGATGGTGTATTAATGTTACCTATTCCACCTGCGGCTGCAAGACATGTTGTAGATCTAGGCTGGCAAAATTTTCTTCCGAAATGATTACTGTTTGTCATATCAACTCTCCATGGTATGACTTCGTGTACAACAGGTATACCGCAAATACCTCTATTGCAGGCTACTCTCTGAGCAATGTAGCGTGCATTGACGGGATTTCTTCCAACACGAGATGGACATCCACTCATTTTTAAACCAAGTTGATTGGTGTTTACAGCACCAGTTCTAACCTTCATTCTTCCAGTATATCTGACCATTATAATATATCTAAATATAAAAATAATATACACAGGAAATTTATCTAAATAATATGAATTATAATGAATAAATATTATTTAACAATACCACAATGTTTTAAAAGTTTTATTACTACCATTATTAGAACATTTACATGAAAACCTGTTAACCCCAGTAATACGACCAACACCACCACTAACCCATGCTGTGCGCAATTGTCTTTTGACAACATTATTACCATTTTTAATTATATAAGGGCCTTTACAAGCACATGCCAATGCTTCTTTACTTGCAGTATCGCCATTAACACCATAGCGACATCTGTATTGTTTTTTACCACATCCTACAACTTGAATATTACATTTTACACGTTGAGCAATATAACGACTAATAGATCCTTTACGACCTACTTTAGATGGACATCCACTCATTTTTAAACCGGGTTGATTTGTGTTTACCGAACCTGTTCGTTGTTTTGCTCTACCGTAGTATAGTACCATTTATAATATATTATAAGATTTTATTTTTACCAGGCGCTCCAACTTCCGCCACCACCAAGTGCCATATTTGCAGCCATCGGCTCTTGTGCACTTATTAATAAGTTTCCATCACCCGTTTGATCCATATACATATTCTGGCTAGTTGCTCCAGTATCCTGAGCGGGTTGTTGTTGTACTTGAGGTGGTCTTTGAACAGGTTGAGCGGTAGGCATCATACTAGATTGATTTTGTGTTCCTAAATGATCGGCTCTACTAGGTTGATGCATCTGCGGGCGTCCTGAAATTGGCTGACTGACGGAAACCTTTGATTTACCTTTGGATCTGGGTTTTTGTTCATTTGAATCACCAGATTTACCCTCCCACATATCATTAACACGTTCGAAAATTACCCCCATTTTACCAGCTATTTGATGGTTAAGGGCAAAAAATCCCATTAATAATCCAAGAGCTAAAGTAGTATAATTAATTCTATTCATAGAGGCTCCGCTGTAAGTGGGAATAGCAATGATTATTTTATGCACGCAAAATAACAATAATATGGTCATTACCGCTTGACCTAAAACTTCTGCTAAAAGCTCAATAGAACCTTTTGTATGAGGATTTGATTCTGTAAATAACTTTTTCATAATTGAATCGACAATAGCAACCGGTATAATTGCTAAAACAATGTATTGGACACCATTCATAAGACTTGCTTTTGAATCGGCATCTATCGAAAAAACCTTAGATACAAATCCCTTACTATCATTTGAAGTTGAGGCTGATTCACTTTCCATATATGAATTATGAAAAGAAATTAAATATTAATAATTAATAATTAATATAATGATTAATAGGATACCTTCAAAAATTAAATCCTTATATACGCATCCTGATTTACAATACCATAACCTAATAAGGAATGTAATAGGTAACGGCGAGTTAAAAAAAACAAGAAATGGAGCAACAGTTAGTTTGTTTGGTCAACAAATGGTTTTCAATTTAAATAATAATTTTGTTCCTGTATTAACAACAAAACAAGTAGCATGGAAAACATGTATACGAGAATTATTATGGTTTATTAGTGGAGATACAGACAATGAAACACTTACAAAAAACAATGTTAAGATTTGGAACGGTAATGCAGACGAGGACTTCAAAAAATCTAGAGGACTTGAATATGAAAATAAAGGCGATTTAGGTCCAATATATGGACATCAGTGGCGTCATTTCAATGCGCAATACAATGATTGTAAAAGCGATTATAGTAATCAGGGAATAGATCAATTGCAGAATATAATCGATGCCTTGAAAAATCCCAAAGAGAAATTTTCACGACGTTTAATAATGTCAGCTTGGAATCCGTGTCAATTAGATGAAATGGCTTTGCCACCTTGTCACGTATTAACACAATACCACGTTAATAAAAAAGATGAACTGTCTTGTTTACTATTTCAACGAAGCGGTGATGTAGGTTTAGGAATACCATTTAATATGGCATCTTATGGCATTTTAACATGTTTATTGGCCCAACATACAGGTTTGCGACCTGGCAGGTTAATACATGTTATAGGGGATGCTCATATATATGAGAGTCATATACCCCAATTAAAAGAACAGGTAGAAAGAGTATCATTTCCATCACCGATATTAACAATAGGAAAAAAAAATACAATAGATGATTATGTTTTAGCAGATTTCAAACTTAATAATTATAAATATCATCCATCCATTTCCATGCCCATGATTGCTTAATTTGCGTAAAGTATTTAGAAATATGTTATTAATTAATTTTATAAATGTCGAGTTCAGTAGCAATGAATAGAAGAATAGCAAAGCAAAACGGAGAAAAAGTGCCAGATTTCCAAACAAATATTAGTAATATGCAAGATAGACGGATGGAGAGACCCAGACAAGCTGGGGGGACGCCTATTCAACAATGTTGGACCATAATGAATTTTCATGAAACAAGACTAAATAATATTGAAAGTCAGGTTCATCTTTTAACAAGCTATGCCAGAAACAATTCAAATGAAGGCGCTAATGATAATTTACAATTATTAATGCAAAGAATGGATCGATTAGAACAGGAAAATGTTGCTCTTCGACAAATCATTCAGAAACAAAGTCAAAGTAAAAAATCAATGTCTTTAGAAGTTAGCGAAGAATAAATTGATCTGAATATTAACTTAACAATAATATGTTAATATTCTTACAACATGAAACTAGTGATAACCGAAAAAACCAAAGTACACCAATTGGTAGCGATATTTAGACATCTAAATGGAATTGTAACTGATGTCAATATCAATCTACAAACCGATACACTTTATATTCAGGGAATGGATTCTAGTCATGCCTGTCTAATCGAAATCAATATTGAAAAAGATTGGTTCGACAGTTTTGAAATAGAAGAAGGGGTATTGGGTGTAAACTGTGCTATGTTATTTAAAATTATAGACTGTTGGAAGGAAGGTCAAACAATTACAATATATTCTAAAAATTATGATAAATTATCGGTTGATTTTGAAGGCGCGAACACTCTAACAAAAAGATTTCAAATACCTTTAATGGACATCGATACAGATATAATGGATCTTCCGGAAACAGAATATCAAGCTGATTTATGTTTAAAATCAGCAGAGCTAAAAGAAATAGTCGGAGAACTATCAATATTCAATGACACATTGCAATTAAATTGTAATGAGGAAAAGGTAGTTCTTAAAGCTCATGGAGATTCGGGCACCGCTACTGTTGAAATTAAACAAGACGATATCGATGAATATGCAGTTGAGGAAGACACTCAATTATCCGTGTCTTACGGAATTAAATATATAAATGCTGTATGTGCTTTTCACAAACTTAGTAAATATTTATATCTCCATTCGAGCGAAAATATACCATTAAAATTACAGTATTCTTTGGATGAAGAAGAAGCTGAAAGTAAAAATTTTGTAAGATTCTTCATCGCTCCTAAGATTGATGATTGATATAATACGGAAAAAAACCAATAATCCTTTCTAAAAGAGTAGTAATATGAAATATCTTATTACCATTTTTATATTTTGCATAGTATTATTTTTATATTTACACATTCAATATCATTTAAAAACTAGTAGTGATTTAGAAATATATACTATAGAACAGCCTTCCAAAGATAAGTTGGAAGAAATATGTGATTTGCGCCAACCAGTAATTATTGATTATAGAATTGATAATATAATTGAAAATTGTAATCTCTCCACTTTGGATGATAACTATGGTGCTTTTGATATTAAATTGCGAGATGTAAAGGAAACCGATAAAAATAGTGAGATGCATCTTCCCTTTCTTTTTAAGGAAGCGGTAAATTTATTTCAAAAAGATGATAATAAAAAATTTATAACCGAAAATAATGATGACTTTTTAGAAGAGACTGGTGTTAAAAAACATTATAAATATAATGATTCATTTTTAAGACCGCATTTGGTATCTAAATGTATGTATGATTTTTGGTCTGGATCAACTGGAGCTCGTACTCCACTAAGATACCATTTGAATTATAGAAATTATTTATATCTTACAAGTGGTAAGGCAAGAATAAAATTAATACCACCGCATTATACAAAATATTTAAACGTATATAAAGACCACGAAAATAGCGAGTATA
>WLWF01002493.1_pt1 | contig 13245 bp, 18 predicted proteins | sample 6718331 | NCBI WGS metagenome assembly WLWF01 (sample SAMN12718692, study PRJNA515312) | sponge metagenome | isolation source: marine sponge | host: Mycale hentscheli | place: New Zealand: South Island, Marlborough, Capsize Point | collected 2003-05-01
AATATAAAAAGATAAAAATATCGGTAATTTTCACAATTTTAAAGGATTTTTCAATTTCTCGTTTTCGGTAATTTTTAATCAATCAATTAATCAATCAATTAATCAATCAATTAATCTTATAAATCGCAAAATCTCTTAATAACCTTCTTCGGTCTCAGCAGGGGGCGTCCATCTCTCTCCAGTTCTTCTTCCCCAAAATATATGGCGGGTGTTAAAACCTCTTCGTGGCGTGATAAACTTCTCACATCCAGCAGGGGCCTTCAACGCCTCTTCATTTCTCTCAATTGTACTTACTCTCTTCGTGAATACAGTTCTCTCGGTGTCTCTCCCACTCGTCGTCGGGGTCAAATCATCTTTAAAATAGAAGGTCCTTCCACTCTTTACAGCAAAATATATCTTATATCTCTCATCAGCAGGTACATCAACAGCTAAATCATTACTCTCAACGAATATATGAAAGGAATTATCACCATACGCCAACAAGGACCTCAGGCGGGGGACAGAAGCCAAACCACACATTCGGGCAACCTCTCTCTTTACATACAAGGAGCTAAAGTTAAAAATACTCAGGCAATCAATATAATTTACTAGGTTCAAAATCACAGTCCCAAAGCTATCATAGGGGCAAGGGTACAATCGGGGTTCGTTTCTTATCTCGGCCAGTGAAAATAATTCAATACTCTCAATAAAAGCATTCGTCAAGCGGTTTCCCCCTTCTCGTCTTACAATCGGGGCTTCACGGGGTACATACTCAACCACAGGGGCAATCAGGGGTACGGTGTTCGGCGCACGGCAGACAGGGCATCGGGCATCGGTCGTCAGTCTCAGGTTCTCAAAGCAGTCAGGACAGGCGTACGCGTGTCCTCCCGTCTCACAAAGGGCGGTGGCGGTCTCCGTCAGGCAAATACAGCAGGTCTCGGTCTCCACCACTTCTTCCACTTCTTCCACCACTTCCACAGGTTCAGGTGGCGGTAAAAAGGCGGGGATGTTCTCCTCGGTCCATTCGGTCGGCTCGTCTTCGGGTCTCAGCAGGTCAGCAGGTCTCAGCAAACTCACAGGGGCTTCAAAGGGGTTCGGCAGGACGCGGCCAGCGGCTTCCACTTCCACCACAGGCTCCAGCACAGGGGCCAGACAGGCATCAACCACGGGGACGGTCTCTTTAAAAATTGCGTACTCCGTTCTCAAGAAATCACCCCAATATCGGTTCATCAGGTAGCCAAAGAAGGCAGCTCGTTCGGTCTCTGGGATTGTGTTAAGGTTCAAGTTCTCCATAATGAGACTTTACCCTCCAAATTCATTTTAATTCATATTTTTTTTCGGTGATTTTCGTAAGTAGAGTATAGAAAGCCAGTAAGAAAGTCTTTAAGTAAAATCGTTAAGGAAATTGTACGACAAGGTAAGGGGTATGGTAAGGGGGTATTATAAAAATTAAAAATCAATTAATTAATCAATAAATTAATCAATCAATTAATCAATCAATTAATTATTATTAATGATTACCGTTTTTAAAAAATCCAAGACCCCCACAGTAAGGCAGTACAACAGCAGTACAACAGCAGTACAACAGCATTAAGTAAAGATTGTTAAGGGTTTTCTATACTCTATATCCAAAAAAGGCCAAAAAAAAATATGAATTAATCTCAATTCAGGTAAGAGAGACCCAATTATGAGCGGTTATCAACTTCGTTATCAAGTACAAGACATTTATGAGGCATATCTCAGGGAAGGACAACCCGAACAGCAAAGCTACGAGGAGTATTTGGAGAGCTTTTACTTCCGCCACGACAACAGCCACACGGCACAGTCAAGAGAGGTAAGATGTATGTTATCAAAGAATATGGGAAAGGACAATATGAGGCGGAGACTGAGGAAGAAGCTACAGCAGAGGAGGGAAGCACAAGCCAAGGCCGCCGAGGAGGAGATGTTAAAGAAATTGTAAATCAATAAATTAATCAATCAATTAATCAATCAATTAATTAATCAAAAATTATTTTTTTTAATAAAAACGAACCACCACAGACAGTAAGGGGTACAACAGCAGTAAGTAAAGATTGTTAAGGGTTTTCTATACTCTACAAATGAAAATCAGGTCAAAAAAAATATGATTTAATGATGAGAGACAGACCACAGAGCAGATGACGAACCAAGAGAACGAAATCACTTTAATCATTAATCAGGAGGAGGCAACACCACCCGAGGTGGAGTGCGACCAATTCAAGATGACCGACGCCGATAAGTGGGTAAGGAGCTTTACAGACGAGGAGCTAGCCGCATTCACCGTACAAGAGACCGAGGAATTTTACACCAAGTATTTAAATTTATGTACGACCGACGATGAAGACGACAGCGACAGCGATGACGAGGACCGATGGGAAGAACTACACGCGACCATAATGGCTATTAGAATTAACCCGATGCTACATGACTAATCAATTAATTAATCAATTAATTAATCAACACCATAATCATATCATAAATTATCAATCAATAAATTATCATAAATTATTTTTTTTAAAATCCGATAGGTCTATTTAAAATATCCTAAAAAAATTGATTTATAATTATTTTTCTATTATTTTCAAAAATGAATAATCTCAAACTAACTGATTTCTTTAAAAAACCAGAAGAATTTAATAGAATTGTTAATCAATCTACAGCAGTGTCTAATTATGTAGATTTAAACTATAAAACCAAGAGAATTTTACAGCTACAAAAGGGTATAGACCAGTCTAATAAAATGATAGAAGATTTAAAAAATAAGAAAGCCATTATTGAAAAAGATATAGAGGTCTATAATAAGAATGTAATAGAACTAGAAAAACTCCAGCAGGATTGGTTAGGGAATTTATAAATGTTTAAAATTTACAGGAGGCGGTTGTCTTTAAGTACCTATATAATTACCTATAAACCTATAGTCTTTTTTTTTAAAAATAAATTTGAATTAATCTTTTGAGACATACTTTAACTTTGTAAAAATGACTGAAACGAAAGAGAATAATGACTGTGAAAATACAGCAATAATTTTAGGAGGAAATAAGAAACCAAAACTTTTAAATCAAATACTATTAGCCAATGAATTAAAAGTAGTCAAATATGAAAAAGCTAAAGACCGTAAAGACCGTTTAAACTCTATAGACCGTGAGGAGGCGGAACTTATAGTGTTAAAGAAAATTATAGAGACAAAAAAGAATAGAATTTCTATGAAAGAAGTTAATGAAAGACTTAAAATTAAAATAGAAAAGTTACAGAAAGACTATGAAACTCAAAAGAAATTAATAGAAAAATATAATAATGACTTAGATATTCTATTAGTTGAAAAAAAAGTTTTAAATAGTTAAAATGCTTGTATAAATCTATAGTCCTTCGGTGTCGCTTGTGTAAAGAAGAATACAGAACAATAATGGTAGAATACAGAAGGTACAGAAGAAACTTTTTTTTAATTTTAAAATAAAAAATTGATTTATTCGTAATTTATTAAAAGTAGTTAAATGAGAGACTTAAATAAACCAAAATACGAAGCACTACTAAAATGTTGTAAATCACAGGGGTTTCATTTAGAACACGATACTATTAATAATGATAATTGTGAAGAAATAATTAGTCCATTTATTCCAGTAAATACTATAGCTTATGAAAGAGAGGGTCTATGTTTTTGTAATAAAAAGTTAAAAAATGTTTTTGTCCTACAATGTTATAATAAAGTATTTATTGAATGCGGTAGCAACTGTTTAAAAACGGTGTTTGGTACTGAGGATGAAATAAAGAAAAGAGCAAATAGCAAAATAAAAAAAGATTTTTTAGATGGTACTTTATATAACCGTCTAGGGTTTGAAAAAATAGATGACTATGAAAGATATATTATAGAAGTGATTACAAGATTGGTATCCAATTTATCTACAAGAAAACTATTAATATTAAAAGTACAATATAACGAGAATGATGATATAGTAAATATTATTAATGATGAATTGTTAAAAAGACAAAGAATAGAAGATGAAAAGAGAGAAGAAAGAAAGAGACTAGAAAGAGAAGAAAAGGAGAGAATGATAGAATATGAAGAGAGAGAAAAGAAAAGATTGATAGAAGAAGAAGAGAGAGAAAAACAAAGATTACTAGATATCAAAAAGAGTAAAGAAGAATATGAAAGACAGTGTAGGTTATATGCTATCCGTAAAGCGGAAGCCAAGAAAAGACAGGATGAGTATAATAAATGGTTAGAAGAAACGAATAAGCGTAATGAAACTGAAAATAATAAACTACAGGATTATATAAAAAAAATGAGAGAGGATGCTATCAATAAAGCAAAAATCATGACTAAATCAATTAATTAATCAATCAATTAATTAATCATATTTTTATAACTTGGGAGTGGTGTAAGATTTCTATAACTTTTTCTTGTATTTTTTTATTTAGTTCGGGGTCTTGGTCTTTAACCGTATTTTTAACTCTTTTACACCTAGTCCAAACAAACTTATTATTTTTACTATAGGACTGAGTAATAAAACTAAATATAGTATTATCTGTAAAGTGCTCGGTAAAATAGATATCGTCTTTAATTCTACCGTTTATGTTAATAAACCTATCATCTCTTCCACCCTCTCTCACTTCCCGACTGTCTTCCTCAATTTCTATTGTTTCGGTAAAAATATCAAAGTATAACTCCGTGTTGGGTTTATATGGTAAATCATAGATTATTGTATAATATCGGGTGGTCTTATCACCATTTTTAACATCGTTTCTATAAAGTTTGGAATTCATCATTTATGAAAATATAATCAAAAAAAGATTAATTCAATTTTTTTTTAAAATCTTATTGCGGTTAATAAAAATAACTTTAGGGGGCTCAATATAATCCATAAATGGTTTATTATCTATAGGTTCTGTACCCGACAATAATTTTTTACACTCATCTATATAGAATTTATTTTTTAGAAAAAACCTATAACTTTCTTTATAGGGCATTCCACAGTCATTTTCTATAGGTAATTCCCGATTTTTGAAATAATGTTCTACACTACACTTATCAGCACTTTTAATAAAATGATAGGAACGACTTACTCTTAAGTTATCAAATAGTTTATTTATTTTGTAGTCACTTAGATAGAACCAACCCTCTTTCTTAAGATTACGGTCTAGGACATAGTTTTTTAACTTCTCTTTTAAACGTGATTTAGATAATTCAATTAAACTATCTCCGTTCATTAGATTTAATCTATAAATTATTTTAGAAGGCATATATATTTACTATCAAGTTTATATTTTTAAGTAGAAATTAATTACTATCACTTACTCTTAATGTTCCTAAGATTGCTAGTTTTTGAAGACTTTCCATTCTGTTTAATCTATAGTTAAGATGCGTCTTTTCTTTTTTTAAACTACTAGTCTGTCTATCAATGGCTTCTATTTTACTCTGTAATTTATTAATCCGTTTCTGGACTTTTGTTATATAGTTAAAAGCTTCAACAGAATTTTCCAATTCACTATCAGTAATTTCTTTTAGTTCATCGTCGTTTAAATCTACAGAGGCCATTTATATTTACTAGTATATTTATATTTTTAAGTACTCTTTTTATAGATTTGTAACGTTTGCTTTTTTTGTAACTTTTTAATATGGTCTCGTTTAGGTTTTGTAACTTTTAAAATAGTACGGGGGTAGCGTCTCCATTAATTAATCAATTAATTAATTATTATGGTCTTAAAAAAAAGTTGTAACGTTTGGTTTTCCAATCTCCAATTTCTTTTATAAAAATAAATTAATTAATTATTTATTTATTTACTTTTATTTTTCCAGAGAGTTTAGTAAAAGTACTGTTTAAAAAAGTTACAAGACCATAAGGTTTTAATAATAATAATATTTATGGTGTTAGATGGTAATAAAAAATTTGTAACTTTTTTGTAACTTTTTGGTAGTTTGTAACGTTTTAAAAAGTTACAAAATAATAGAATACAATAAAATCGTTAATAATTGCTATCCAAAATCTCAAGAAGTCCTCAGCGATAGCTTTATTAGACCCCACGTCCTCCCCCCACCCCACCTAGTAATATTTGATTAATTAATCAATTAATTAATTATTTTTAAAAGTGGATTATTAAAAGTTTCGGCTAAATGATAACCCCAAAAATCGGCAGTACTTCTTTCAGTAATTAATATAGACGCCTCAGTAATTTAAAAAGTGTTTAAGCTAAGTGTTAATAAAATCGGCGTGAATTGTATTTTATAGTCCTATCGGTATTTTAATTTTGTAGTTTTTCTATACAAAACTAGGGACACACACAACATAGGGGTCTCTATCTGCTGGTTTTTTTGTAAAACAATAGGCGGGTGGTCTATCATATGTTTTTTTACCCGTAGGTTGCTTCGCTTTAGGTTTTGCTTTAGGTTTTGGTTTAGGACGTTCTATCTTATTAACTTTTTCACGAATATTTTTACCTAATGGTTTTTTAGGTTTGGTTGCTGGTCTTACTTCATCTACTTTAGTTGATTTTGGTCTAGTTGCTGGTCTTACTTCATTTACTTTACTACTCATAGGTCTAGATGCTGGTCTTGTCTCGTCCTCTTTACTAGTTCTATCAATTAATTTATTCTTTTTCCCTCCATTAATATAGTAATTTACATATTCTACACCACTCATTTCACTTCTTCGTATAGCATCTTGGAGTGATTTAGATAAAGTTTTAGTTAATTCTGTAGGACCATCTAGTCGTTCGTCGTCTTGGGGTGTGACGCTGTCTTGTAACAACCTAATAATTCTTCTTAACCTATTCTTTTTCTCCTCGCTTAAATTAGTTTTGTCTAATGCTCTTCTTACAGACATACCTAATTTAATTTGTGCTGTAGTTCCAGTTGCTTTCTTGTATTTCTTTATAAATTTGCGTAGTTCGTCTAATTCAATTTCAAAATCATTATCGCTCATTTTATAAATTAAAATATAAAAAAAAATATGATTTATCTTTTTTATTTTAAATATCCTTAATGACCGATTTATATTTACCCCGCCATATTATTAGAAATATTGTATCTTACTTACCAACACCAGTAGTAAAACCTGAGATTTTTGGAATTTTGGAGACCCAATCTATAATGAACCCTATGTTTGGAATTATTCATAAAGTCACCCCCAAGTTTATAATTTATAGTAAATGGATGATAAATCTACAACACGGGGCCAGTCATATATTCAATGGTTATGGAAGAAAAAAAATACAGAAAGATATTGCTAGGCGGTGTTATTATATAGATGATAATCAAACTGGAATTATGCGGGTTACTAATAAATTACCAAGTTATAATAGGTGGGTGGAAAAAGAATTAGGTAATCTAGATTTTGAAATTAGACCTTTAAAACTTACAGAGACACAGTTAATTAATGTAGTTTATAGATATTTACCTACCTATAAAAAAGACTGGAATATTAGGTGGTTTAGAGACCACAGTCCTATTAAATTGGTAGATTAACATTTATTATACACTACTAAGTGCTTGTGCTTCTGCTTTTTTTCTAGCTCTATATTCTCTTCGTTTTTTATTATATTCTAGTCTTTGCTCTTCGGTCTTATTAGCCATTTTATCTCTTTCTTTTATTCTATCTTTATTTTTTTGATAATAATCTTTTTTTTGTTCTAACTGATTTTCTCTATTTACTAAATAATATTCTTTTTTAGTTCGGGTTGGAATACATTTATTTACACATAAATCACCAAAATCATTCTTATATTGTTCTATGTAAATTCTTTCCCGTTTTTCTAATTCAAACTTACTATCACATTCGTAATATTCTATAGTATCGTAAAAATAATCATAATTTTTAATGATTTCATAGCTACTACAATATTTCTTAGATGTATTATTTGTAAATTTTTTATAGTTTCCTTTATGGGTTCCTATTCTAGTAGATAATAACTTCTGTGCTGTGCTTCCTATATAGACTTGTCCCGTTTTTCTACATTCTATTTTATAGATTTTACCTAATTCGTAATTAACCATTTGATTTTAAATTGTTTAGTCGTTGTTTTTTTAAATCAAATTTAAAAGTTTATTTTAAAAATAAAAATTGATTTAAATATATTTTAACAAGTAAATATATAATGATAGCTAAAGAACAAGTAAAAAATGATAATAAATCTAGTTGTGGTATCTGTTTTGATAGTCCTGACTGTTTAATTAAATGTAATAGGTGTAGTTTTTTAGTTTGTAGAGATTGCTGGAAAAAATTAATAAAATTGGATAATGGAAATGATTTTATAGAAGAAGATGACCTAGTTTATAATAATATAGAATTCAATGTGAAATGTCCGCAGTGTAGAAAAGAAGAACATAGAGAAATAACGAATGAATATGTTGATACTATAAATATGAATAAATACGACCTTATTGATAAACTAAGTGATTTTAAAGTCCTATCAAAAAGAGCCGAAGATTATGAAGATGAGGTAATCCCTACTAATTTACCTAGAGATATTTACATTAGTAATGATAACGAAGAATTATCTACCGATAGGACTATTGAAGATACCGCTGATGAAAGAACCTATATAGGAGTGAGTAATGGAGACCCCGAAACACAATCTATGGTACGCCGATTTTATCAAGACCAAGATAGTAGAGTGAGTGATTTATTAAGAGAATTAAATGAATTTAGAATTAGTGAAAGATTATTAATTAATACTATCAATTGTTTAAAAAATCAAGTTAAAATACTACAACAACCACTAGATAATGATGACGGAAAATGTAAAATCATAAGAGAAGTAATAAAAGACAATTTAGATTTAAAACAAGAAAACGGAAAACTAATAAATCAAATATTATTTACAAGAGATAATATAAATGATAATGACTATGTAGAATGGTTAAGAAATGAAGTTAGAGAAGAAAATAAAAAAATAGAAAAAGAAATGAATGAAGAACAAAAAGAACTAACTACTCCTAATAGTGCCTAAAATAGACAACGCTATCATTTTTAATTTATTATTTTTTTTATTACGAACAATAGAAAATAGGTTATTACGCATTCCTATTAGTTTAATCATTAATAATGAGTGTCTATGTTTATTATAATGATTTATTAATCTATTATTAGTATTATTATATAACCTACAATATTCATTATGACTTTCTCTAATTTCATCATATTTTTCCATTTTTTTAAAAGTAGCTTTCTCTCTATAAGTTTTGGTCTTCCTATAGTTAGTATTTTGATGATAATTAGCATTATGTATTTTTCGTTTAAACTTATTTAACACCTCTATAAACTCATAATATTCTTCTTGAGAATAGTATAGCGGAATTAAATTTTTATTTTTTGCTATTTCTATATTAGTATCTTTTCTTAATCTAATTAATTGTTTTTCATCAACTCTATTATTATATCTTATAAAGCTGGGTAGGTGTATATATAGGTAATCAAATAGTTCATTTGGTTCAAAACTAATAGGCATTCTAGTCTATATATTGGTAATAACTTTAAATTGTTTTTTATTAGAACTATATTAATAATAAAATATTCTTAAATGGTTAAATTTACTATTAATCTATTCTTAAAAAATATATTTAAAAGTGATTTCATAAGAGAAATTATAAAATGGACGATGAGAAGATTATTAACGACAATAAAAAAATAAATAACTATTTTGGTAAATTATTAAAGTCAAAAAGTCTATTATTAGACATTTTAAAAACACCTATCAAAATGGAGAGTGTAGAAAAAGTAAATAAAAAAAATGCTACCTATATTTTATTTTTACGGAAAAAACATATAAAAGAATTTTCTTTATCTAACTACCATAATAAAGACCATATAAATAAGTCTATTAATATAGAGGGAATGCGTGAATATTTATATGAGATATTACAAAATAAGGGAGAGTTACCTATTAAGTACAAATATTCAAATCAAAAAATAGGTAGAATTTTTACCACAAAAGATAGCTTACAAAGACTACCATCTAATATAAAAAACTATATAACTGATGGTATTTATGATGACCTAGATATGATTAACGCCCACCCATCTATAATTTTGTTATTAGGAGATATAGCAAACCTTGAAACCCCCACCCTGAATGAATATGTAAATAAGAGACAATTATTTTTAGATAAAAATCATTTAACTAAAAAAGATATTATCATAAAAGGATGCTATACTGATGTTATAGATAATGAAGTAATAGGTAAAGAAAGAGCTCTTTACGATGATATAAGATTAGTAAGAGATTATTATTATAGAGAACAAGAACTAAGATATGTTTTTGGAATGAGTGATAGAGAACTGGAAAAATTAAAAAAAGAAGTGGCGACCAAAAAAAGAGGAAGACCTAAAGCGAATGAAGAGGAAGAGCGTGAAAAGATTGAGAAAAAAATAAATAATATAAAATCTAGTTTCTTATCACAATTGTTAGGGTACATAGAGAATAAAATAGTAAATTATGTTGTAAATAAAAATAATTTAGATATGAATGTTAATTTTTTTGATGGGTTTTTAATTGAAAAAGATAAAGTAGATGTTAAAACTTTAAATGAAACAACTAAAAATATAGGTATTAAATGGAGTAAAAAACCTATGACTTATAATATAGAAGAGGGAAGAGATGAATTTAACTATAAAAATTGTATGGTGTATAATCAGTACAAAGAAGAATTTGAAAAAAATAATTTTATAGTAAAGTATCCCTATCAGTTAATCACTTTAGATGAAAAAGGAGACCACACTACAGTTAGTCCCGACGCATTTAAACTAGCTAACTCTAATGTTAAAGTACAATTACTACAAAGTTTAGGTACATCTATGAATAAAGAGATTAAAATAGGTAAGTTTATTAATGAATGGATAGATGACTGTGAAAGAAAAACCTATGATATAACCGATTATATTCCCTATACTTGTAGAGAGAGTAAAGAATATTTAATAGAAAGTAAATTAGTTCCTAAAAATGCGTTTAATGTATTTAATGGATTTCCGCGTAATTATGTAAATGAAACTGGAAGGGAAAAGTTTAAAAAAGAATTAGATTTTATGATAAATGAGTTTATATTTCATATAGTCTGTGATGATTGTAAAATAAAGTTTGACTATCTAATGAAATACGTAGGTCATATGATACAAAAACCTAGAGAAAAACCACAGATAGCAATATGTTTATTTGCGGGTCAGGGATTAGGTAAAGGAGTATTTTGTAATCTAGTAAAAGGGCTAATAGAGAGTGACCCTAAAAAATATAAACACACTTTTATTAGTCAGGGTTGTCCTCAAAGTACGGTATTTTGTAGATTTAATAGTTGTATTTCTAATAAAATTTTAGTGGTGTTAAATGAATTTGGTAAGCGTGATTATATAAATTGTGTAGATAAATTAAAAGCGTTAATCACGGACGATGAAAAACATATAGAAAGAAAGAATATAGACGGACACACTTGCGAACATAACTATACTAGACTATTTATAGTAAGTGATAAAGACTGTCCTATGAGTTTATCTACCGAAGAAAGAAGATACTTTATACTGAAATTATCTAGTGATTGGAAAAACACAAAAAGTAAATATAAAGATGTAACCGACCTATTTAATAATGATGATTTTATGGATTGTTTATTTAGTTATTTTATGGACTATGATATATCTACTTTTGAAATAGGTAAAAGAGGAATGCCTAACACACAGGAACAATCACAATTAGTAGAGGACAATGTAAAACCTATTTATTATTTTTTAAAAGAAAAGTTTGTAGATAACTATGAATTATATGAAAATAACCTACAAAAAGTTAAAAAATGGGATAATAGAAATGGTTTAATAATAGAAAATAGTAAAGGTAGTTATACGCTAATGAAAGAGTTTAAAAAATGGTTAAGTGATAATAACTATAAAGCAGAGTGTAATTGGAATACTGAAAAGACTAGACAACAGTTAAGAGATACGGTAGGCGTTTATGGATATGGAACTGGGTGGAAGTTTAGAATGGGAAAAAATAAAAAAGTTACTAGTTGTGTGTTTATCTGTTTTGATGAACTAATTACTGAAATGGATAGAATAATGCCTAGTCGTAAAAATGATAAAATTAGTGATGAAAGTGTTGATGAAACAAAAGTCATAAAAAATAGCAGTGATGATGAAAAAAAATATATTTGTACGAGTAGTGATAGTGATACTGAAATATTTAATTAAAACCAGTTATTTTTTTATTAACTAGATTGATATAAGCGTGTTCTAATAATTTAATAATATTTTCTATACTTGTTTCGTAAGATACACTAATAGCATTTGATAATATTCTATCCCATTTTTTAATTATTGTATCTCTATCTTTTTTTGTCGCTAAGCGTAATAGATAAAGTTCGTAATATTCTATTACCCCCAAAGTTTCAGTTTCATAGTCCTCTTTAAGATATAAAATAGATATAGCATTTGGATTATTTAAACACTCTCTAACATCATTAAATCTATTCATATCTAATTTCTTTTGTAATTTACCGATTTCTATCATTTTGTTAATTGTTATCATTTCGTTCATTAAACTTTTATAGAAAAATAATTATTAATTCAAATTTTTTTAACTTATTTTAATCTGTAATTTCTATATTAAACTCTATGTATTTTTCATTACGAATTTTTACAATCTCATCTAAGGTTTTTTGATTTTTAGAATATTGTTTATAAAATAATACATTATGATTTCTTTGAATTTTTAGTTGAAAATATCCATTTGATTTTAAAGAAATATTTTTATAACCAGTTTTATTAGTTATATGAATTTTTCTATTAGCACTATTTTCACACGCATTCGCCCATCTAAGGTTATTTAAATTATTATTTAATTTATTTCTATCAATATGGTCTACAATAGGTAGGTTATTAGGATTGGGTATAAAAGTTAATGCTACTAATCTATGAACTTGAATAGATTTAGCTTTTTTATCATCATTTATTAATCTTAATCGTTTATACCCAGCAGAGTTGATAGTTGTTTTCATAAATCTTTTTCTTTTTTTACTATAAATATTTCCGTCCTCATCTATAGTGTAATTACTATAGTTGGGGATAACAGTTGTAGGTATTTCTAAATTGTTGGTATTTTCCATTAAACTTTAAAAATAATTACGGATTAAATCAAATTTTTTAGACAAAATTAAAATACAATTCACGCCGATTTTATTAACACTTAGCTTAAACACTTTTTAAATTACTGAGGCGTCTATATTAATTACTGAAAGAAGTACTGCCGATTTTTGGGGTTATCATTTAGCCGAAA
>WLWF01002494.1_pt1 | contig 13244 bp, 18 predicted proteins | sample 6718331 | NCBI WGS metagenome assembly WLWF01 (sample SAMN12718692, study PRJNA515312) | sponge metagenome | isolation source: marine sponge | host: Mycale hentscheli | place: New Zealand: South Island, Marlborough, Capsize Point | collected 2003-05-01
AGAATGATTTCGGTAATAAAATGGATTATATATTATATATGTTGGATGATTGTGAGTATGAAACATATTCATTACAATTAAACATCTATAAGAAAATAATAGAAAGAAATACTAATCTTAAATTGGGGGATTCTTATTTGGTGTGGTTTAATGAAGAAAATCCAAATTATGAAATCATTAAGTGTGGTGATTATGGTAATATTGTGGACGAAATGTTTAAGTTTAAGTTGGAAAATCCAAAGATGTTTGAATAATTAGAATAATTTTAAATATAAGGCTGTAGACTTATAATAACACTTTATAAGGTTACAGCCTTATAATCTAATTAGGGTTATCTGGAAACCAGTTATCCCATTCATCATTAGTAGTGTCCACTACATTAGTTTTATCGTCATTCATAATAGGGGTTGTTTTTTTAATTAAATATCGTTATAATTAGTAAAAATGTAATTTTATGGTAAAAAAAATATTTCATTTGGCAGATCTTCACTTCAGAACATATAAACGTATTGATGAATCCAAAGAAGGTTGTCAAAAGTTTATAAATGAAACAAAAGAATATATAGAAGATAACAACCTAAAACATAATGAGTGTAGGGTTGTAATTGCTGGTGATATAGTTCACCAAAAAATCACTATTTCCAATGAATTATTTTCACTTGTTAGTTGGTTTCTAAACGAATGTAGTAAATTATGTCCTGTGGTAATCATTGCAGGTAATCATGACTTATTAGAAAACAATAAAGACAGGATGGATAGTATCACACCAATAATTGAGGCTATTAGTAATGAAGATGTTCATTATCTAAAAGAGAGTAAGTGTTATCCAGATGATAATATTGTATGGTGTGTATATTCTATATTTGAGGAAAATGAAAGACCTAATATAGAAGATGGTAGAAAAGAGTATGGTGAAGATAAAACTTATGTTGGATTATATCATGCACCCGTAAATGGTGCGGTTACTGCAATCGGATATGAGTTTGAAGATCATAATGATTTGGAACAATTTGAGGGTTGTGATATGGTTATTATGGGAGATATCCATCTTAGAAACCATTTTAATCACAATGGGATACCAATCAGTTATTCATCATCAATGATACAACAGGATTTTGGTGAGAAACTATATGAACATGGTTATTTAATATGGGATGTTAAAGAAAGAACATTCACTGAACATAATATTGAAATGAATTATGGTTATTATGTGTTTAAGATTAAGTCATTAGATGATTTAGAAGCAGAAACTGAAAAATTAATTAATGTTTGATGGAAATACCTAAGAAATTACAGGATGAGATATGGCAATATTGTATGACAAACAATATTACTAATGTGGATGATTTTATGTATAAGATGATCACCAACGGATTCAATACGGAGAAGTATGGTAATGCACCATTTTCTCATAATAATGAACCAGAAGTAATTGAAAAAGAGGTAATCAAAGAAGTAGAGAAGATAGTGGAAAAGGAAGTTATTAGAGAGGTTCCTGTTGAAGTTATTAAGGAAGTTGAAAAGGTAGTAGAGAAGAGGGTAGAAGTACCTGTAGAAGTAATTAAAGAGGTACCTGTGGATAGAATAGTTGAGAAAGAAGTCATTAAAGAAGTAGTAATTGAGAAAGAAGTGCCTGTAGAAGTGATTAAGGAAATTGAAAAGGTGGTAGAGAAAAGAGTAGAAGTGCCTGTAGAAGTGATTAAAGAGGTGCCTGTAGACAGAATAGTAGAGAAAGAAGTTACCAAAGAGGTATATGTAACTGACGATGAAGTTACAAATAAACTACAGAAGGAGTTAGAATCAGTTAAGAAGAATGAAAAAGTACATCTAAAAGGACTTCGTGAGAAAGTTAATGAGGTGAAAGAAAAAGATGATAAAATTGACACGCTTAATCGAAAAATAAGTGACTTAGAGGGTAAATTAGAATTGGAGATAAAAACGTCTAACGCACAAGTTGAGATAAACAAAGAACTAGTTGAGGTGAAGAATAGTTTATTTGATGAGTTAGAGAAAAAGAAAGAAGAGTTAGACGAATCGATTGAAGATTGGGGTGCTGATGTGACTACATTAACAAACAATTTAGAAACAACAATAGAAGAGAAAAATAAGATTGTTAGTGATTATGATGTTAAAATTAGTACACTTAATCGGAAAATTTCCGATTTAACTAATGAAGTTTCACAATTAGAAAAAGATTTAGAAAAGAAGACTGACGATAAGTATAAAAAGTTTTGGGAAGATGAGATTGAGTCTCATGACAAAACAAAAGAAGAAATAAATGTTTTAAAAGAAACTATAAACCAACTAAAGGGTAATACTAGTAATGGGGATGACATTTATGGTAGTGACGAAAAAGGTTGGTGGAGTGGTGGATCTAATTTAATGGGTAAAAAATAATACTATGGAAAAAACTTTAACAAAGGTACATGTACCTGAGAAAGCACATATTAGAGTAGACTGGGAAGATTACCCAGAAAATAGAACTGTAGAATCTAAAAATAGAGTAAAATCATATTTTTCAAAGAAGTATGGTGTACCTACAACATCAATAAAAATTAACTTCATACCAATTATTAAGAATAAAGAAGGTAAAACAATCGATATCAGTGATGGTTTGATTGAGAACATTATGGATGAAGAATACCAAAGAAAATTATTCGCAGAATGGTTAAAGAGAAATGAAACCAACGTAGATTTTACTAGGTTATGTAAGTTAGATGATAAAATTAATGAAGTATTATTTGAAGGTGATGTTGAAGATTATAGATACAGAAGATGGGAATTAAAAAAGTTATGGATTGATAATTTCTTATCTTATGGTGATAACAATGACTTAGATTATTCTAAATTAAAAGGTTTAAATGTTGTTAAATCTGAGCCAGCAAATCAGGGTGGTAAAACAATTTTCAGTATTGATGCTTTGTTATTCTTATTTTTCGGTAAGACAACAAAGACAGATGTTGCATTGGAAAACTTTAATCAGTTCAGAGATAAGAATGAAGTAGTTGTTGGTGGTTTAATAACTATTGATGGTGAAGATTATATAATAGAAAGAACAATTAAAAGAAAGGCTAAGAAGGCGGGTGGTTATAGTGCTTCTAATAGTTTAGATTTTTATAAATTACTTGCAGATGGTAATAAGGAAAATTTAGAAGGTGAACAAAGACGAGAAACTGATAAATTGATTACAGAAACTATTGGTAGTTATGATGATTTTATGACAACAATAGTTGCAACTGCTGGTAACTTAGAAAGTTTAATAGGGACTAAACCAACAGAGAGAGGAAGACTACTTACTAAGTTTATTGGTTTAGAGGTTATAGAAAAGAAAGAAGCAATCAATAAAAAGATGATGGCTGATTATAAATCATCAATGAAATCTAACATTTATAACTTAAAAGATTTAAATGATGATATTACTGAACATGAAGAATCAATAGTTACTAACAAAGAAAGTATAGAAACTAATAAGATATCACTTACTAATAAAGAAGATGAAATAGAATCTGCAACAAACAAAAAGGATAAATTATTAGCACAAAAGGTTGATATTGATGAAGAAGTTGAGGATGTTAACCCACAAACCTTAGAAAATGAAATAGAGACACTAACCAGCGATGGTTTAAGTAAAAAGAAAGACTTAGAAGATACCCTAAAGTTAATAAATGATATAGGTGAGGTAGATTTCGATGAAGATGTGTATAATGATTTGGTGGAAGAAAAGAATGAGTTAAAGATTTCTATTGGTGGTATTGAAAAAGACATAAAGTCAAAAGAGAAATTGGTTAAAGAGATGAAAGAAGGTGAAATTTGCTCTTTATGTAAACAACCATTGAAAGATGTAGATCATACTGAACAAATTAAACAATTAGAAAGTGAAATTGGTGAAAAAGAGGATGATTTAGAAAAAGAAACCAAAAATTTAGCTGAGATAACAGAAAAAATTACTATATTAGTAGAGACGAAGGAAAAATCTGATAAAAAAGATAAATTAGGTTTAGTTAGAGATAGATTAGAGATAGAAATGGAAAGTTTAAGAGTGGACATAAAAGAAAAGAAAGGTATTCTGAAAGTTTACAATAAGAATATTGAATCTATCGAATCTAATAGAAATGTTGAGAGTAAAATATTAGGATACAACCAACTATTAACTAACCTTAACTTAGAAAGAGACGAAATCAATAAAACAATCACTGATTTAGAGAATGAAATTAAAAATAGTGAAGGTGTTATTAAACAAAACAAAGAATTAATTAAGTCAATCAAAAAAGAGACAGATGTACTTAAAATATTCGAAGTTTACCATAAAATGATTGGTAAGAATGGTATTTCTAAGTTAGTTTTAACATCAGTTATACCTATTATTAATTATGAATTACAAAGATTATTAGATGATATCTGTGATTTTGAATTAGAACTTAATATGAATGATAAAAACGAAGTTGAGTTTTTAATTATAAAGAATGGGGTGTCTAAGAAATTAAAAAGTGGGTCTGGTTTAGAAGCAACACTTTCATCTTTAGCCCTTCGTTGTGTGTTAGGCAGAATATCAACCTTACCAAAACCAAATGTAATAGTATTTGATGAAGTTTTAGGTAAAGTAGCTGATGTAAATTTAGATAATGTAAAACTATTCTTTGATAAGATTAAAGATATGTATGACATTATTTTATTTATCACACATAACCCGATTGCACAGGATTGGGCAGACAAAATTATTACTGTGGTTAAGAAAGATGACATTTCGTCATTAAAATTAAATTGATTACCTTTGGGTATCATTATTGTTAAATCTATATATATAAAAAAAGAGTGTTATGAATTTAAATGTAAGAGCATATTGTTTAGTAGGGTTAGGTAACATTAAAGACTTAACTAAGTTATTAAGTGAAATATCAGAAAATGATGTCTCATTTGTTAGTGGTACTGGTTTGGTTATTGTAACTTTTATGTCTTCTTGGAATATATCGGAAATTGAGGAATTCCTTAATGAAAATGAAAAATCCTATATTGTGTTTGAGATGACACCAGGATTCTTTTCAGCTAATATTAGAGATGATAAGTTTCAAGAAACGTTATTTGGTGGACCTATAGAGAATACATCATTCTTCCAAAACATAGAAGACACTTTATCCCAATTAAAAGATATAGACTTATTTAACGATATACAAGGTGAAGAAATTGAAGATGATTATATGACAATTATGGACTTTATGAAGAATAATCTTAAAAAAGAGGAAGAAAAAGAGCCAGAGTTGGATGAAGTATTAGATAAAATTAGTCGAGTAGGTTTTGAAAATTTAAGTGAGAAAGAAAAAGTTTTTTTAGACAATTACTCAAAAAAATAAGTAATATTTAATTGGGTAATTGAAAAAAGTTTTGTAATTTAGTAAAAAAATATTTATATGAGCAACAGATTTATCAACACAAAAGAGGACAGTTTGTCCATTTATTTTAAGGATGTTAGAAAGAGTGAAACAATTTCAATTGAAGAAGAAATAGAATTAGCTAAAAGGATTGAAAAGGGTGATGAAAAAGCACTTAATGAATTGGTTAATGCTAATTTAAGGTTTGTAATTAAAATTGCTAAAGACTATCAGAATCAAGGTGTATCCTTAGCTGATTTAATCTCTGAAGGTAATTATGGTTTAATAACTGCAGCAAAAAAATTCGATCACACAAAAGGTTTTAGATTTATATCATATGCTGTATGGTGGATTAAACAAGCAATTAAACATTGTCTTAATGAAAATTCTAGAACAGTTAGACTACCAGCCAATATGATTAATAAGTTATCTAAACTTAGAAAAGAGTCAGAGGTATTTGAAAAAAACAATGAGAGATCAGCAACAGATAATGATGTTGAGTATGTAGAAGTACCTTATTGTAATTCATTATCTTCACCAATCAATGAAGATGGTGATGTATTAGGTGACTTATTATCTGATGATATATTCGGTAATCCAGATGAAATCATTTCAGAAGAAGAAAATATTAAAAGACAATTACACAAAGCAATGAAAGGATTGTCTGATAGAGAAAAGGATATCATTTATTGTTATTTCGGTATCAATGGACACCCTTTAACTTTATCACAAATCGGTATGGAATACGGATTAACAAAAGAAAGGATAAGACAGATTAAAGAATCTGCAATCAGAAAAATTAGGAATAATACGGATGGTGTTTTTGATTACTTAATGTAATCAGTTTTTATAGTTGTTAATAATGAAGGGGGGTTTTTTACCCCCTTTTTTTATATACTTTTTTATATCTATACATTATCATTATTACGAGTATTTATATAAAAACATTATTATGAAAAAATTTATTGAGTTAATTAAGAAATACAAAGTCTATATTTTAGCCGCTTTGTTAATAGTTTTCTTTTTTAAATCTTGTAGTAAATCGAGTAACATTAAAAAGTTAGAAAGAACAAATGTAGAATTACAAAGTAAAGTTGATTCTTACGAAAGTAAGATTGATAGTTTTCCTGAGATTTTAAGGAAAGAAAAATTATCCATTTATTTAAGTTTAGACGACACTATTTCTAGAGTTGATAGAGGACCACAATTAATGGGATTACATAAAATGATTAAAGATAGTGTTAAATCACTACAAGACTAGTTATGAAAAAGATTTGGGATTGGATAATAAATAACCCTAATAGGGCGATGTTCCTAATACCAATATTATTGGTTGCTGGTATTTCTATTTCACACGTTGTTACTTGGTATGATATGGCAAACCCAATTAACTGGGCGGTATATCTATCAATAGCTATTGAGGTAGGTGCAATGACTGCTTTGGTTGCTGCAACAAATAAGATTAGAGGTGGTGTGTGGTTTATGTTTGGATTGGTTACATTCATACAGATGATAGGTAACATATTCTATTCTTATTACCAAATAGATGAATCAGGAGACTTATTTCAAGCATGGATTGAGTTGACAGCACCTATATGGGAATTAATGGGTACTGAAACAACTGATATCGTTGGTATGAAGAGATGGTTAGCATTCTTAGAGGGTGGTTTATTACCACTTATTTCATTAACATCTTTACACTTCTTTGTTACTTATGAAAAAAATACACAGGACGATCCAAACGAAGGTTTAACACCTGAAATGAAAGAAGTAATAGTTACAGAAGAAAAAAAAAGACAGAACGAAGAGATTAAAAAAAAAGTAGTTGAAGTAGAGGTTGAAGATATACCAACAGAAGAAATTATAGAAGAAAAATCTCAAAAGGCGAAAAATATTGTTGAATCATTTGGAATAGATTATGAATTTGATGATGAAGTTTTCAATGAGAATCCTTTAAGTGGTGATATTGGTGAAGAGTTTTTAGAAGGTGTTGATTCTATGGATAATATAGATGAACCTCAAGAAAAAGAAGACGATACAGATGAATGGGATGAAGATCATGCTTTAGATATGGTAATGAATGAAATGGTTGAAGATTTAATGGAAGAAGAGAGTGTTGATACCATTGAAGAATTAATTGAGGTGTTAGAAGATGAATCTATAGTTGAAGACATTGAAGAAGAAAAAGAAGATGATTCACCTACAACAAAACAAGATGTTACGATAAATAACAAAGCACCTAAAAGAAAAATGGGTATTGATAGAATTAGGTAATGTTTATTGATGAAAATACATATGAATTAGGTGAAGGTAACTACTATAAAACAGAGTTTACTAAGACAAAAATTATTATTGGTAACACTAATAATAGTGGTATGAAACATGTTTATGGTTGGAAGAATAGAATATTGGGTAACTATAAAAAAACTTCTACATTTACTATAGATAGGAAAGGTAACATATACCAGCACTTTAACCCAATTTATTATTCTGATTTTGTTAGTGATAAATCAGTAGATAAAAAATCTATAAGTATAAGTTTAGAAAATCAGGGTTGGTTAATTAAAGATATATTAAGAGACAAATATTATGACTGGGTAGGTAACCCGTATAAGAGAAGAGTTAAGGTTTTTGAAAAGAGATGGAGAGGGCAAAGTTATTGGGATCCTTATACACCTAAACAATATAAAGCCACTTTAGAACTTGTGGAGTATTTATGTAAAGAGTATGACATACCAAAAAGGGCGATAAGTCATAATACTCAGATAGATAATATGCAATCATTTGATGGTGTGTCTTATAGGAGTAATTACTTTAAAGAAAAGACTGACTTAACACCAGCTTGGGATTGTAAAAAAATTAAAAATAAATTAGAGAAATGAGAAATATGAACGAAGATCACACTAGAAGAATTCTAAACTTAATTAGAGAAGGTAAGAATACAGATGAATCTAAATTAATAAAAGAGCAGGAGGAAACACTTGAACCTACTGATGAAATGATGCCTGATGATTTTGAAACGGCACCTGTTGAGGATGAGGTTGATGAAGATACTGGTGAAGATAGAGATTTAGATGATGCTGAATTAAAAGAAGAAGAGGATAAATTTAGACAAACTGTTCATAACAGAGTTAAGTTTAATAATTTTAAGTTATACCCTACATCACAAAATGTTGAGTGGAGTGGTGAGTTTACAGATAATAGGATTGAGTGGAATTACTCTTTAGATGATAGTAGGGGTGTTTATATCACTAATGAATTACTTCAGTTAGATGATGACACTTTAGAGGTTATTAAGAAATTGGTTGGTTATTATAAAGCATGGTCTGATGATTGGGCAACAAGAATTGCTGAAGAGTATAACAATAAAGTCAGAGATGAAGAGAATACGGAGGATGATGGAGAAACTGCTAAAGATGAGTTAGGTGGTTTTGAACTTGGTGATGATTTACCAGATGAAGAACCATTTGTATAAAATTAATGATTATGTGGATACTACATCAAATATCTGAATACTTAAAAACACCTAAAGGGCAAAGGAATGTTCTGTTTATTGTGTTAGTTGTTGTTTTAGTTTTTATGTTTAGATCTTGTGGTGGTGATAGTTTAGATAAATTAAAGTATGAACAAAACATATCATCATTAAGGGATAGTGTCAGGACTTACCAAACAAAAAACGGTGAATTAGTAAGTGAGAAAATGGCACTTATTTTAGAAAAATCTGAATTAGAAGGGTATAATGGTGACTTACTTAAAGAAATTAAAGATATTAAAGACAACCCTATTGTTGTAACTAAAGTAGTCACTGAAATTGTGCATGAGATATCATACATTGAACCCGAATTAGACACTAATGGTATCGTTTATAATGCAGATAGTACAATAAAATACACACCATTTAAGTGGGATATAGATTCACTATATAGTGAAGGTAATTATAGAAAAATTGGTGGGGAATATACCATATCAGTAGATACAAATCTAAATACTAAGACAAAAGATTTCGTTTTATTAAATGATGAGATTGGTTTGGCATTCACAACAGGTTTAACTGAGAATGATGATGATAAAGTTGAGATATTCATAAAATCTAAATACCCTAATTTTAAAGCTGTTAAAATAGATGGGGCATTATTCGATCCTAGAGAATCAAAAGTAATTAAAAAGTTTTTCCCTCCTAAGAGATGGGGTGTCGGAGTATATGGTGGTTATGGTATTTACATCGACCCTGGTAAATTTACTGCGGGTACTGGATTAACCTTTGGTGTTGGTATTTCTTATAATCTATTTCAATGGGAAGGTAGAAAATAATTTTTATTAATTTATAGATATTTATAAGTATGAAAGATAAAGATATTAAAAGAATTATTAAAGAAGCTTTAACTAAAACCGATGAAAATAAAATCGGTGTTATGATTCGTAAAGAAATCAAAGATGCTTTTGGTAATGATTTGGAAAGAAAAGTTAAAGGTATCGTATCTAAAGAACTTAAAGGAAAGCCTTTTGAAAAAGAGGTTGTTAAAATAAGTAAGGATGTCTTAGAGCAATTATATAGAGAATTGTGGATGAGACGTGCTATGTGGAAAGCAGCAATTAAATAGATTATGGGAAAAAGGTTAAAATTTAAAAAATCGGATATTCTTAAAGAAGATATTACAGGTGAATTTAAACTTGCTGCAGCAACTAGTGGTGTTGACGCTTTAAAAAATATTAAGTTTGAACAAGAGGAAATTGAAGGTGGTTTGGCAGATGATAAATCTGTAAAAGATATTGCTAAAAAACATAATGTTAATATTAAAGATATTGTTGCACAAATTGAAAAAGGGACTAAGATAGAGATGGAACATACTGATGACCCTAAAAAGGCAAAAGAAATTGCTATGGATCATGAAATGGAACACCCTTATTATTATAGTGCTTTAGAAGATATGGAAAAAGAATTAGAAGAAGGTTCTTTATTACTAAATTCTATTATAGGTGAAGAAGAGGAATTAGATGAAGCTACTGGAGCTTTAGCGCCGAGAATTGATGCTGGTGGCAGGATTGCCTATCGTCACGACAATTTAGCGGACAGCGGATACGATCCTTACCAAGTTAAAAGCAAGCGGCTTGAAGAAATCAATGAGCGAGCTATGCGCCATTTCGTTGAGTTTGAAACTTATGCTTTTGACAGTGCTGAAGAAATGATGGATTTCTATTACAGTTCTTGGTACGCGCAGGCTCAACGCACAGAAGAAATTATTGCATGGGAAAAAGGATTTGGTCGCGAATCTTCACGTATGATCAGACTCCGACCATATCAGGAAAGAGATTGGTCAAATTCTGTAGGCAGTCGAGTTAATACTCTTCTGCATGAGATAGGACACGATTTTGATTACGTGCAAGAAATAGAAGTTATTATGGGGTCAGGAAGTCAATATGCGGGGGAATCGTACACCATAAATACTGCTAACAACAGCACAACAGAATCAGTTTTTAATATGTTGGCGAGTGGTTCTATTGATAAAGAAACAGTTGGAGAAGCGGGCTTGGCTTACATTGAGTTCATGGAAAATGTTGTTGAGAGCAAGGCTTACAAAAAGTTACTCTCAGAAGAAACTATGTCTACCTTAACATTTAGGGGGATGACAGAGGAGAGAGCGGCGCAGTGGGTGAAATACGCTACCAGTCCAAGTGAAGTTTGGGCTAGAGCGTTTAACCAGTGGACTACTACTCGACACGGTACTGCTGAGGTAGTAGAAGAAATGATGGGGAATGCACTTCAGGGAAGTAGCGTTGGTTATCAGTGGGATCCAGAAGATTTTGATACAATGGTAGCACCATATTTAGAGAAAATTTTTAAAGCAAACGGGTGGGTTGAATAATGGTTTTACCTGAGATCATGCCAATAGAAGAAGCTGAAGAAGTTTTTGAAGACGCGCCTGAATATGATTTCGTTTTGGCTGATGAAGACACAGTCGAGTTAGGTGAATCCATCTCAAGCTTTTTTAGCTCACATGAAGAAAGACTAGAACTTGTTGAACGAGGAGTAATCATTTCTGCTTATGATGCTTTTCCTTATTCGCCTGACGATGAGTGACGTAGTACTCCCTGAACAAGATTTGAAACCAATCTAGCAAAACATTTTTTAAATTTTTTTTCTTCCCTTTAGAGACGCGAAGTTTTTGGTTGGTTTTGGTCGTTTAGGGCTTGTTTGAAAAACCCCGAAGTGCATATCATGTTATAAGACGATATACTTATATATATGAGGGCAAACGACAAAGGAGAAGAAATGGAAACAGAACACACTTGCAAAACAGTTGATGGCGTTACAACTTTTGCAGCACGTATAACAATAGGAAATCGTACATACGGATACTGCGAAGGATGCGAATACGAAGATCATCTAAAAGCAGAGGAAGAAGAAGCAGAAGCACAACTAGGTGAAATTGAAGCAGAGTTCATAATGAGTTGGGTGAATGGTGGCGGTAGACCAGAAGACGCAAGACTAGCTATGAAACAAATTGAAGCACGTGAAGCTCAAGAAGAAGCTGAACGTAAATTTCAAGAACAAGTAAGTCATCTTGAAAGTGAACAGCTAGCCAAAGTGGAAAAGAACTTACAAAAGAGAGGAATAATTTATTAATGGCTGAACAAACCATCGAACAACTAATAGCCGCTGTACAACAAGGAAGGACAGTTCCATTCAAATTTGTCCTACCATTCAAGCTGACCGAAAAGCAAATGCGTATTCCTGATTTGTACGTGACAGTTCATGAGGACAGACAAACCGTGACAGCCGATATGGACTTAGTGATAGAAAATTACGACACAGAAAACGTAATTGACTTAACACCAGAGATGATAACTAAAGCACAATTCCTCTGGAATGTTCAAATGGAATATGAACGTGAAAATCAAGAACCTCAAGACCCTGACTATTGCAAGATACATCATAATTGGGTTAGAAAATGCGAAAGAATTTTAGCTAAGTGTCAAGAGGCATGGGAAGACTACGACGAATTAATGACAATAGGAAGGGGATGGTAATGGAAGAATTGTCAGTAGAGGAAATACTTAGAGAGGCTAGAACAGGTCAAGTGTTAGATAGTGATGTCGAACCGACTCCTGACAAAGACTATTGCAGGCATGGTGTTTATGTCGGCAACATCTACACAGCGGATTACGTCTGCGGAGCTTGCGAATATGGCGAATAAATTTAACGACCAACAAACAATAGTGGAAAGGAGGTGAAATAAAATGCTTACAAGAGAAGAACACTTGCTCCAAGAGATACTACATCAGGAGAGATTAAATGCTCCTGTTAAAACTGTCACTCTTTCAGAGAGGGATGTTTGCTTATTGGAGCGTCTAGTCAAGTGGTTAAGACTTCCTGATCAAACGCCATCAAATGCGAATGTTATTAAGTCTTTAATCGAAGAGTTAGCAGACAGAAACAGCACAACTGTTTCATCTAATTAAATAATAGATTGTTCCCTGTGAGAAATTAAACGAAAGGCTCAGGGAATATATCGCTAGACTGTAAAGGAAGGGAGGCTTAATGCCTGACAGTGAAGAGCTAAACAGAATGATGGTGGAGATCGCCGCCGGTTGGGAATACGGTGACCGAAGATCGAAAGTGCCGAAACGTAAAGACGTTAAGGAATCTTGGGCAAGACTTAAAACACAAATGGCAGAGATTGAAGCTAAAGGTTGGATTGCAGAAATCCCCGGAGAGATACCTGATCTAAGCGAACGCAATGCCTAGATCAAACATTAAACGAAGCTATTTGTTGAATGAGATCGCTGGAAAAGTAGGCGGAATTTATATGATTGAGCAAGGCCCAGGTTTTTTAAGAGACTGGGTTCTTGGTAAGGAAGGTTGGATTCCCACAGACC
>WLWF01002496.1_pt1 | contig 13225 bp, 10 predicted proteins | sample 6718331 | NCBI WGS metagenome assembly WLWF01 (sample SAMN12718692, study PRJNA515312) | sponge metagenome | isolation source: marine sponge | host: Mycale hentscheli | place: New Zealand: South Island, Marlborough, Capsize Point | collected 2003-05-01
AAAGGCATTGGTGTTATGCACGCTGGGCCGTTCAGCGCTCGTCTGTTGACCGATGCTCCGCTCCCACCCTGGCTCAAAGAACCTGAAAACGTCCGCCAGGCTGCACGTGAGGCAGTTGCATGTTGCCGCGAACACGGGTCGTCATTAGCAAAACTTGCCCTTCAGTTCTCAGTTGCCAATCCTGCAATTGCCACAACTGTTGCCGGAAGTGCCAATCCTAACAATATCCGGCAGTGGGCAAAATGGCTCGAAGAGCCACTCGACGAAGCCTTGTTAAAGACTGTACTGAATATATTTGCGACCGTGAAAAACATTGGGCACAGTGAAGGCCTTCCAGAAAATAATTAGGCCATTTCTCAAGAATGTACGTCATCGATTCCACCGATTCTGTCAACTTATGAACATTGACGCTCACCAACATTTCTGGAAATACACTACCGACGACTATCCTTGGATATCTTCAGGGATGGAACGTCTGGCACGAGACTACCTACCACCTGACCTAGTTAAAACGACTCAGCCACATAACATCACGGGTTCAGTAGCAGTACAAGCCCGACAATCAATACAGGAAACAGAATGGCTTCTTGAACTCGCTGATAAACACCCATTTATACGTGGCATTGTTGGCTGGGTAGATCTCAGAAATCCCTCGGTCGACGAAGATCTGGAGAAGTTTTCTGAGCATGACAAGTTTGTTGGCGTCCGGCATGTCGTGCAGGATGAACCAGATCCGCGATTTTTATTGGGTACTGACTTTTTGCATGGCATCAGGCAATTGGCGAAATATAACCTGACCTATGACATTCTCATTTTTCCCCATCAGCTACAGGCTGCGTGTGAACTCGTGAAGGTGGTGCCAGACCAGCTTTTTGTGCTGGATCATATGGCCAAACCTGATATCGAACACCACAATATTTCAGACTGGAAGCGGGACTTTGATGAATTAGCTCAGCATGAAAATGTTGTCTGTAAGCTTTCTGGGCTTGTCACCGAAGCTCATTGGAACATGTGGCATCAACGTGACTTTACGCCCTATCTTGATGCAGCACTGGAAGCATTTGGTCCAGAGAGGCTGCTCTATGGTAGTGATTGGCCGGTCTGCCTGCTCTCCGCCGAATATGCGGAAGTGCTTTGCATTGCAAACAGTCTTATCGACCGAATGTCACTTGACGAGGCCAAGGCCATGCGTGGCACCAATACCATACAATTCTATGGCCTTCAGGCCGATCAGTAAGAACCCTCTCCCTTTGAAATGAAAACGACCGCATGCAAGCACTTCAACTCGTAGAACCTGGCAAATGGGCAATGATAGAAGTACCCGAGCCATCTGATCTTCAGCCCGGCGAGGCGCTTGTTCGTGTTGAAGCAGTCGGTATCTGTGGGACTGACTATGGCGGGTACCTGGGGAAAATGCCCTTCTTTAGTTACCCAAGGATTCCGGGTCATGAACTTGGCGTTGAGGTACTCGGTGTTGGTGAGGGTGTCACAAATATCGCCGTCGGTGATCGCTGTTGTGTTGAGCCTTACATCAATTGCCAGCAATGTCATTCATGCCGTCTCGGTAAAACCAATTGTTGTGAACATCATCAGACACTTGGCGTCCACTGTGATGGCGGCCTTCGGCCTCATTTTATTGTTCCAGCAAGAAAGCTCCACCCATCTCCGAATCTTTCTGCCGAGCAGAATGCGCTTGTTGAAACTCTTGCAATCGGTTGCCATGCAGTAGACCGAGCTACCATTGATTCAAAGGACACCGTGCTTGTCATAGGTGCCGGACCGATAGGCTTATCTGCCATGGAGTTTGTCCGGCTCGCCGGAGCGAGGCTTCTTGTCATGGATATGGTTCAGAGTCGCCTTGACTTTGTCACTCAAACGTACGGCCTGACTGAAACCATCTGTGCTGATGGCACCGAAGCAGATCTCAACAAAGTCGCTGAGCTGACCGATAATGAATTCTGCGATGTTGTTATCGACGCCACCGGAAGCGACCGCAGCATGAACCGCTCGCTTGAATTTGCAGCATTCAGCGGCCGAGTCGTCTACGTTGGGATAACTCAGGGGACTCTTTCGTTCCCCCACGCGCCCCTTCTCCATCGCCGTGAACTCTCCATTCTTGCAAGCCGGAATGCATTATCACGGGATTTTGACCGCATTATCAAGGAAATTGAAGCTGAACGAATCAATACCGCACCGTGGATAACCCATCGAATGAGTTGGACCGACCTTCCCGAGCAATTTCCACACCTTGTTGACCCATCCAGCGGTGTACTCAAAGCAGTTGCCACAGTCGAACCAAGCTAGCATCGTGGTGACGGTCCTGTCTCAGCGAGAAAGCGGGGGGCCTGTGGTTTCATGCTTAAGAAGCAAACTTGCAGCCTCTTTTGGCGTGACTCCATCCTCATCAACTTGCCGATTCGCATCCCGCATTGCAGAAACAGATATTCGATTCAGCAGTGGCTCAAGGGCGTGCACAAGATCCTTGTTCTTTGCTGCTTGTGGTGACAGAAGCAGGACCGCGTCATACGGTGGAAATGCGCCTTTCGGATCGTCTAACACACCAAGATCAAAGGCATTGATCCTCCCGTCAGTAGAGAAACCTGCAGCAACATCAACCTGCCCATCCGCCACCGCCTGATACATGAACGTGGAATCCATCCCAACTTCAGTAATATCCGTCAATGAATAAAGCCTGCGTACTCGCTGCCATTCCGGTCGCCCAAAAAACTCTGGGTCGCCCCCAATCTTGAGATCTTCTGCAATCGGAGTCAGATCACCAATCTGCCGGAGATTGTACCGTTGCAACGTCTGCCTTTTGGCAACAAGTGCGTACGTATTTTCAAACCCCAAGGCACCAGCAAGAACAATGCCGTACTCGTCATACAACCTTCCGGCAACGGCGGCTCGCATCGCAGTACGACCTATTGGGTCTGCCTCCTTCAAGACCGTACTCCAAATCGTCCCTGTATATCCGACGTAAACATCGACTGTATTTTTTGCAAGGGCGTCAAAAACAATTGTCGACCCCATATTACTAAGCACTTCGGGCGTACCACCGGCATCCTCGATTTTTTCCCGAAGGATTTCGGCCAGAATGAACTGTTCTGTAAATCCCTTGGCACCAATACGAATAATCTGTCCATCGAGTTGGGTCCGTGATACACCGCCTTTATCCGATCCTGCGGAATCATTCCCCTGTTCCCGCAATTTCGAGAACCCGGCAGATTCTGGACCAATCACACCTGGCACGATACCAATCCCAACGAGCGCAACAATGGCACACGATGCAAGTATGAGAGAGATTTTCCTCCGTGATTGAATACTCTTCTCGATGACCGCAATCAGTTGGTCGAGGACAAGCGACAATGTCATCGTGGCCACACAACCGAATATAACGCGTTGCCAGTCTCGAAGCTGCAGCCCGCTGAAAATGTAATTGCCGAGGCTCGGTGCCCCAACAGGAGTCGAGAGCGTCGCAATACCGACTACCCATACGGTGGCTGTCCGTATGCCTGCAAGGATCACGGGAAAAGCAAGCGGCAATTCAACTCGAAACAGTTGCTGCAGCGGCCGCATGCCAACAGCTTTTGCCGCCTCTCTCATGGCTGGATCAACCGACTCCAAGCCGACAATAGTGTTTCGTATAATTGGCAAAATACTATAAATCAGCAGCGCTATAAATGCTGGCCAATACCCGATGGTACCCCCCAGTAAGGCGACCATGATGGCCAGTAGCGCGATGCTGGGAACTGTTTGCACAAGCGACACCAATGACATGATGGGGCCGCGTATGGTCGCAGACTTCACGCAGAGCACTCCCAAAGGAAGGCTGATCAGTACTCCAAAAAATATCGCTGGTACAGCGAGCGTTAGATGCCCACCCAGAAGATCTGGTAATTGTTCGAATAAGAGATAGAGTCGCGGACTCATGGCTCACCCCCAGCCATACTTCCATGAAGCAGCGACTCAATGAAGTCACTGTGACGACGAGGCGTATCAATCAGTTGGGCGACATACTCATTGACAGGCGATGTTAACAGAACCCTTGGATTTGCAACTTGTGCCACCTCTCCTTCATGCATTACTGCGATACGGTCAGCAAGAAGCACCGCCTCTGACATATCGTGTGTCACTAGAACCACGCTCAGCTCCAATTTCTTCTGGAGTGATCGAAACTCTTGCTGCAAGGAATCCCGTGTAATCGGATCGAGTGCTCCAAATGGCTCATCCATCAAAATTGCTTGTGGATTCGACGCTAGAGCCCTTGCGAATCCCACTCGTTGTTGCTGGCCACCTGAAAGTTCTGATGGAAGGCGAGCTTGATATTCATTAGCTGGCAGATCAACCATTGCGAGCAATTCGCTGACACGTTCACCAGTAGCCTCTTTGGTCCATCCCAATAACTGGAGCGTGATACCGACGTTCTGGCCCACAGTCATATGAGGAAATAGCCCAACACCCTGAAAGGCATAGCCGATTGACCGCCTGAGACCCACAGGATCGACATTCGTGACGTCTTCACCCATCACCTTAACTGAACCGGACGTTGGCTCAATGAGCCTGTTGATCATCTTTAGCGTTGTCGTTTTTCCGCTGCCTGATCCACCAACTATCGCTAAGACCTCTCCCTGCGCTACAGAAAGATCAACTGATTTCACTGCGGGCTCATTGGAATTGCCAAAACGTTTCGTAAGAGCAATGAGTTCTATAGCGGGAACGTGCATGTTCTCCGGACAACTCCTAACCACACGGACAGTGATTTACGCAGCAATCGTGTCAAACTGAAAGTGGTCGCAAGCAGGCCACGGCAAAGTCGCCAGCGTCGTCTGTCCAGATTTTCTCCAAACCAAGACCACTCTGCTCTGCAAGAAGCTCGAACTCTTTCGGAGTGTACTTGTGCGACTCTTCCATGCGTATTGCTTCACCAGCTTCGAACGTGACTGCCTCACCGGCCATCTCAACTGAGTGACTTTCATCCACCCATAGCCGACTGACAATGGCACCCTCATCCTCAACCCAGTCGGCACGGAAGGAAAACTTATCACGGTCAAGTGCCACACCAAGTTCGTCTGCCAGTCGATCGATAACATTATAATTAAATTCTGCAGTAACCCCCTCGGAGTCGTTATAGGCAGCTTCCATCCGTTCCTGATCTTTTTTGCAATCAAACCCAACAACAACAGCGCCGGGGCCACCAGACAATTCCTCTTTGGGCTGTTCTTGTATCATGGCGTGGAATGTTCGCAGAAGCGATGCTGCATCTGATCGGCTGAAGTTACCAACTGTTGAACCAGGAAAGTAGATTGCTCGAGAACGCACTGCTGCCTCACACGCTGGAATTGGATGCCCCTTTGTAAAGTCCGCCCAGATGGGCAACACTTCAATATCATGCCTGTCCGCAATCGCGGTTGCAGACTCGAGGAGAAAGTCACGACTTATATCGACTGGAACATAGGCAGCAGGGTCTGGCATAGCGGCTAGCAAAAGATCTGTTTTCAGGCTTGCACCACTGCCAGGTTCGATGAGCATACACCCGTTGCCCAGTGCATCTCCAATGGCACCGGATATTTCTCGCATTAGCGCGAGTTCGGTCCTTGTTATATAGTATTCATCGACTTCACAGATTTGTTCAAATAACATGCTTCCGCGTTGGTCGTAATGTAGCTTTGCAGGAAGTGACTTTTCTGTCGCAGTGAGACCTTCAACCACTTCTTCAAGCAAAGGACGCTGCTGAGGGGCAAATTCAAGAAGCTCTAATCCGTCTTGTACCGTTACTTGTTCATTTTCCAACTGACATCCAGAAATATTCTCGACGGACACACACACCCCATTCCTTAAGGCCAAATCCAAGCAGCGGTAGTAGCTTCAAAGATCACAAATTTTGTACAGTAGCCTCTCCATGTGGATCAGCCTTCTCACCGAACCCTACAGCCCAGTTCACAAATGATCAACTATTTTTCCAATATTATTGCGTATTTCAGGGTAAAACTGCTGTATTCAATACGTTGACCAGCCGACCTTACATTGAAAAGTCCTATTTTCACAAGCTCTGATCGAATGAATATCATGCCAGCATACAGGCAATGCCAAATCTCCCGAAATTCGCTTCTTTATCGGTTTTACGGCTCATTACTTCTAATTGGGGTCGTCTGTCTTCTTGCCATGGCCACACGGGCTCAAGCAGCCCAAACGGCTCCTGTTGGGTCAGGGCCGAAACCACCCACAAAAGTACAAAAAGATCAGCCCAATAAAAACAAGACTCCAGACGATTTAAAAAACAACGCCTCATCTGCAACCATTGATGCCGCCAAGGTTCGTGAAGAAATTGACGCCGTACGTACTGACAACTCACTACCAGAAGAGTTGCGAACTCGTTGTCAGGAAGTCCTCACCTCCACCCTGAAAGACATCGAATGCAGGGACGAAGACCAACAACAAATCAAGCAGCTAGTCAAAGCATTGCAGTCTTCGGAGCAGCGCAAAAAGGCTGCTGAGTCTACTGATGAGGACCCCATCACCATATCACTTGGTGGAGTTACTTCTGAAAGTGACGCCAGTAAAATTGAAGAACTTTTAAGAACTCTCAATAAAGATCTTCTTTCAACAACAAATCAAGCAAACCAGATTCAGCAGCAACTCAATGCGCGTCGCACAGAGACGAAAGCACTCCCGGTACAGATAGCTCAGACTGAAGAGGAATTAGGTTCATTAGAAGTCCCGGAAGAAAATACTGATTCCAATCCAGTACTTGCCGCAGCACTAAAGCAGGCAGCAGTCGCGAAGCGGGCAAAGCTTGAGACTGTTCTCGAACTCTCTCGACAAAAAATTGCAACATACGATGCTGAGGCAAGCATCCTTCCACTAGAAAAAGCGGCTCTCGACAAGCGTGCCGATGCGCTGTCAAAAGCCTTAACCAACGTCACTGCATGGATTACACGACGCCACACAGACGAAATCACAAACGAAATCGCTGAGTATCGTGCGTCTGTGAAAGAAGCTGATTTTGCTGACAAGAATGCTTATGAACATTTTTTCGAGTTACTTGATCTATGGCCACTCACCGTTGCAAGTGCAGAGTCATGGAGTACCCAACTGCTCTCGCTGAAAGAGAAAACAAATAGTCTGCGGGACGACCTTCAAGAAACTGCATCACTTGTAGACGCAGATAGAGCAACCGGATCGGGATTGAGTCGCACCGCCGGCTACCTGTTGCGTAGAAAACATGTCATGCTGAATCGGGAACGAGCAACGCTAAGCCAAGCGTATTCTCGGGGCAACGCAGTTGACAGTGCACAAGATATTCTTGGTGACATCGACACCGAAATTGATAAAGCAGACCAGCAACTCAATTCCGTCCGAAATCCGGAACAAAAAAAGGTACTTACTGCACGGAAGAAAATTCTTAGTGCGATGAGTCTTGATATCGATCGCTGCCTCGTTGACATTCTTATTCCATCTGGCGTCAATCTGGACAAACTATCGCATATAATAGATGAATATCAGCATCTTATTGATACCAACCTTCTCTGGGTTCGCAGTGACAAACCGGTACGGTTCTCGGATGCAACCCGACTCCTGACAGTCGTAAAGCAGTTTGAAACACACCCGGTTGCTAAGGTTTTCGCGTCATTCTGGAATACCGTCAAGGCTAAACCCTACCTTGCAACCTCCTTCCTTTTGATCACTTTGTCGCTCGCGCTGTCATACAGATATTTTATCCGAAGAATTACGGCATTAAGTAGTTCCATCAGTGGCTCGAATGCCATGCGGCTATTACCAACGCTACAGGGCGTCTGCTACACCATTTTTGCTGCTCTTCCCTTGTGGTTTGCACTGACTGCAATTTCTTGGTTTCTTGGTCATTATGCCGAACCAGAGTCAACAGAATCTTCTCTTGCTGATGCCCTCGGCGTAACGGCGCTGGTGTTTCTTCCACTAGAAATTCTTCGACAACTAATACGACCCCATGGTGTAGCTACTGCACACTTTGGCTGGCCTGAACTAGTCATCAAGCCGCTTGGGCAGGCCGTGCGACGCTTTGGATGGATAGGGCTAACTCTTGTTTTCCTCGCAACGTTTCTCCTCCTAGAGCGGTATGTCCACCGTGAGATTTCAGCACTCGCACGGATTGTGTTTGCGATATTAATGATTTTCATATCGAGCACGCTCTGGAAACTAATGGGGAAAAAAACAGGCGTTATTGCAGGTCTTGAAGCAACTCAGCCAGACAGCCTCCTGGCCAAACTGACATGGATCTGGCGACCACTCCTTATTGCAATTCCTGTTTTCCTTGCTGGACTCAGTCTTTCAGGCTACGCCTACGCGGCTGGCCAATTGACCATTTCGCTTTATCAGACAATCTGGCTTGCCGTTGCTGCGTCTGTCCTTCAAGGCATCGCTGAGCGATGGCTTCTTGTCTCAAAAAGACGAATCGCATTACGGCAACTGAAGGAACAGGTCGCAATCAAAGAACAGGCCGAAGCGTCTGGCGCTAAGGCTGAAATCCTTGATGTGAACCAGATGAAACTCTCAGCTATCGATCAACAGACCCATCGGTTAATCAACGCATCTGTAATCATTGTGCTCTTCTTTGGCCTTATCTGGATCTGGGGCCCAGTATTACCAGCTTTGTCATTCCTTGACTCTATCGTCCTGTGGCAAGAGACCGCCCCTGATGGAACCGTTGTGAGTACCGTAGCATTAAGCAATGTTCTCATTGCTTTGCCCACTTTGTTAATAACATTCGTTCTTGTCAGAAACACCCCCGGACTCCTCGAAGCGCTCATCCTTCAGCGGCTACCTCTGGATAATGCTGCGCGATATGCGATGAACACACTCATTAGCTATATATTTGCTTTCTGTGGGGTAATCGTTGTGGCGGGAACATTAGGGCTCCGCTGGAGTAGTGTTCAATGGCTTGCTGCCGGCCTCAGTGTTGGACTCGGCTTTGGGCTCCAAGAAGTCGTCGCAAATTTTGTCTGTGGCTTGATTGTGCTGTTTGAACAGCCAATTCGTGTCGGAGATGTTGTCACAATTGATACTGTCACGGGTGTTGTTTCCCGAATTCGGATGAGGGCGACAACGGTTACAACCTATGACAGGCAGGAATATGTGATTCCGAATAAAGACTTGATCACTGGTCGTGTAATCAATTGGACACTGTCAGACTCCGTCAACCGTTCTTTGGTTCGGGTTGGTGTTGCCTACGGCACGGACACTCGACACGTCGGGGCTGTATTGAAAGAAATCTGCAACCAAACACCTCATATCCTGAAGGAACCCGCTCCAATTATTACGTTCGATGAGTTTGGTGATTCTACGTTGAACTTTGCTGTGCGGTTCTATCTCGCAAGCTTAGATAATCGTTTTGCAACAGTTAACGAACTCCACAATGCTATCGCCGAACGCTTTGCTGAAGAAAATATCGAAATCGCCTTTCCACAAATGGATGTTCACATGAAGCCGGAGGCCTGAGTTGATACACGAAACAAATCGCCACTGACTTGGGCCAACCACGCCACCCGTTCCCTCTTCCCTTCTTCAGATCACTTGCTTCAGGCCCTTGACTGAAGCATTCCTGTTCAGTACGCCGTGAATGCTCCGCTGCGTGTCATCTGATTTCCAAAATGAAATGCTGGTGGGCGTTTTTGGCATCAAACCACTGTTTCTGAAGGCTGCCGACCCCTGTGAATCCGTTGCTCGAACGACCGGTCCTAGCTACATGGCTGACGCCCCCCCCCTTGCATGGTACGATCTGGATCAAACCGTTTTGTCAGGACGGCGGACTTGGCAAAATCCCTTCAACACTCCACTTCTATGGAAAATCCATGTACACACCAACGAATACAACCAAAGTCTGGCGGATTGGGTTATTCGCTAGTTTTCTCTGTCTCCTTTCATCAACCCGTCTACTCGCGGCAGATGCCACAGCATCTATAAATGGAGCTGACACAGCCTGGATGATCGTGGCAACGGCCCTCGTTTTGTTCATGACACTTCCCGGACTCGCTCTTTTCTACGGCGGACTTGTTCGATCCAAGAATGTTCTCTCAGTTCTCGTCCAATGCTTTGCATTAGCTGGTGTGATGACACTTCTTTGGATTGCCTACGGATATAGCCTCGCTTTTTCAAATGGAGGGAGCCTTCAAAAATTTATTGGCGGCTTCGACCAGATTTTTCTCAAGGGGATTTCAGTTGAAAGCGTAAGCGGTTCTATTCCAGAATCGCTTTTCGTGGCATTTCAAATGACGTTTGCCATCATTACACCAGCTCTTATTGTTGGTGCATTTGCTGAACGCATGAAATTCTCTGGAATGATGCTCTTTAGTATTCTTTGGTTTACATTTTCCTACCTGCCAATTTGCCACATGGCCTGGGCTGGCGATGGCGCCCTTTTTGCTGACTGGAAGGTCTTAGACTTTGCAGGGGGCACAGTTGTTCATGTGAATGCCGGAATTGCCGGGCTAGTTACGTGTCTTCTTCTCGGGCCTCGAAAAGGCTTCCCGAAGGAACCCATGCGTCCTCACAATCTTCCGTTTACCGTTATGGGTGCAGGCATGTTATGGGTAGGCTGGTTTGGGTTTAATGCCGGCAGTGAACTCGCTGCTGACGGAACTGCCGCAATGGCCCTCTTAGTCACTCATATCGCCGCAGCCACTGCCGCAACCGTCTGGATGCTCATTGAACTCTGGGCACATGGCAAAGCGTCGGCGCTTGGTATAGCGACTGGAGCAGTTGCTGGTCTGGTTGCTATCACTCCAGCCAGTGGCACAGCTGGACCACTTGGTGCAGTCGCACTTGGGGCAATTTCATCCTTGTTGTGCTACTACTTCGCAACAACCGTCAAACATAAATTTGGATACGACGACAGTCTCGATGTCTTTGGTGTTCATGGGATTGGCGGCATTATCGGAGCTATTCTCACAGGAGTTTTTGCAGCCGAGCAATTCGGTGGCGCCGGAATGGAACTTGAAATGATGGATCAGGTCTGGGCTCAAACAAAGAGTGTGCTCGTCACGATCGTCTGGAGTGGTGTCGTTTCAATTGTTGCTTTTATCATTGTCAACAAACTTGTTGGCATGCGAGTATCTCTTGAGACGGAACAGATGGGTCTTGACCTGACAGAACATCAGGAACAGGCATACGACCTGGTCTGAACCGTGTTGTAAAAAGAGAAAGATAGCCCGTCGATTCCACCTGGGACCGACGGGCTGCTCTTTTTTTATTGCATCTTGAAAACGCACCGCGCAAAACAATTAATTATTCAGTTTGAGACGAATATCTTTGAATTCAGTCCACATCGGCTTCCCTCCGTGGAGCTGCAGCCCAATGACACCTTTTTTACGAACCGTTACCGGGTCGTGATTGACAAAATCAATTACCTGACGCCCGTTTAAGTAGTGGCGTATGTGATTTCCTTCAGCAACGATGACGACATCATTCCATCCATCCAGATTAAATAGCTTCTGGAATTGGGGTTCATCAATAAGCATTCCAGTAACTTCTTTCTCACCTTTTGCGTTACGAATGCACTTCTCACCGATGTAACAAAGCCTTTTACCTTTTCCCTTTTCGTCATAGATGAATGATGAAACGTTAGGAAATTGAATTTCATTCCGTACTTCATGCTGATACCCCGCAAGAACCCAGTCATTTTTTCGCTCAGATAACCATTCGGACCGATACTGGATTCCTGAATTATTTGTTGCGTTACACCGAAAGGACAGCCGTAGCTCAAAGTCCTCAAACTCTTCTGGCGTATCACCCGGCCCCTTATAGATAAGAAAGGTATTGCCATTTGTCGGATTTTTTTCGGTTGTTTCTCCATGAATAACGCCATCTCGGACACTCCAAAGCCGCGAGTCACCAACCCAGCCCGTTAAATCCTTCCCATTGAAGAGTGGCTGCATGCCAGATGGTTCAGATGCTACAGCTACCACTTCAACTGACATCTCATTCGCTCGAACCTTATGGATTCCACAAAAAGACAAAACAACGAGAAAAACACTGCCATATATTCTCACCATGAGGACCTCCTAAGAACTGTCAATTTTTTCTTGTTTTCCAAGGTATGCTACATCCCACAGAAACGTGCAGCACCCAGCAGCAGCGAATTATACATACGCCTCTCATGTTTGTTACGAGAAAAGTTCTATTGTGAAAAATTCAGCCTGGGATCTCACCCAATACAATGCCTTATCATTCTGGGACTTTTGCGGCTCGCAATTCCATGAGGCCATAGTCTCCGCAAAACATCCATTTCACATAGCAACTGTCAGTACCATTACAACCAATGGAAGCCCGCGTTCACGCTCTGTTGTACTTCGCCATTTTGATGCCGACACACATGAAATTGCCTTCCATACAGATATTCGTTCACCAAAACTCAAAGATCTTCGGTATTGCCGCACACTCTGCTTGCATTGGTATGATCCAGCGTCACGTGTTCAAATACGTCTTATCGCATCGGCTACGGTCCACCACCAAGACAGTCGGGCTGAACAAGCGTGGCATACGTCACGGACTACAAGCCGCGCTTGTTATGGAACACCAAACTCGCCAGGCACGATCATGAATCAATTCCCGCCTGCTCCTACCATCCCTGAACCCGATGATCACAGTGGCTATGCTCACTTCGTTGTTGTGGCCTGTCATTTTGAAGAACTTGACGTTCTTACACTTCACGCATCGGGCCATCAGCGGATCCTTCTCTCTCTCAAGCAGGACCCAATATCCTGGTCCTTTATCGCGCCTTAAAGAAGCAATCACATATTTCCCATGACCAAACTCGCTTTACATTGGCAGATCGCAATTGGAATGGCAATTGGTGCCGTAGCCGGAGTCAGCCTCAATATCTACGGGGGAACTCGCACTACTGTTGTACAGGGTGATCAACTGCCTTCAACACTCACCGCACTCACGATTCAAGATTCACCAAATCATATTGCAATCAACTGGACAACGGTTTCTGGAGAAGAGCATTCCGCGATTGTTGATGGAGCACGAAAGACTGCAGGCGCAGCAGCAACGGTCGATGAACTGCGGCACACCCACCCAGCTGCCGCTTCCTGGTTTCATCAGTTCGGCCGAAGTACCGCTCGAACTGTTGGCGAGGCTGCTCAGCACGTGGGCAATCTCTTTCTCAGACTTTTACAGATGGTTGCCGTCCCTCTTATTATCACCTCACTCATTTGCGGGATAACAGGCCTTGGTGACGCTGCGAGCC